>Ga0056128_1011000_pt1 | contig 11220 bp, 7 predicted proteins | sample WorMetLIZISLAND2_FD_71113 | JGI IMG/M metagenome (GOLD analysis project Ga0056128, IMG submission 71113) | Marine gutless worms symbiont microbial communities from Max Planck institute for Marine Microbiology, Germany - Olavius geniculatus... ... | reverse complement strand
CATTTTAGCCTATCGGAAAATTTTTTTCTTGTCCGAAAAATTTTCTTCGACAAGTAAAAAAAATTCTTGCTGGAAATCCACCCCCCTCGCATTTGACATTTTGGTCAGTCCTAAATTTCACAAAATAATTTAGGAAATTTGAGGGCAAAATCGAAAATATGAGTGTTTTGAACACGCATAATCTTCTCTGTCGGAAATTGCAATTTCGTGATCCCAGACTTTTTAAACAACCACGAGGAGGCTGCAGGCGGCCTGCTATTTTCTGTAATATTGACGGCTTCGCACATGGTATTGCTTAATTACATTTGAGTCCCATTAAAGTTAGCTCATTTACAGATTAAAGATGAGCCCAAAGGTTGTCTATAGCTCTTCGTAAGAAGCCTGTTTTCGTCTCAGAGCTACGTAGCGTCACGTGCACTTACCGGCGTCGAACCCACGGCCTCTTTATCGTAAGTCGTATGAAGTCCAAACTACCACATCAGCGCATACTCGCTGCGTAATAGCCTGTTTACACGATCAAGCAAACATCGAAAAATCATCGAGCAAACATCTATCAAATGCATTCAAAATACGCGTGCACAACGTGTGCTCTAATTACTCGATGTTTGCTCGACGTTTGCTCGATGTCTGCTCAGTGTTTGAATTGCCGGGGTGTCGGGGTTGAACCCCCAACTGTTTTCTCAACCCCCCTAACACACTGTCAAATTATGTACAGGGTGTCAGCTATACACTATATACATACGATTTACGTCACAAAATTGGCCAGTCTCCATTGAAAAGTTCAACCCCCCAGCTAGTTTTTCACAATTTAAACACTGTGTCTGCTTGATGTTCACTCGATGTCTGCTCGATGTTTGCTTGATCGTGTAAACGGGTATAAGTCAAACCTCTGTCTTACCACCGTGCTAGTACTTGAGGTTGGTGATATCATATGCGTGCGTTTGTGTCTGTCCGTCTGTCTCTGTGTGTGTGTTTGTCGTGCATATATAACTCGACGTCGTCGCTCGTCGCGCGTGCAGACGAGAGCGCGCAGATAACGGACGCTCTAATGCGGCGCATGGACCGCTGCAACGCCGTCACCGGACAGCTACAGGGCATTTTCGACGGCGCCACGTCCGACCAGCAGGCCGAGATCATTCGCCGCAAGCTGAGGGCTCTGCAGCGCCGCCTCGACTCCGAGGACTACGCCTCAATGGCGCACCTGTTCAGAGACAACCTGCGTACAGCAGCCGTCGACCACTCGTCGCTGCTGCCACCTGGGGAATCGCACCGGCGAACGACCGCACAGTCCGACGCCTGCCGCGCCAAGATGGAAACGCTAGCTCGACAGGTTCATGTACGACTGCTGACAATTAAAAGCGCGCACACAGCGACGTAACTCAACGGAACTGGACTGAACTGACACGGTTCAGTTTTTGACGAACTGACCAGTGGGCAAGCAGAGAGAGCCCATTGGTCATTGGTTGACGCGTAGTCGCTTAGGCATGCACCGACGCCGTTAGACGGTGCCTACTGTAATGCATTACTGTTTGCCCATTGGTCAGTTCGTCAAAAGCTAAACCATGCTATTTCTGTTTAGTTCAGTTTAATTACGTCGCTCTGTAGGCTACGCGCTTTAACAGTTTTTATCGAGCATGCATACTAAGTATACGTAGGGCTCGGTTTGCACTTGGTTGGATAAGTGATTGATTGTCATCGATATTTAACCTGCCACACTGGTCAACTCAGCCTGCAATCCCTTCGTGGGTAGGCGCAATGAGTACGGGCGAAAGTTGTAGCGTAAACAGGCACAGAGCGCAATGCACTATGCCCCGTATCCGTGGTCTCGCGATATAAGCTCGTGTCTGGCTGAGGGATGAGGAAACAGAGATTGGCTCCTCCCTGTGGGCTGGGGAAAGACTTTATATTCGTCTTAACGTTTGTAACCGGAATCGCTTTTGCAGCGCAAGCGATTCTGCCTATTCCCGCACATTTTTGCGTATCGTGGTCTGTCTGTCTGTCTGTTTGTCACATACGTGCTCTCTCCTTAAACCGTTCGTCGGATTCAAATGCCATTTGGCAGACGTACTCGTGGGGTCCAATTATGTCACATGGGCTTTCTAACCCTTAAGGAAAGGGCAGATTTGGGGTCATATCCCCAGCCAAAACACTCAGTCGCAAATTGCAATTTGCTGCTACCAGCTGGCGAATGCAAACGAGGAGCGATTTCGCCTTGCCAAATAACGTTGATTCTTATTATAAGCAAAAATTCATCAAAATACAATCTTTATTTTAATCTTTTTGTTGGGTTAACGTTTCGGCAACCGCTGCTGCCTTCGTCGAAACGACTGTCCGACAGATGTCGCTACGGCGGACAGTAGGTAATCATATATGCGTGGAATTTCTGCGTATAACGTGTATACCGTTTCAACCTATGAATAGGCCTATATTCAATATCTGTGGCTCTAAATTGCTATCGGCAGGTGATGTTCTCGACGGTGCTCGGAATGGAATCGTGTCTGAGTGAGATCGTGTCTCGTCGACGCGCGTACGTGACCCAACAGGCCGTGATGCAGTACCACGCCTTGCTGACCAGCCTCATCCACCAGACCAGCGGTGCCAGTAATGGTGACTTCCAGTTACCTGTCCACTACCACCAGGACAAGGACGACTGCAGGTCAACACGGTTGGACCAGCTGTTGAACGACCTTGCCGACATCGAGTCACAGCGCATCCGCAATGCTGACCTTGGCCGTGACCTTGACCGTGACCTTGATCTGGACCGTGATCGTGAACGTAACCTTGACCATGACCTTGATCGTAGTCGTGACCGTCGTGACTTTCGCCATAACCCTGATCGTCACCATGACCTTGAGCCTAACTTTGACCGGGACCTTGACCCCGATATAGATCGCGATCGTGATCATGACCTTGGCCGTGACTCAGACCTTGATCGTGAATGTAACTTTGACCAAGACCTTGACCACGACCGTCACCGTGACCTTGGCCGCAACCCCTGTGATATTGACCGCCGTGACCTTGACCTTGGCCGTGACCTTGACCGTGAGGCTGTGTTGACGTTGGCCGGCGAGCTATCGCTCGGCTGGTGGTCTGGAACGACCGCCCTGTGCGTCAACGGGCAGCCGGTGGTCGTTCCAAACGTTTCGAACGTCTGCTACCAGAAACTGCTGCTGTACGACGCCGCACTATCGCCGCACGTCACCCAACTGTCAGTTGACGAAGTCGAAGAACAGCTGGATAACAGCATCACACAGTGAGTGGAGTAAAACTTTAATCACGGTCCAAACTCCATTTGCGTCGATTTATTGTACAGCATGCTGTATAACAAGCTGTAGCCTGCGACAAATTCTCAGCAAATACAGCAAATCCACGGTGTTTCGTCGAAACCGGAACGTCAAAACAGGGACATAGTGATATAGGCCTTGAGTCAGTAATTAGGGTCAGGGTACGGGTACAGGTTAGGGTTAAACAGTCACAGCGTTTGTGTATTTGTGTAGTGACGTAGCTTTGACGTTACCGGTTTTGTCGTTCTCGGTTTTGCACGGAACCGAAACCCACACCACACGTTGTACGGCAAAAGTCCATATAAAATCGAAAGCCGACAACAAATCTACAGCATGCCGAAAAAGTAGTGGAGTGTGGACCCAAGTGTACAGTACATAAGCGCAGCGTAGGCTTAGGCCATTCATTGAAAAAAATTATTTAAAAAATACATGTTGGATATTGAACGCTACATACTTTCTTATAAAAGCAATATATGTTATGACAGTAGACGTTTTCTATACATCTTGGCGCGTTGCACTGGAATAGGTGCAGTTAATTCTGCCAGCGTTCTGTCGCTAAGTTACTTATTGTTCTAAAAATACGGAGCGTCGGAGATATGTTCGATTTTACCGCGTATATGTGAACCACAGGCCATTTTTGTACATGGTTACTTTTGTGATTTTTAACAGTTTTGTATCGCCATAGCGGCTCAGTGATGCCTGGTGTGTATGTACCGCAGGCCTCAGAACGCGGACGCTCAGCCTCTGGCCGGTACACTTTGGACGGTCGCCGATGTCATACTGGCGGAGACGGCCGGTCAGGTCTACCGACTCATTCACGGTCTGGAGCGATGCTGTGGTCTCGACTCTGCGTCCTGTGTGCTCACCGGGCTCGTGGTCTATGACCGGCTGTGTCGACGGCTCGACCAAGGCATGGTAGACCAACGACTGGATCACGGTGAGCCGGTGTCTGATCCAGCATGCGCACAGAAGACCACCCAGGAGAACGGTGAACAACGCCGAACAGCCAGTCAGTCGATGAAACCGTCAACAGCTGAGTCAAGAGTTTGCTGAGTGACTAAAGGGAAATGCGTCGACAGAGCGAACGAACTGGACCGCAATGAAATGAACTGTAATGGGGAGGGGTGGGGAGGGAGGGGCTACGTGAATGCTGTTTTGTTCGTCTCAGTGCTGTTGCGTTGCATTTACTTTACAAATCATAAAACTGAACTGAAGTTACTGAACTGTACTGCAGATGACTTGACTTATGTCAGTGTGGTTTCATCTCTTTCGCATGCGTTGCAACGTGAAGGGACTAACCGCTCAATTCATTTTACGCGCGAGAGCATGTCATGCTATCGTCTGGGCGTCCGTCTGTCCGTTTGTCCGTCCGTCACACTGCGGTATTGTATCAAACAGACGCAAGCTAGGATCACGGAATTTTTACTGTGGGTTGACGCAAGGACTCTATAGTTTATCGTGACAAAATTTTGTGCGCCTGAGTGAGGGGGTTCCCCTCGAACTGGGGCGTGAAAGAGGGGTACCCCTTAAAATTTGCTTATTTTACCGCTATTGGCTGGTATAGCGTGTAAACGGTTACAGATAGGCACAGACATGCTGCTTATCATAACAAGCACTAGTGACGAGCTTCATAAGAATGTCAACATCGTGACCTTGAATGACCTTGAACCCCCAAAATAAGCTGTTTTGGTGATTTTTTTCGCGATTTTGGGCTGTGACACACATTTTAAGAGTGAATTGCGCCGAAATGGCTGGAGATAGTCCAAGACAATCGGCACACGAAATTTTCAGCATTAAGCGTAGATTTTATAGCTGCAAGTTGCGACCCCCCTAGGTTCAAGGAGGGCGGCGCACGGGGGCGTCAAAAAGGGTACCCTAACAGTGGTTATTTTAGCGCTATTGGCTTGTGTAGCGTGAAAACGCTTGCAGATAGACGCAGACATGCTGCTTATAATAACGCGCACTAGTGACACGCCTTTTAATGGTGTCAACGTCAATGCCCTTGAATGACTTTGAACCCCCAAAATATTGGATTTTGGTGTTTTTGCGATTTTCGTCTGCGAGGCACACGTAAAGAGTATTGTGTAGAAATCGCTGGTGATAGACAAGGACAAGCTGCGAACAAGAACTACTATGGCTATCGCGCGTCTCATGAGCTTTGCTCAAATTACTTGTTATTTCAGTGCAGTTGATTTCTCGAAGTTACAAAACCAGTTCAGTTTAGTTCAGTTCAGTTCATGTCGTTCGCTCTGTACACGACTTAACGCTGCAGTTGCGAGACCGCAACTCAGGGTTCAAAAATAGTTTGGAGGGGGGGGGTATGAAGTTGCAATTTTTCGACCGACAGCTGCAAGATATCGGCGCTGAAAATTAGCTATGCATCATTATTTCTTGAACAAATTAAGAAATTAATTAACTGTGCCGTTAATCATTTTCTCTTTCCGTATTTATTTGGCATGAGCATCAATAACTGGTTGTCCAAAACCTTAGGTACATGAACCCAGAGGAATCCTAAAATTTACTAAAAATCCCAAACTGTGGGCTGGTCTTCTCTTCTGTGCAAAAGCCCACGTTTCGTGCCGTGGTAATTTTTTTAGCAACTTGCTTCCAAGTTATCATAATTTATGTCCAAAGTGTACACAGTGGCTTAGACGTGATGCAGGGGCGTCATTTAGGCCTAAGGGAAGAGGGGGGACTGAAAGGGTCTATGGACCCCCAGGGATTTACGATTTTAGTTTTTTTCCCTGTAAATCGTGCTTTTGAAATGCAATGTTACTGCTGCAAAAACAATACGTTACGCAGACTTAGACCTCAAGAATCACTGAGATCCCAACAATTTACTGAAATGACGCCCCTGACGTGACGCCATGGCTGACAGTGGCATTAACGATCAACTGATCAAAATGCACAGCACTCATTCATGGATAAAATGTGTTTTAAGCTCATCAATCAGTTATTTTTGTCTGCTGTTTTCAGCGTAAAATGTTTGATACCACAAAATTATTTAATTTCGTGGTGTCTTTTGTGGAATTGATAATGCACAAGTGAGCAATCTGATACTGATAATCACCACGTAATGCAACAGTGTGGAGCATCTGCGTTTTATACGGTAGTGCATTAACATAAATTATGCGAGGTGGACAATGAGTGTGCCTTACACAATTCTATCGTCTTGGCTATCTGTGTGCCAAAAAATTATCAAATTTGGTGGAGATTTGACGAAGTTTTGACAAAAAACAAGTTGGGCCATTTTTTGGTACACCCTGTATGTATTGTCTAGTGGTATATGTATATTTTTTTGAGTTTTGACAATAATTTCTGTTAACAGAACGATTGAACGATTGAACGATTTGCGGTGTTTTCTATTTTACACCTGTTTTGCACAGTCCTGCAGCGTCATACGTTGTTGTTGTTTTTGATTCGGATTGTTTGCTTGGCGTTTTTATTCTGTCTTTCGCAGTTATTTTGTACAGATTGTGTGCTATAATTTTAATACCGCCGCCCGAGCAAGGAAGTCAGTGATATGGATCTATTTGGGGAAGGAGGCAAACTTTTTTGAAAAAAATGACACAAAACTCACTCACACAAGGGTCCCTATTTCCTGAAGCCCAACGGGCCGAAATTTGATGCACGCAGTTAGCTTCCTCCCCACCATCTAAGCAGTGTGGGAAGCAGTGTATGCTTTCCCCCAGAGCGTCCAGGGTGGAGCTCCCGACCACAAACGCATTCTGGGGAAAATATACTCATTCTCCGGTATTTTTATTGGGGAAGTGGCAAGTGAATGGGGTAATTTTTGGAGCGATAGAGTGTGACTCAAGGGGCAATTGGTTACAGTTTGGGGTCAATTCTGATCACGTTTTGGGTTTGGGGTTCATGGATATGGGAGATCGACGGAGGTTTGCAGTTTTTGAATGTTTCACTTTTCAGCTGTCGTGATGAACGTAGAGCCGCTATTTACGTAGATGTATTTATTGTTTTCATAGTTTTGCTTCGTGAATAGATATATTTTTTTCATTTTGTCATACTGAGTGTTTTCCTGCAGTTCACTGCATAGGCCTACCTAAGCATAATATTGCGCGTATTTTAGGACTTTTGGCCGACCGTACTAGCAGTCGCGCTTTTGGCAGGCTTACAAGATTGTGTCCATCTGTCGTCTAGTCTGTCTATCTGTTTGTAACGAATGTACTGTGGTTAAACGGTACGTCTTACTGGAGAAATGCTTGAAGAAGCAAATAGGGTTGCCCAATTGCTACCCTGTGGTATCAATTCGGATTCCCTTACAACTCTGCTTTTCCACAAATGAGGGTACTGCATGACTGCACCCCCAAATACTTGCATTGCGAATTGCTGCCAAGCCGGTTCAGTCAGTGACATGGTTGCCATATTGACAGCCTAAAGGAACTTACCAAGCCCCATCAAGCGGCAGCGGTACTATAGTATCGTTGACCCCTCATCGGATACTCAGCTTGCCTCTCTCCTACTCCCACAAATCGAGGTAACTGGGCTGCGACCGTGCGTGGACTGCGTGGGGAGGGGTGAGGTCCGTTCAGTACGTGTCTTAGCAAAGCGCCGCCCTATCGTTCGCGCGTCGCTCTGAGACGGCTGCTGATACTGACAACAGGGGACATCTGCTCATCTGTCTGGCGGGCCGGCGGCTGACAGCGCGGAGTCAGTATTACGAGATCGGTAACGAGATTCGATAAGCGCTCGTATTCGTTACTACTCATTACAGCAACGTATTCGTTACTTCCCTATCGAATCGTTACTACTCCCGCACCTCTAGTCCATTTCCGGTTTAGTTAGTTTCGGTTTTGGAGGCGGTAATGGTAACGAGCATAGGTCTGTGGGTACAAGTTGCTTATTCAGTTAAATTATGGTGCATTATTGATAGAAAAGTGAAAGATTTACCTATGCATTGTATGACAATATGTTTTGAGGTTGCAGTTGTAGTGAGACAGTTGTTTAGTTTGTGCGCAGTCAGTCACTGATTATCGGAATGTACGGTGACAGATTGTCAGGTTACGGGTGGATACAATAGGTTCATTAGATGTTTGGCACTGAGATGAAGTGTGTTGAAAGAGCATTTATTACGTAAATAGGAATTAGACGGCACGATTACAAACAGCTGATCACTGCTAGCTAAAGTTTGATTTCGTGTAACGTAACATGTGGATTGGCCGGGTGATCTTATTATTATAGACTATATAAGTAAGTAAATCCAGACAGACACGGACGGTGTCAGAATTGCAATATGTCATTGGCACTTGATGATGTTGTCACTCGTGCTGTCTAATTTATTCTTAACTTGTAATACTGGAACATGGTAATCACTATCTATGACAAAGGAATTTAGACATTTGAAGTCAGTGTTTTGAGTAGTATTTAAGCAGATACTAACCGCCATTAATCTACTCAGTCTTCTTGATGTGAAGTTATGTTCCGACAGTTTGCCTGCTGAGGAAATAAAGTAAGTTACTGATCAGCACAAAGCACAATAAGTAAATGATACACGATGTGAGCCATATGTTGGTTGCGTGTTTTGATAGCATATACAGAGATGTGTAACTGAGACTGTGTGGTGATGGCTACCAATAGCCCATCAGACGATTCTTTGACGACTACCAATGATAGTGCATTCGCCGACTCTGTTCCAGTCTGCATGCACTTACGCCGCATTGGCCCCAGAATATTGAACCGACCAACAAATGCAAACCTTATCTGGTAAATGCTTTGCATATTGTGTAAAGATTTGCTTTTGAATGCTTATGATGTCAAATTGTCATTGGCATGTATTATTGTATTAATACTTGTGTGATATTTATGGTATAATCATTATTCTATTAGCGGTATTGTTAGAGTTAGTCAGCCCTGCCAAGTCTCACGCATCTCACGTGAGTTTCTTGCATTTCAACTCTCGCTTTTCTGTCCACCTAAGTTTTATCTCACGCATTTTGATTTTTTCTTGCATAAATTACTAACACTAACTGGAAGTGGCAAAAATTGTTTTCGCTAGGCAATCTTGAAGCTGAAAATGCACAAAAATGTCTCTGCTGCTGGGCTTTGCTACGAATCATTCTTCTTTGCAAAGCCTATAGCTAGATTATGGAGCGAGGAGTGGGAATGGGCAAAAAAGGAAAATTGGGAGGGAAAGTGGAGTGAAAGCAGAAGGGGAAAAGGGAGAGAAAAACAAGAAGAAGAAAAAAGTGAAGGGAAGGAAAGGAGGGCATGAGATGGGAAGGGACTGGACACTATCTAATGCATTTCAATTTCCGGACCTTGGCCGGAGCTATGGTTAGTTGTCAGATAAATATGTCAGTGCATTGATTGCAGTTTAAAAATGAAGAAATTTAGAATTTTATTGCAGTGCCTGGAAAATAGTGTAGTGTGTATTCTTTAGTTATTGTTTGTTCTAGATCTTTTTGTTTAGCCATTGCCAAATTATGTGTTGTCAAAGAGTATTAGAAAGCAGCAGCATACTTGTCAACATTAAACTGACAGATCAAATTTTATTTGCACGAGCAAAGGCATATTTGCTTGACAGCTTTAACTAGAAGGCGCTCGTGAGAGTGCATATCTCCGCCAAGTGAAGTGACTCAAACATTACTAAAGTACTGTAAAATGCAAAAGTTTTCACAGGAGGGTGCCACCGTTCCTGCTGGTTGTGTATGACATGTTTAGATGATGATGAGTCATCATGTACACACACACACACACTCAGAACGACTGACAGACTAATCTCTTAATCTCCTCTAATATTCACTTTGTTCACCTTGGCGGAGATAATTATGTTTCGCTAATGGCATATGAAGCGTAATGTCGTAACCATAGACCTCTTTAGAGGTCTTTAGCCATAACTGATAGGAGGTTACTGACCTTGTTAATGTTGATTGTTGAACGCTTTTTATTAACTGTTCAATACGATCGGCCTTCACGGCAATAATTGAGGCTAATCATTTCCGAAAGTGTTCGATTGCTCAGTCTACATGAAGCATTTGTGTTCCACATTTTACACCATTATGCACCACTTGGTTCCGGGATGTATATATTTTTTTGACAGCTTGAAGTTTCGCTTTAACCAATTATGGCACCAAATGGCCTATTTGTGTTGATGTGCCGTTAAGAACCTACACTCTCACTAACTGAAGTTTTGCTGTTATTTCAATGTGATTGTCTGGCAAGGTTGTTATATACTCTTGCAGCCTGTATCGGCCGATAACAGTCATTGGTCGTGGCTTTAGTCAAGTGGACTACACCATCTGTTCAGATAGTGAAATACGGAACTCATATGTCTCTCGCATTCACGCCCGTGTTGTACGCAATGGCAACACGTACTGCATTCGTGACGATTCCCGGAATGGCATATTTATCAACAATGTGAAGATATCAGGTTGGCACAGTTGACTTTTTTTAGTCCGCCCGGAAGCGATAGCTTGTGGAGCGGACTACTTATGTTTTAGCCCAGATGTTTTATTTATTAATTTTTTTCTCCACTCGCGAGATCTCTGAGATGCGTGGGCCGACCGGTGTGAAATTTTGCACGGTGGTCAGTACTAGGCCGAATTTTATAATGCCGGTCCAAAATTTTTGGGGGGCACACCCCGAAAAAATTTCGGGGGCGAAAAACATGCAAAATTTGGCCCGATTTCGGACGACTTCGAAGTTCAGCGGCGAATATCTCCGAAACGGATGAAGATTTTCAAAATCGGATTTTTATTCCGTCTACCGCGATTCCTTCTGCGTTAGGTGAAACAAGTCTGGTGAAGTTTGGTCCAGTGACCTAGGAGATCTCGATGTTGAATCGCACCCACCCAAAGTGCATTTTTCGGAAGACCATATTTCGGCCCCTAGGGGGTGCTGCGCCCCCAAATTTTTACACGCGCTAGAGAATGACCAAGTCTTACTAGCGCACCCCCAACCGGGGACGGCGGCCCCCCTT
>Ga0056128_1010998_pt1 | contig 11220 bp, 7 predicted proteins | sample WorMetLIZISLAND2_FD_71113 | JGI IMG/M metagenome (GOLD analysis project Ga0056128, IMG submission 71113) | Marine gutless worms symbiont microbial communities from Max Planck institute for Marine Microbiology, Germany - Olavius geniculatus... ... | reverse complement strand
TTCCAGAGCACGACCTACGGACCCATATTTTCCGAAGGAATTGTGTTGTCCGCGCCCGCTCCGCAGCCCGACCCTGCAAAAACTGAGCTAGCCGGCAAAAGTGCTGCGGTCGGCGCCGAGCTGGCGGGCGAAAGTGCGCGACAATTGTAATTCAAGTATGTACATTTAACGTTAAATATATAATATTATAGGCCTAATTACTGCATTATTGTATTAATGTTGTGTATATTATTGCATCATCGTGTTCAGTAGCACATTTTCAGTGGGGGGGGGATTCTGTCCTGGAATTGTGTTCAGGATTCTCTTCATACATCACAGCTATTGACAACTGGACGGTAATTTAACAGAACCCAGAGTCTGGGCAATTCATCTTACTGACATACAGTTATTATACAGCGATGCGCCAGGCGCAGACGGAAAAACCTGCTGGAGCTATAAGGAGCTAGTGTATGCACGTGTTGATGTGTCCAACCCAATGAGTTATAGGTGCCAGATTATCGGTCCGATCTACAACACGCAGTTATAGTCGCGTTTAAGGCTCAGAGCTAAGACGAAATCCTAAAAGTAAACTCCCTCAATGATGATAGACAGATACAGATCAAGTATAGGTACTGGATTCGATAAAATGTTGCCAAGTGTTTGCGACAATGAAAAGCAACTAAAAAAGAAAACAAGAAATCCAGCTGTCGCTAGGATAGCCGACCGTACTGGTTGTCTATGATCTTCAAAGTCATCCAAGGTCAATGATTTCCCTCTAATCCGACAGGGCGTATGCCACTTCCTGTTAGTGAATAATAGTAACCTTTGCCATATCTCGCACCGTTTAGCCACAATACATCCGAGACGGACAGACAGACGGACTGACGGACGGACAGGCGACAACAACCATGACAACAACTCGACCGTTACTAAAGTATGGTCGGCTAATGAGCCACCAAAGGGTCAAAACGGCTATGACCATTTCCCTTTGCTGGTCGTTTTAACAAAACAAATTCCTAACGGTAACCAAAAACACTAAATTCGACTTGTCACATCCACTTGTCTTGAAACACTTTCCATTACAAATTACTAAAATTGCATTAACTATAATTTTATGTCAACATTAATAGAAAAACACAAATATAATTTCTCAATGTAAAAAAGTTAAAACGTCATCAGCATTTCAGAATTAAGGAACAGTTCTCACAGTCGTAATGGGAAATTATACTTTGGCCTATTTGGTTGTCGCAAGTTTTCCGAACAAAATTATAAGCTTTCGATGGTAACGCGCTGCGTTTATTCACAGAGAGATGTCCAGGCTGAGTTCCATTATATACAAAGCAAGTTAGTAAAATAAGTCAGTAAATAACGTGCAAATTATATGGTGCACAGTGTTAAAAATATCCTTTAATGCGCAGCCTACCCCGATTGCTCGAAGTTGTCGTCGGGTTACTGACTGTCAAGTGCACCAATAGACCAGCATCAACAATGACGACCAATACAATGAAATATCGCGTCATCGTTACTTCACTGGAACCGACATTAACGGTCTATTAACCTGAAGAAGCATCTTCAACTCTATCAGCGGAATGACAGATAGGCGTCTGCACAACTGCTGCAGCAGTCAAACACGATCAATGCATTGCAACGTGCGATCTATCCGCCAACTGCTTAGAGGCGTATAGGTGTGCTACTCGACGTTAAGGCAGACTTCCACATCATGCAACGCTGCCGACAAAACACAGCGCAACGTAGGCCTAATTTATTTTCAATTTTCATCAACCCCACGCACGCTGTTTTGCAACGCAAACGAAAAGCGCTCAGCTTCCAGTCTTACAAAAATGTCTTCTGAACGTTAACAACGTGTAGAAACTAGAAGTCTTTAAAGCAGTTTTTGTTGCGTTAGGTTGACGATGGACGCCGACCTTTTAACGAATGGCGGCGCCAAAGAAGAGCCTCCATTATAAGCTTGTCGTCCCATTGATAGTCCTTGCAGTTGAAACCCTTATGTCGCGAGGTGCGTCAAGAAAGAAATCTCGGTGACTATTAATCCGGCAATCGTAACAATAGCCCGTAGGCTATTATTCCGGCAGCGTGGGCGGGACTAGCCATTGATTGACATGAGGCATGCACGCAGTCGCCACCTAGGGAATGCTAATGAGTACCATGTCCCTACGGCGGTTGGGCGAGAATTCGAAGACTAGAATTCGTGTGAATATTATCGTGTAAGTCCAGGGTTTAGGGATTAAGGTTAGAGTTATAACTAGGTTTTAAGTTACGGTTAGCGTTTTCAAACATTTATGTGACAACAACGGACACCAAAATTAGCATAGAATATGGGTGGTAAATTCGACGTTCCTGCAGGCAAGCAGAAAACTTGCCGACCGGCTATCCGTGATGGTCTACTTGCTAGACTTGGGGTGCTGGTTGGCCGACTTGTGATCCGTAATGCTAGGCTGAGGTCGTTAGTTGCTCGGCTGCCGCTGTACGGCTTTGACCAGTACCTATAAGCACCATTCGGTGTTGTACCTACCGGCTAAGGCCATCCAAATCGGCGGGCGAATCAATAAACGCCCCGGGTAGAACCGGATATTGATCCGGTATAGCTGAATCAATAATCTCGTGGCTATTGATACGGCTGCCGGATCAATATCTTGTGCCCAAAAAATAATCTGGGCCACTGACTTCCACTTCAAATCACGTAGCACGTAGAAAATGTGTAAACGATTCTTCAAATCAAATTCCACAGACGATGAGAGAACTCACTTTGCAAGTATAAGCCTACAAATCACAACGCACGTAAAATGCCCCTTGACAAATAGGCCTTCGAGTCTGGTAGCCTACCTCTTATCGGTGCTTCTACGCACAAAAAGCTGGAGCCAGTGGCGTTGTTGTATGAAACAACGAAAACAAATGTCAGTCACCTTCCCGCAAATTTTAATGTGTAAGACAATAATTGTCTTATCGTCGGAAAATTTATCATCATAATCTTAATTTTGCATTGCTTCATTGGTGACAACCCGAGTAGGCCTATCTGTAGGCCTACATTTTGAACAGCACTTTCTAACCACACTTCAAATTATTTTTCCACATGCAATTTATGATAAAGCGAAAGTCTTCGATACTTATGACAGGCCTAATGGTTTTGCTGTCGAAAATTTGCAGCCGTCTGTCGAAAAAAAATTGGGCTTTAAAATTCCCATGCTTCCGGTTTTTGTTCATGCCTAAAACTGAGTATCTGAAATTTTTATTAGACCCTCAAAATATTCTCAGCGGTTTTTGGTTTGCTATCAAAGCTTTACTGAAAAAAAACAACAAAAGCCCAGCTAACGCAAAGAGAAACGCGCGACAGCGATGCATGTGTGAAGGCCCGGTGCGAACGAAATCTAAGCTCACAGTTGACGATGTTTCATTTAGACTCGACGGCGGATGATGCCTAGTGCCATATCCAGTGCACGATTTCCAGTATTGACTGAAAATCGCAAATTTTTCTTACCCCCCCCTCTCAGGTCCCCTCGCTGAGGGTGACTGCTGTCGAATTTATCGAAAAGCTTTACGGATCCTGAAACTATAATCTTCTAAGCAGCCTATGGTGAAGATTTGATGATCATAGCTTGCACCGTTTTTGACTGATCCACCCGTGTGACAGACGGACGGACAGAATTGCGATGGCAAAGACGCGGTACTTAAGCAGTATACCGGGTAGCTGCTGTCGCGCGTAAGAACAGTTTGCGTCTGGTCTGCTAAGCTGCAAATATCTTCATTTTAGTTCACGTGGGACTGTTCAATGTGCCAATTTGTTCAACGAGCTGTCGTGTCATATTCATGTAACGAAACAGAAATACACTGTAATAATAAATTCTGTCCATCGGTAGCTATTTTTTTGCTAGACTGCAACCGGAAGCTTACAAATTTTTAGGTCCTGAACTACCTGTCCCCCCTCCTTTCCTTCCGCAACTTTTTAAAACCACAACGACGCCGTTGGCTGGAAGGAACCGTCACTGCAGTGCGCGGTGCACCGGGCGCACTCTTGACGTCAGCTGCTCCGTGCAGTCGAAGGAAGGCAAAGCGCCCGACAGCAGACAAACTCGAGTCGCTGCTCCTCCTAGCGGCGTCTATCAATGTCAGACGCGCACGCCCAGCTAATATGTTCATCCACACGCCAGAGCACAGAGTGGAGCGGCCCGCCTCATTGATCATAGACAGTCCCACCAGCACCAGACCAGACTCACGCAGCAGTAGCGTGCAGAGCTGCTGCTGGTCTGTCGTCGTCTAGAAGGTCATCGCATTCACACCTTTCTAACAGCAGCGCGTCTCTCTCGCTCTCCTACGTTCACTCCATGTCTTTACGACTGAATAGTGAATGGTAGGGGCCTACAAATAAGCATATGCGGTCGTCTTATAGCCACTCAGCGACGTAGCTGGCTTTCTTCCACTGGGAAATTAAGTCAGCCATGCGGGGGGAGGGGTGGACGCGCACCCACGGCAGAAGTCCGGGGGCATCAATCCCCAAAAAATTCTGAATTTTTGTATGCAAATTGCAAAATCCTGGCATTCTGCATTCTGATGCGCTTTTGGTAAAAAAAATCACTGCTCCAAGGTGTGGTAGTAAGGAGGGGAGAGGGGGTAGGCAAATTATTTGCAGATTTGCATGATTTACAGTCATGGAGATAGATGGTTCTCCAGCTCCTTTTGACCTCAGGGGGGTCCCAACTCCAGGATCCTCCTAGCCAGCTACGCGCCGGGCCACATTATGCGTCTTTCCCGTTCGTCCGCCGACCTCGTACGGGCTCCTATTCCTAACTAAAGAACATCTCCAGTGCAGATGCTTTGTTCAGCATGTCATGGTCATCTTGGACGCCAACTGATACCAACACTGGCGGCGTCATGGCAGAAAGGGCCAAAAATACGAATTTTGGAGCTGAAAATTCCCCACTAAAGGGACTTAGATGCAAATTTAAAATTCTGAGCACCCATAGTCTTCTGTCTGAAAATTGCAACTGTTGGAAGTTTAAGTTCCACAGCCTCGGACCTGCAGCAACGCATCTGTCTCCATAGCTGTTGTAGGTCCATCTGACGACAAATGTCCTGGAGTTGGCAGAACGCAGCTGACGACGACCTTCGTCAGAGACCAGCTGACAGTTAGCGGCTGGTATGCTGGAGCCATGCCGGACAGTGCCAAGTAAACCAGGGTGGCCATCTTGAAATCCACCCGACGCCGAACCGAAAGCCAGTGCAGCTCCTGTAGCACCGGCGTTATGTGGTCACAGCGTCGAGCGCCGGAAACCAACCACGCAGCTGCATTCTGTACAGACTGCAGCCGGCTCATCAGACCGTCCGTGATGCCGTAGAAAAGTGAGTTACAGTAGTCCAGGCGATACGAAATAAACACCTGGACCAGTGTCTTAACGGCGTCAGATGACATCAATCTGACGAGCGGTCGCAGCTGCCGTAGCTGGCAATAGCCACGGCGACACACGGCGGACACCTGCGCAGACAGCGTCAGCAGGCTGTCGACGATGACGCCGAGGTTACGCGCCGTCTCCGAGACGTTAATACGTGCTGACGCCATCGGAACCTCCGAAACATTGACTTTCGCCAGCTGCTGTGGAGATCCCAACCACATCACCTGGGTCTTGGTGGGGTTCAGTCGAAGTCGGCTCGCCTTCAACCATGCCTCGATGTCGACGAGACACGCAGTAAGACGTCGGACGGCAGCCTCAGCGTCACCAGCCGGTGTGCTGATGTAAACCTGCGTGTCATCGGCATACTAGTGCAGGCTGAGGCCATGACGGTCAACGACCAGGGCCAGCTCAGCTGTGTACAGAACGTACAACAGCGGGTCCAGTACGGATGCTTGCGGATCCTTGTATGTGCTAATCACATAAGCTATCTAAAGCTTGGAGAGTACTGTAAAACTACAAAAGTACAGACGACAAACTGACGCCAAAAACTGATGCCAGAAAAAGTACACAGATCTGATAGAAAAAAGGACCACTAAGCAGCATGAAAACCACAAGAGAGACAGCAAAAGCATTCAGAAGCTTTGTAGGAAAGAAACAACAAACAAATCAACAAATTTGGATGAAATGTGATACTCTCCACTCCAAAACAGTGCCAAGATCCAGAAAGAATCAAAAACAATAACAATTATCAGGCAACTTAGTTTCTTTTGGTAGTCTACACATTACAGATAAAACAACCAAATACCACACATTGTGACAGCATGCCATGCGGCCGTCCACTGCACAAGCAGCCATTGCTCAATTTCCAGTCGTCAAGTGTACACAAAGTATGCAAGATATGTGTAATATTCTGAAGTTTCTGACCTTGACCTTGTGTTCACGAGTTAGAAGCCCATATAGAATGTAGTGACAGTGCTTAACAATAAAACACCAGGCTCACATACAATAAGCCCAGCAAAAAACACCCACTTACACTTTTTTCTTATTAATCCAAACAGACTGACAAAAATTCACGTTTGGCAAGCAAGTAAAATCTTTAGATTTACATAAAATTTTCAGAAAATGTTTAGAAGGAATTATTGTTTTATGACGTAATTACATGCATCATATCTGCAGACAGATAAGAAAGAAAACATAAGTGGGTGAAAAATAGCACACCATTTACATCTATCTGGGGAACGTCCAGACTAATTTTAGTTTTACTATGCATTTGTGTTCACAAGTTAGGAGCCCAGATGGGACGGAGTGACAGGCAGACAAACAGACAAACAGATAACACAGACAAACAAGATCCATAATGCAGTCTACTGGGATGGCTAAATAATAAGCTAGCATTAAAAGATATTTAGAAATATCTGCTATTGTGTTAGTCTCATAAATGGTAATTTCACTAATGACTATATGTTGGTTGGTGGCGTGGCGTGGTTGGTAACGCGTCTCGGATGAGACGAAGTTACTCTACGCCGGGACCGGTTAGTACTTAGATGGGTGACTGTCTACAGTACGGAGCCAGCCAAGTAGGTCGACTCAGCCTTCTACCCTCTGTGGGGTGGTAAAATGAGTACTGGCAGAGGTCAAGGCCATCGCTAGGGAAGAAACGGCGAGTTCTGCGCAACAGTAGGCCCTGTGGCCAGGACTGCAAGTATACCGATCCAGTCGGTTAACCCGGCCTACTTGGGCTGTATGCTAGCTTAATTGGGCTTCGCCCTCGCCGGCTCAAAGTGCCATCAAGGGGATGAGCTCCCTCGCAATTGACCTAGCTGTCTATGCGGAATCTTCTTCTTCTTCTTCTTATATGTCACTACCACTTCACAATGGAACCTTTAGCAACACAAAAATCAAAAAAAACTTGATAGCTGCAATTACATGTTGCTACTGAGCACGTCAGTACAGTATTTGATCCATGGACATAAGATAATGAGACCAGAATTGACATGCAAAGTACACACACTTTCTCTTTATGCAGCTGCAATCACACAACGAGTTTTCCCACAGCTGTACTGGGCAGCAGTGCTTAACAATAAAAAAAACCAGGCTCACATGAATGGCAAAAAAATCATATCTGCAAAGTTGTCCAGCAAAATTAATTTAACACAAAGTCATATTGACATATTTATCTCATTACAAAAAGAAATATATAAGTAAATATGTGTGTTATTTATTCAGAAACTGTAAAACAACATTTAAAACACTGAAAAGAAACGGAAAATGCATTGTGTAAGAAGTTTGTTTCAATTTTCTCAAAATGTCATCAACGACAAATAGGATGTTTTGCATTCTGCCCTCAACATATTGTAGCATACTGATATAATAAATATGCCAAAGTGTGCAGCAGTAAATAACAGTTACTAGATGCACTGGCCGAAAACAAAGCTGCACTGTTAATAGCTGTGTCATCAGACATTGACACAGCACTGGCAAGCAGGCAGACATACAGTCTCGAGATGGATGATTCTGCCAGTGCTACCTGTCAGTTAGTACTGCAGCGGGACAAGCTTCAACCACTATCTCATGTGCATCAATCATTCCTGCACAGACCACATCAAATATGTCAGCATTACAAAGTACAGACCATTCACGTTCAGCAAGCATGTATTCATCCAGGTGGTTAAGTCAATTGGCAGCCAAATAAGCTACAATATGCTTAGATATTCTGTATTTTGCATTTTGTGTGCTCACTAGATCATCAACATCACTGTCATCATCACATGCTTGTTTAATAAAAAAGCTGACAATCACAATGTATTAACAAATACAATACAATAAATATGTCATGAAATACGACTTGAACAATACCAGTGTTAGTAACAGTAGTACAAAGCAGAGTACAAATAAAATGTAAACACAGTAAAACACTGCAAATAAGATACATCAAAAACTTACTAGCATCCAAAAGTTCAATTAAACTAAAACTCAATTTTTATTGGAAATAATTAACTAAATTTAACATTTAGACATAGTCAAGGCACAATAGTCATATATACCACCATTCATGTATTTAATGGCTTTATGAGCATGAGATGCGGTTTCATACTCGACAATCATTCGCTGATACACAGCTCTGCCAGAAGTCTTGTCTGGAGCAGCTATTTCCACACAGTTTATCGATCCATATGCACCAAAGATTTCAGCAATATGGTCTTTAGTTACATTGTTTGTTAGACAACTGACCAATATTCTTGCAGATGCCTGACTGTCTGTCCTAAAACATAATACCAAATTGAGCAAATATAAGCCAACACAGTGCTGCTATCTGATCAAGAGTGGCAGACTACTGCAATCTGGATGAAACTGCACTACAGGGATAAGAAAATAACAGGGTAAAATCCAACAGGGGTCATCAAATGCCACCAACATCTAACTATTTTGAGATCACCCAAGATCAAACTTTGCACTCTTGTTTGGTGAGAAAAATGTTCACAAAAAACAATAATGACACTGGTGTATTTTGTCAACTACCAGTATTATAATTTTCTCACCTGCTAGCAGATTTGACATCTGAATGTAAACTTTCATAGTAAATCAAACCCATGTAATAGTTTGACCATAAAATTCTGCTTATGCCTCACTGCACAGTGAGTTTGTACCTATCAGCTTCAGTCAATTTCACCAAAGTCATAACAATGTTAATGCAGACTGTGTGTTAACATGACATAATGTGGCTTCACTTGCACTGAATGTGACTGTTAGCAGTCATCCTTCAGCCAACATCAGCATATCTGCCGAAAAAATAATAATGCCAGTAGTTCAAAACAACAATTTAATACGAAACAGCAGAGTATCAACTGTGAAAATGAGTAGAAAAAAGCATGGGATAAAATAACAATTTTTTAACAGAGTCACAGCATGTTCAACAACAGAAACTGAAATACAGACATACTTGGATGTTGTATGAGTCATTCGTTGATTAGCTTCTTAACTGTATCAAAACACACAACTGATTACGCTGTATTTCTTTGGGACAGAACAGTACTTTAACTTAAACTGCTATGCAAAAATTAACACAAAAATCAGTATCTTTGTTAATGGGTATCTAAAAGTTGTGCAGAATGTTACTAGACAAGGCCAGCAAGCCCCCAGGCCAAACAAAGAGAACCAACTGATCAAGAATAAAAACAACTGCCACGACAATGTTTATGGTGCTTGTGAACAAGTCGAAAATAAATGCACTGAGCTCAGAAAAACAATCTGAAGTTTTATAACACTAAAACTGTGCTGAAAGTGTAACTTTTCCCAAAAAGAAATATATCAATTCATTTACTTTTTAATATCAAGCAACATCATGGCCCACATAAGCAAACGGAGACAGACAAGACACACAAGCACAGACACAGAAAGACATAAGAGCACACAGAAAATTACTATTGACACAAACTTAAAATAACTCCAATGATATGGTTAGGAACGCCAGCAACGACTAGCCTTTAGCCTTCAGAGTCAAAGTCAGAATTAAGGTCATGGTTATGATTAGAGACAGGGTTAGGCATAAGGTTAGGGGTAGCTTTGTGATTCAAGCTAAAAAGTTTTGCGACCTTGCTCCAGAATTTTTTGGTGGGGGAAATATTTGACACTCTGGGGTGACACTAAATATTGAAAGCTACCAAGAAACAATAAAAACCCTAACGCTAACCTAATCCTAACTGAAAACAATCAAGTTTTTTGGGTAGTATTCAATTTTCCGTAGTTATCGGTATGAACAAATCTGAGGCGGTAAAACCACAGCATTTAACGCTCAGGATTGACTATTAAAGCGTTACAGACACACTGTATTAAACAATGTATACTTATACATGGGAGAGAGTTAACGTTAGGGTTAGGGTCCGGGTTAGGCTTATTTTCCGCCGCAATAGCATCGTGCCTTCTGTATTTAGTCCGTTCTTTCCCAATTTTCGGAGTAAAACAATACAGAATAAAACTTCACAAACACTGTTTAACCGCAAAGAATCAACATCTTATGAAGAAAACATCAAACACTTAAGAAAAATTATAATTTATATTACCTCGAAAAAGTAAACAACGACCACACCCACAGAAATTAGAGCGGCTACGAAACCGTCACGCGCCGACGAGGTAAATAATTGAAAACCTCAAACTTTTGTTCGTATTAGCTTATTACAGTTAAAATTGATGTTTTGCAAAATAAAATAAATTATTGTATTGTGCTAATAATTGTAATTTAAAACAGTGTACAAAATTGATAGATTATGGTTTGTTGTTAAAATTTAATTACAATTCAGAAATCGCTTATCACTAATATGTAATTTAGTTTGTTATCTAGATCCTTATTTATTGACAGTCTCAGTATGTCTACTTCCGTTAATATGACTGCTGTTAATCAGTACAATTTTGATGCTGTTGCTGCGCAGTATTTAGCTATGTTTCCTGTGGGCAGAATGAACTTAACTGAAGTGTTCGAGGTAACGAAACGGTAGTTGTATACTTTGCGTTGTTTTATCCACCGAAAACAATGGTCTGTAGTCTGTGTCTATCACTGGTACTTCACAGTACTGATAAGCATAGCTTACGGTGTCGGCAGTGATCTGTCTATAGTCACTAGACGAAGCTGCAGTTTTTTGTCTATAAACGGCAGTGCTTAACAATAACAAACTAGGTTCACATATATTGTGGATTACCAAGATCAGATATCTAAAGACTAATGTTGATGCTAAAGTAATGTCACCTGTGTTTAAATAGCTCTGCCTACGTCCAAAACTTTTTGTCGGGTTAGTCCACTTTTCGTCAGATTTTTCTGTTTCCGTGTTTATTGTGTTTTGCT
>Ga0056128_1010996_pt1 | contig 11221 bp, 10 predicted proteins | sample WorMetLIZISLAND2_FD_71113 | JGI IMG/M metagenome (GOLD analysis project Ga0056128, IMG submission 71113) | Marine gutless worms symbiont microbial communities from Max Planck institute for Marine Microbiology, Germany - Olavius geniculatus... ... | reverse complement strand
GTCCGAAGATGTTATTGTACAGTTGCTAAAAACTAAATGCCTTCCAGTATTGTTGTATTGTTTAGAAGCTTGCCCTCTAAAGAAATCTCAGCTTAATGCCGTTGATTTTGCCCTCAATTGCGCCTTTAGGAAAATTTTCTCCACGCGCTCTCAGGAAGTGGTTGAAATGTGTAAACTGGTATTCAGCTGCCAAACGCCATCCGATGCAGTGGCTAACAGAAAGTGTAAATTTTTGAGTAAGTTTATCGTGTCAGATAATGTGTTGTGTAACGTGTTTAAGAATGTGGCAATGAAGGAACTGTTGGCTATTGAGAACAATGCCAGTCATTAGTTTGTTTTTTTAGTTAAGTTGTTTATTTTTTCTATTATCTTGTATTTTCTTTTGTGCTGTCAGTGTTCTGACGAATAAAGTTGTATATAATAGACAGCAAGCATGTTGGTAAACAAAATACCCTTTCAACCAAAAATGCAGTATATGATCTGTACGATGCCACACTTTGTTAGATCTGTTTCTTTGGATATCTGGCGTATTAAACGATATGTTTGTTTTTGGCCTTTGTGGTTTAGCAAGTCTACCGTTTCATGCACAGTGATTACGTTCTCTTCAGTACGTGTATGCTTCACTCTGACGGTCTCATGTCTTTGGTCGGTGCTGCATGTTTTCCGAATTTCTTTTAATAACATTCTCACTCTTTTTGTGTTGCAGTTTATCTTCAAAAATTCTGCCAGTATTCTCAGAAAACTATTTTTTTGAACCGGTGCAAGTTCTTCATCAGAGCCCTGTCTCCACTGCTAAATGGCACATTACATCACTGGTATATCGTCAGTATATTAAAACATATTATTTACGACAATATCATCTGCTTTTGTTTACAAACATCATAAATGTATTTAAAACTAAACACAATTTAATTTTTGTATGATAATTAGTACAAATTGTATCATAAGATAATTTTTTGCATATGTATTATAGTGATTTTAGTTATTTTTGAACATTTATGTTTCACATAGTAGTGTAACAGCACAGCTAAAAGGTGGTGGGGTATTTAACAACTACCTAATTGTTAATTGTCCACAGTATGTGCTAATAAAAGAATTTTGAAAATCGGTTAATATTTGGCAAAGATATAAAAATGACAAAGAAATTAATAAAATAAACCAATAAGTGCTAAATCTAAAGTTGCTGACGGCAGTTTGTAGCGTACTACGGTTACTACCAATATAGTATCTACGGTGAAAAAGTGTAAAAAGTAAGAAAATACTAAAGAAACTTTCTGTATTTATTGTCGCATGCAACAAGCTACAATATGCTTCCTTTGACCTCTGCATGAAGTGGACAAACGTGAGTCGAGTCGGGTATCCTTCCTTGCGAATCTTAACCGTCTCTAGGACTCCGGTGTATCGCAGCTGCTGTAGCACAAGCTGAGCGTTGAAACTGTCCGCAGACTTGTCAGCATTCGGTTTGATGCAGCTGCGCCAGCATCCCAGGCAGACGACACAATTATTGCACTGCAAACAACTTGGCGTGTTTAGACATGTAAAAGTCACCGTTAGACGCAACCTACATTTTTCCTCTTCACATTCGACTTTTTTCCATTTTCCATTCAACTTTTCTCTTTCCATGACTTTTTCAATTAGAAAGAAACTAGACTACTAGAGTATAACCCCCTCCTAATACGCCACCAAAATGCACATCAGTGGTCGCAGCGTGAGTAACTCCTGACTTTTCTTCAATAAGTTAATTTTTCGGCGAGTTTCTGGAGATTGTGCCACATCCACAAAATAAACTTTAAACAACCCCCGGAACAAGTAATAATATGTCTTACCGTACGAAGTGCGGTTGAGCAGCTGACAGTCGACTCATTAAAGTATTGAGCGAATTCTACGCACCAACGACAAACGCGATCAAACAGGAGAATAACACTTACTCTAGCTACCAAACAAACTCTTTCAAACGACTGACTGACTACAAGATAATCGAACTAAACAACGGCCGAATATCATCATCATTGCAAAAGTATCACCTACTCAGCTTTTTTTTGTTATATCTTCCTGGAACATGCTTAGATTTGCACAAAATTTTCAGGGGATGTTTATTATGAAACACGTATTCCGAAAATGAAAAAGGTAGACATTCTTTGCTACCGGTGACATGATGCTAACATCATATTTTCATGTTTGTAAATTACGGGTTTTACCGCTAAAGACTTTGATGAAAAGACAAAAAGACATTGATGAAATGTTAAAACACATCAATTGGTTATTGTGTTAAATGGCCCAAAAATTATGCTAATTTATTACACAATTTTTTATTATGAACTGTTTCCATGGTTTATCTTCTTGGCTCAGTGCAAGATCCTCAACTTTGTTGATGCTGGCAAATGTACGCACACTGCATCACTGCGTGGATGACAACTTGCCCACTATCAGTTAAACGGCTTAGAACTGCCATTCATGTTAATTATTTTTATTTAAAAGTTTTATTCATTCAATATTTCATTGTCTGTCCATTGTAAAGAAACATGTAGCACAAATTTGCGGCTACATAACCCTTGCTGACTCGCAAACATTTTATCAGATGTCTGTCTTCAATGGTAAAAACCATAATTTACAAATGTGAAAATATGACGTCAGCATGTCATCACCAGTAGCAAAAAATACTTAACTTTTCCACCGGTAGAATACTTGTTTCCTCCTAGACATTGGCTGAAAATTTTATGGGAATCTGAGCATTTTCCATGGAGATATAAAAGGAAACATAAGTGAGTTTTTTCTGAACACAGTGTAAATATAAAGTCAATTTGCAAAGGTCTAAGTGTAACCTCAAATGTGTCAGCAATTAAATACTTCTTATACAAAAAATTTGCTTGCCAAACTTAAACTTTCGGCAATTTTCTGTTATTGAGTTAAGGAGAGGGGCATGATCGTCCAGTATGTGGCATGTGGGACAAAAGGACAAACAGTAAAAAAGCAACGCTTGATGAGGTGAGACTTATTAGCACGAAATTTCCAAAACTGTTGTGCCAATAAGACGACCGTTTCCTCACCTTGAACTGATTTGCCAACGTTTTCATAGCTTTTGAACCGCCGCCGCCAGCGGTCTCCGAGATCGGCGCCAACTTGGACAAAGGTTTCCGACTACAACAGCAGACAAGCTCTAATGATATCACTAATTAAAGCCAATTTTACATCGTCGGACAAAACGAGACCGTCCCAAGATGTCTTGCATTTTGAAATCTCACACGTTTTTCTGTGTCTTGCCTATCGTTTGGCAGTGCCGACTGTCGAATAAGTAGGCATCTCAAACGTGCCTACTCGTAACAGGCGCCTCTGAAAACGGTGTTTTAGAGGTGCTTCATAAATACACAGATTGACTAAGCAATTTAACTATACATTTAGCTCTAAGTGAAGCAAGCACATACCCGGAGTTGGTTGGTGGACTCGGGCCGAACTGACTGACTCGCTTTCCGATGTCGTTTGAGCTGCAGGACGGCATCAGTTCCGGCAACTGCTGAAACATCTGAGACTTGCGATGAAACCGTCTCAACGTCGCCTTCGCTCGGCTGCAATTAGTACACGCTGGCACATAAACAATGCTTAGACTGAGAGCTATCGTAGGTATACAGTATCGATCATTGCAGTGAAGTGTAATGATGTTAAGCAACTGAACACAGACAGTAACCACACTTCATAATAATAAAGACTAATAGTTTCAACGTTTTAAAAGAATTTTCTAACGTTTATGTCACATCTATTCAACAAATACGTTCGAGAATAAACTAGCTTTAGATGACACTCTGCAAATTTGCAAACTGCAGCAGCAGCAGCCTGCTTCTTCTTTTCTCAGGAGCTTGTCGTCGACGTTGCCGTCGTCACGAAACTATTAGTCTTTATTATTATGAAGTGTGGTTACTGCCATGCCGCTCGATCCGTCCTGCGCGCGTCGCTGTGCCGTCGCCAAGCCAATATTCAGTGGACGCAGGTCGATCTCCACTGTTCTAAGCCACGACTGTCTGGAACAGCCTGGCCTTCGTCTCCAATCTGCAGGACTGTATGAAGTGCAGGCCTACAGAGCTTGGTAGTGGTCTGAGTAGTACTACTCGGTTGAGATGGTCAAAGAAGCACAGACAGCAACTCCCGGACAGTGTCTGACCGCAGTGATCGTCCAGTATGGGCAACGACCTAATGCACGCAATGACTGGTATATAATCTGCACTGATGTAAAACTGGTCGTACCTGACTTCAAGTTGTCCAAACTCAGAGAGCGGAGAGAACAGTTCATAGACGAGCGAAGCATCAGCCTGGCGCATGCATCTCATTATGCTGTCACTCAGCGTGTCTCGATTCTTCTCTAGAAATCCGTCCACGTTATATGTCACCTAAACACGTTCAACTGACCATTGTCTTCAACATTCCAAAATGCAGCTCCAGATTCATTAAAAAAAGAAATAGCTGGCCATTTTATAGACCACGTCATTTATGTTCTAAATGCATAATAATAAGTAAACAAATTTTTCAAAAATATTTTAAGATGTGTTAAAAAACAGAACATCAAGAAAAACGAAAGTCTATATGCACATTAGTTTCAATGTTTCTCATAGATTTTTATTCGCTTTTCTATGTTGTGACTTACTCCAGATATCCAAAACATAAGCCACAGAATGACATAGCCTGTAGGCCTACAAGTTAGAGTATCACATGCAGCATGGCAATAGAAACAGAATACAGAAGTAATGCAATGCTACAGAACTAGCCTGTCCAGCAAAATGTTGTATCGTGAACTCTAGACTCCGTCCTTTCGGCGTCTTGAACTCAGACCGCTTGGAAAAGTTCTTTATCAGTTTGTCCTCAAATGACTGATCCGTGCCTTGTGGGAATCTGCTTTCATCATCAAGCAGACTGAACATGCCGCAAGACTGCAACGAGCACAGCGTGCAATAACAGTCGACCAGCGTTTAAATTTATTCGATACAGCTAAAAGTATCAAAAATTACTTTTAAAAATACAGATCACCGTTGCTACGACTTGCAGTTGCCGCCTACCCAAAATACGAAATCAATAATTAATAAATGGCTCATCAATTACTTCTGTGAAGAGGAACGATGACATGATAAGGTTTCTCTACACCATTGTGTTTTCAAGCTGAAATAACATATGGGACAGACAAGCAGGCTGCAGCAGATGAATAAACGAACAGACGAACGGGAAAAAACCTTAATGCGGCTAATTATTACGACGACGGCATAATAGCAAACTCGTACGAACCCCGAGGAAGAGGTCAAGAAGTGGCATATTGTCGACGTAAGAGATATCATTGCCCGAGACACCCTCGCGTGCATACTCCTCGAGCTCCCAGCGGAAGATATGTTCATTGAAGAAGCACTGCAGCTGCTCGTTGGCAATGTTGATGCACAGCTGCTCAAAACTGTTGAGCTCAAAGTTCTCGAAGCCGTAAATGTCCAGAATGCCAATGGTCAGGTCCACCTTCGGACTGCAACGCACGACCAGATCACATTATGCACAAAACAAACAAACACTGAATTCATAACGACATCAGCAGAATCAAACTAACAGTATAACTAATAAGCTAAAATGTCGCCAATCCTTGAAGCTATGCCATGCTGCCGTCCAGCTAGTCTGTTATGATGTAGTATATTGTTACTTTAGTTGTGACGGGTATTATTCAGTGTCGCTAAAATATTTTTATTTCATGTAGTTTTTGACATGCCGTGTAATGTTATACAACAGGCTATAAAACAAATTGACACATTAATCTTTAACAGACATTTTGCTGCTGAGAACGATGTTGATTTGATAGACAATCCAACTGAAGAGTCGACCATAAAGCGCCTTCGCTAACGCGTCACGACCGTCGTTTGCCTGCGCCTCTGTTTTCAAGCTTGTCACCGTTTCCGTAGCACCTAAACAAAAAGCCATTATGATGAAAACAAGTAAGTAAGTAATGTAGATTTAAAGGCGCGGAGGCGGTGGGTGAGCTAGTAAAATAAGAAGTGAAAATGTTTGCGCTGATGGGTAAGTAGGCAGAAAGTGTGTGTACTTTTATGCATGTCCGGAAAAGTGTAAAACAAATTGATATGCAAATTATTCGTATTGCACGAAACAAACAGCTTCGATTGCTTATTTTCAGTCTTTAGCATCAGTAACGCTACTGACCGCCGACAGTGCTGACAGTTGAGATTAACGCTTCTGTCAGTTTCTCGTAATCCACCGCCAACAGTTTAGACACTGGCAACAAACAGTCACACAAACCAACAACTAGAAATAAACACATTATGTCGGCCCAGTGCCGACATGTTACGCGGCTCTCTACTTCACCTTTGATCCATCAAATAGAAAATTTGCATGTTGTTTTTAGCGAGGAGCCGTATAAGACAGACGGACAACAGACAAACAGAATAACGTACAGACGGACGGCCAAAGCCCGTGATGCGGCCTATTAAAACGACCGCATAACAATGCTATTCACAATGAGAACGACAACAAAATCGTCTTATGACCTGGAAAAATGGGCGAGAGAATACCATCAGCATAGTCAGTTTGAGCAGTCTTTGCACTTTTGGCGACGCCGACGACTACTTTAGCATTTAGTAATCTGATATGAATATAAAATTTTGAATGCATGAAAACGAGCAACGACGACGTCATGCAGGAAAGAGAGGACCAGAAAGACGCCGCTGCCTAATGCCAACTTAAACAGAGTGCAGCCATAATAAAATCCCTAATCTACTGAGACAACCACTGATGCAAGCAACGGAAAATGAAGTCCGTAATGCAGGAGAATACTGAGTCAGTACTAGAACGTCATATTTATCTCAACTGTTCAACTGTTCAACAAAAAAAAAACGTAAAACCATAAACACTTTGGCTGCATATATTGGCAGAGTTTTTTTTACATATTCACAGTAACATAATGAGAAATAGAAAGTTAGGACCGCCAATGTGCACAGTAATAACAAGCGTGCGAATGAGAGGTCTGACCAAGCACTAGTGCGTCGTCGTTTGCGACAAAGACGCCGTCAGTCTGTGGGTCTGTTCTGAACTCGATGTCTGATATATGTAGCACCGCCGCCAGGATCGCCATTATGCCGTCTTGCTGCTGTATGGACACAAACAATGGAACTCACATTCACACGTGAAAATGTGAAACACGTTACACTTAGATCGGCAATCACAGTTTTGCATATATGAACAGGCCTAACCTTGATCACGGTAGTGTAGAGTGGTCACACTGAACTCTTAAAACCATGACTGTCCTTCACTGCAATGAAAAGGCTTATTCCTTTGGTAACAACCAAGTTCTTATTTAAGACATTCAAATATCTCCAAAATCTCTGCATAAACTGGGAACTCGTTTTGACCAGAAATGGTATGACCAGATATGCGAAACCTCTTCCGTGAAGCCGACGTCATTCATAATTGCGCACACGGTATCCCACATTTCTTTGTATTGTTCCTTCTCAGAGCTGTCCGTGAACACTGAACCTCCAGTCACTGGCCGGATTATTCTGTTTCACACCAAGACAATACCGACACTACAGTAACGTGTCAACAACAATACGACATATTCATACCATCGGTTATAGAGAATGTCACTTGACTTACAGCAGTAAAATACATTACATTATTAGTGAATGGACGGACGAATAAAAAGACGGACATGCATAACCCGTGATGCGACCTATTCAGACGTCTGCATACAATATTAGTTTTATGCAATTTATCTTTCATATATTAAAGATAAGATAACCCCTTCAGATCGGCAATCAACCAACCGATGATCTTCCGGTTTCTTCAGCAGATTCGCTTTCATTCGCTGCTCGTCCAGCCCAGCGAACAAGTAATAGAAAATGTGAAAATTCTTCTCTCCTTCATGCTGACTGACGACTCGAGATTTCTCCAACAAATACTCGGACAACTTTGCTAGAAAATTGTTCACACAATAATCAGCTATAAATATACAATTACAAGCAATTTGAGAAAAGCTCACGTGACGCGCGATAGCAGCGGTCCTGCCACTTTGCCACTTTGCCACTTTGCAATAAAATAATAATAATTTTATACGATTCACTCTTAAAATGTGTGTCGCTGCCCGAAATCGCTAACAAAATTGGGGGTTCAAGGTTATTCAAAATCATCGATGTTGACACTTTAAGAAGCTCATCACTAGTGCTTGTTATTATAAGCAGAACGTCTGTGCTTACCTGCAACTGTTTAAATGCTAGACGAGGCAATATCGGTAAAATAGCCACTTTTTAGAGAGGTACCCCTCTTTTACGCTTGCTTGCGCAGGCCTCCTTGGACCTAAGGGGTCGGGACTTAGACAGCTAAAACCTACGCTCAATGCTCAAAATTACATATGTAGGTTGCCTTAGACTATCTCCAACCATTTCGTCGCAATTTACTGTTAAAATGTGCGCTGCAGCCAAACACTGCAAAAATTCAACAAAACCCCTTTTTGGGGAGTTTCAAGGTCATTCAACGTCATCGATGTTGACAAATCTAAAAAGCCCGTCACCAGTTATAACAAGTTATGATGTGCAGCATGTTTGTGCCTATCCGCAACCGTTTTCACGCTACACGAGATAATTGCGGTAAAATAACCACTTTTTAAAGGGATAGCTGTCTTTGACGCCTGCCTGCGCCAGCCTCCTTGAACCTAGGAAGTCGGGACTTGGACTGCTAAAATCTACGTTTAATGCTGAAAATTTCATATGCAGGTTATCTTGGTCTATCTCCAGCCATTTCGTTGCAATTCAGTGGTCAAATGTGCGCTGCATTTAAAAATTGCAAAAAATTCACTAAAACTCCCTTTTGAGGGGTTCAAGGTCGTTCAAGGTCATCGACGTTGATAAATCTAAAAAGCCTGTCACCAGTGCTTGTTATGACAGGCAGCATGTCTGTACCTAACTGCGACCGTTTTCACACTACAAGAGCCAATATTAGCAAGATAACATCTTTTAAGGGGGTACCCCTCTTTTGACGCCCTTGTTCGAGGAGAGCACCCTCCACCCACGGGCACGAAATTTTGTCACTAAAAATTTATACTTATAAAAAAATCTTTCGAACGAAGTCAACAGATACTGTTAATGACTGTATGCTAGTGTTCAATTGCTCCAGAGCAGAAGACGTAATTCTTAAAAGATAACTTAAGTTCCTAGCTACCGACGCAAGCATAGATAACTTAATCTGTTATCAAACGTTTGCAAACGTTGATTTAGTTGCCTTGAAACGTTAATTATAAACTTTGTTGAGCGACAGTGTTAATTTCTGTTTCACACGAGTTTGATTGGCTCTTAAATATTGCGTGCTTATTTTGTTGACAATGTTGTAGGCCTATGGTCTTGCGCATGAAGTATTCTGATCGCATTGATTGACTTTCTCTTGCATGCGTGCCACGCATGTCTGTGTGTTTATTTTGAATTGTTATTATTATTGTTTATATTTTTGTACTGCCAACATTTGGTGAATAAAAGTTGTGTAAAAAATTAGAGTCCTTGGGGCAGCCCACAGTAAAGATTTCGTGATCCTAGTTTGCACAGTTTTGATACAGATCACGAGTGTGACAGACAGACGTACGTAGGGACGGACGGACGGACAGACAGACGGACGCCTAGACGTTGGCTAAGACGCGCGATGCATTCTGCTATCGCGCGTAAAAAGTAATGATATATTAACTAATAAAGCGATTACGCTATTATGTCTATTACCGTATTACGACAACATATACAGTAGGCCTATGTTACTGTATTATTTAGAAAAATTAGACATCATTCGCACTGAATGATAAAGAGCACTCGTTTTTTTCGCATTCCTTCATCGATTGTTTAACACAACACAACTGGATTAAAATGTGTAATTTAGTGCAGCAAATAATCTTCAGAGCCATTGGCATGTCACCGCGATCTCATCAGCTGTCACGTTCCACGTTCAATCAATGTAAGCATTAAGCAATGAAGATGAGCAAAAATAGTAAACAGCTATCTGTCACTAAATTTCAAATTTGTTATATAAATAATGTAACATTGTAATACCTCCTTGTAACTGTCCTTTGCTGTCGAACATGAGTTCGATGTATTTGCCAAAACGACTGCTGTTGTAATTCATAACGGTCTGTGCATTGCCGAAAGCTTCCAACAACGGATTAACCTGCAGTAACAATATGAGCTTCATCAGTGAAACAATATCACGTAAAATACTTTTAACTTACGCCAGTAACACAAACAACATCTACAGCACACAGACGGCAAGTCCAGCTATTTCACAATATTCTGGCACAATATAAGAAATCTCGTTTATTCAAATACGCACTCAAAAGAGAAAAATAGTGACCTTGATAATGCGATCGTGAAGGTCATTGTGATCATCCTGTTGACACAAATGTGATATGTGTTGTATCATTAACTTTGTGCTCTCAGTTTTACCTAAACATCATAATACCACTGTACGTTAATTCAAATGTAATCGTAATAATTAATTCCCGTAGCCATGACCAAATTATTAGACTGAATAATCTTCAGAACACATATTTAAAACAAAAAGCTAAACTTTGTGACTGTAATTAAATGGAACTTTGCAAAAGTATTTAAACTAATTGATTTAGGCTACGCAACAACCGATGGCTTGGCGGCATAACGGTAGCCCCCCCCCCTATATAAGACGTCGGACTTACGCCTAAAAATGCTCGTAGGTTTGACTCTCAGTCGGGTAACTATTAATTAATTATTACTTGTATAGATGACTGCCTGTGGACAGGTAAACGATTTCAGTATGTAGCCAACAAGGCTTCCATCCCACTGAGGTAGATGAAACAAATGTCGGCCTGCTTGCCCGGGGTTAAGATAAAGTGCGTTCACTCGTGTTGGCTGGCAGTATGGCAGATGGCGCTATGTAGCTCTTTGAGATGAACTCTCATAAAGAACAATGCATACTTTTAACCTTTTTTCTGAACAGAACTAAAAAATGAATTTTCTTTAATACAAGATAATGTTCATACGAACACGGAGTATGTCCAATGCATTTTGACAGTTTATATGTCCGTATAAATATAATCAGTGAGCTGTTTAGACCAGTAGGAATAAATCAAACAGTTTAATTTCAAATTGTACAGCAGCAATGATCCTTTCATCCTTCTGTATTATTTTAACTAAACAATAAACATTGTCAGTTACGAGACCATTCGATTCGTCACCAGCGCTTTACT
>Ga0056128_1010995_pt1 | contig 11221 bp, 8 predicted proteins | sample WorMetLIZISLAND2_FD_71113 | JGI IMG/M metagenome (GOLD analysis project Ga0056128, IMG submission 71113) | Marine gutless worms symbiont microbial communities from Max Planck institute for Marine Microbiology, Germany - Olavius geniculatus... ... | reverse complement strand
TTATCGTGACAAAATTTCGTGCCACTGGGTGCAGGGGTTCCCCTCGAACGAGGGCGTCGAAGAGGGGTACCCCCTTAAAAAGACGTCATTTTGCCGTTATTGGCTCGAATAATGTGAAAAACGGTTGCAGATAGGTGCATACATGCTGCTTATCATAACAAGCACTGGTGACAGGCTTTTTATATTTGTTAACATCGATGACCTTGAACGACCTTGAATCTTTCAAAAAGAGGTTTTTAGTGAATTTTTCGCAATTTTTGGATGCAGCGCACATTTTAACACTGAATTGCGACGAAATGGCTGGCGATAGACCAAGACAATCTGCGTATGAAATTTTTAGCATTCAACGTAGATTTTAGCAGTTCAAGTCCCGACCCCCTAGGTTCAAGGCCAGCGCAGGTGGGCGTCAAAGACAGCTACCCCCCTAAAAAGTGGTTATTTTACCGCAATTATCTTGTGTAGCGTGAACACGGTTGCAGATAGGCACAGACGTGCTGCTTATCATAACAAGTACTGGTGACAGGCTTTTTAAATTTATCAACATCGATGACCTTGAATGACCTTGAACCCTAAAAATATTGATTTAACGTGATTTTTTGGCGATTTTTGGCTGTAAAAGAGTGAATTACGACGAAATGGATGAAGATGACTACGATTACCTGCGAACAGGAACTGCTATAGGCTTTCGCGCGTCTCGTGAGCTTTGCTCAAACTACTTGTTCACTCAGGTAAAAGCACATCGACCTGACGCAGGTCCTTGGTGTAGCCAGAAATTTCAATTGGGAGGGGATTCGTGTCTCTTTTTTCCCTTTCTTTCCCCTTTCGTCCTACCCTCCCCTTTCCTCTTCTTTTTTACCCTTCCCTTCCCTTGTCTTCTTTTGTGCTCTTCTTTTCTTTTCTTAAAAGTAGGATTCTGTAAAATCCAGCTAAAGGGTATGGGGAACCGCTGTGAGCTCCCGTAGCGGGGTCTGGGGCAGAGCCCCAGCCGAAATCAAATTTGATGCATTTTAGCTTCAAAAGATGAGATCTGGTGACAACAGTTTTAATTATTTGCCTGAGAATAAACTGACCAAATTAGCAAATTTAGTGCAGTTTAAACGTTTGCCGTTGTTTTGTCTGAAGGATTGGGGGCTGGGCCCCCTGAGCCTTTCACCTTGTCTACGCCATTGACATAGGTCGATCTGCTTTTTACACGAGATTTGTTACTAGCGCGGCGACTATCTAGAGCCTACCTGAAAATAATGACAAAGCAGAATAATGAAAAAGCACTTGCGTGGCCCTGCAGTTATAAGTGGATCTATTCTAGTATGAATAGCAAGCATCTCGAAGTGTGAGTGATAATGGCGTCTTGTAGCGCGTCGTCTGAACGTGGTGCCTTCGACAATTTAATGCCGACTATAGCTGCTGTTTCGTTATTTTGAGCTACTCTTCAGTGCGTAAGCCTAGACGCGTCTACTTTACCCGGTTTTTGACCAATTGATTATGTTTGTACAAACATTTTATTTTTTATAATAAGCATCACGTAAATGGGTAAATATAAGTTTCACCACGGCCTAAAGTGTATTATGCGGGTGTACGGAGGTACACTGTAGGCCGTGTTAAAACGTACTTATTTCATGAACGTGATCGACGGCATGTTCTGCCTGGACGCAGATGTAGGCTAATATACAAACGCGAGACGCTATCAGTCGTCACGCTCAAGTGGAGTGAGATAAGCACTTAACGAGTTATGAGAGATAAATGAAATTTAAAATGGCGGCCGCTGCCATTTTGAATTTATTATTTTTGTCCATGTAGGTCAAATGGTCTATTTCCGGTGGCAGCCGTCTACATCACTGCAGTGAAAGATAAAAGGACTAAGTAGAATTGTGTACATCATGAAATAATTTTTGTGATGGCATGACCTGCAGCCTTGACTTACTTAGGTCCTACTTGCAGTCAATGATGTGTCGTTTGTCTGCAAATAAAAATGAAAAAAATAAATGCATGTGTGATATTGTGTGGTGCGTTGTAGTGGCGCCAGTGCCGTTGCAATTGATAACAAGATTGAACAAGCAATGGTGAGTTTTACGTCAAAACTGTAAGGTCTAGATCAGAGTGTGCGATGTACTAATAAGCCTAATAATATTGTCCAAACGGCAATCTTGCAACATCAGTTTCTGTCAATTGTACGAGATTGTCAGCAATTGGATTGAGTCTCCGCTCACTATTTCTCCATTTTTTCCTAATTTGGTTGTAATTTTTTGTGCTTAAGCTATATCACCATCAGAATTAGTTTGAAATAACATGGGTCTAATACTAGTCATTGAATGTTTTTTTCATATCGTGGGGTCTATAATAATCATTGGTATGGCCTTTGCCACAATTTGCTTGATTTGGCCGCTGTGCATTGAAAAACGTGAACCTACACCTCATATCAATCCTGATTTTGCATCTTCTAATATGTCCAGCTTTTCCCGCTATACAAGTTATTTCATATTTAAAAAAAACCCTTTTTCTTTTTCCGTAATTTACTCAAATAATGATCAGTTTAAATGAAATTTTACCAGTTGTGGCGAAAGAAATACTAATTCAAAATAGTTCAACAAAATGTGGCAGTTGATTAAATATTTTTGGCTAGTCGTGACGTAACGCTTACGTCATAATATGTCACGGGTACAAGCTTGTTGCTAGTCTTAACTGGTGCTCTCAGTTGCTTCGCTGCTTCGATGGTGAACTTAACCTGGTTCGCTGATGAAAAATGTTCATCGTATCAGCTCTGAGCAACATCGGGACATGAAATCAGGCGTCTCGTGATCTAAAAACTCAACCTTCTCGCAAGCTCGGTATGCTAGTGCATTGTCTTGCTCGAACATGTGAAAGTCCAACTATCCGGACAGACACAAAAATGCGATTGCTTTGTGCGTTTTTTTGTGGCTGCAACTGTAGAACTTCAAGAATTTGTCATCAGTAAACCAGGTTTCCACCATCGAAGCAGGGTAGCAACTGACAACACTAGTTGAGACTAGCAAGCATGTACCCGTGACACATTATGACGTCAGCGTTACGTCACGACTAGCAAAAATATTTAATCAACTGCCATATTTTGTTAAAATATTTTGAATTAGTATTTTTTAGCTACAAGTGGTAAAAATTTCATGTGAACTGATCATCATTTGAGTGAATTATGAAAGAAAGAAAAATGAGTTCTTTTATGAAACACTGTGTAGGCCCCTATACTGTGTAGTGTTATAAATAGTTTTTGTAAATATTTCTTCGCCGGCTGTTTTGTTGTCTTATAATTTAAAACTACATTCCGTGGTCAGCGCAGATCTTTTATAAACGCAGCACATCATAGTTGTAGCTGTAGCTTCGATGCGACTCCGCATTTCTACATGCTTTTCGTCGACTCAGACGCTGCAAAGATTGTAGTAGACGCAATTCACTCGTGCAAATTGCGCAAATTACTGCTGTGAATGAAGATGCTCGGTGACGCGCAGCTCAGGACAGACAGTCTCGTTCGTGTCCAGTAATATTAGCGTAATGTCGCGTAGATACCAACTGTTTCGTCCAATTATTGTCAGTTACTCACTGGTACATTTGAAGCAATCACTTTCACCGACGGTAGACTTCTGATCTGCAAATTCTACAAACCTCAGAGATTTGCTGATAAAAGAATTTGCACTGTGGATTTAGGAATAAGAAATGCAAGCAGCAAAATGCAGCATTGCAGTGGAATAAAGCTGCCCATTTAAGACAAGGCGAAACGTGTGAAATAATGAACGTGCGAAAAAATATTCCAGTTCGCATTAGATATTTTTTGAGTATGCGCTATATAAATTTACACTTTGTTTACTTTTCACTGCAGTTTAATCGGGCTTACTACTGTTTGTAACATAACGTGTAATTTTGCGTCAACATCTACGGGACACAATTTGACCGTTTTTATGCGTCTTTGTTGTGAGACAGACAGATCTTTTTTGTCGTTTGTCGCATAACGCAAAGACACTTGAAATTTTTATAAAATTTTGTTGTGTAGATGTTAATGTAAAATTAGACAAACTTTACAAAGACTGTAATACATTTTTACAATTTTACGACAAATTGAGTATTTCTGATCGCTGACGTGTTGGTTGTCGACAGGATCTGGTGAAGAGTCACTTGATGTTTGCAGTGCGAGAAGAAGTCGAGTTGCTGAAGGAACAGATCAAGGACTTGACGGCGCGAAACTGTCACCTCCAGCTGGAGAATTCTATCCTCAGAGCGTCCGCGTCACCGGACACGCTGGCCAAGCTCGCCGCCTCCAGACCGCCCGCTCCACCGACGTAGGGCCAGACAAAACCAACGTCTTCTATACCAACGAGAACATGTTCATCTCTTCAACGGGTTTCTGTGGCTGCCCGTCAAAGGCATCTCGGTTGATTTACTGTATACAGTTTTACACAAAGGCGCCAATATCGGCCCCACCGCACAGAGCTTAATTTGTGCCGCACTAGCAGTCCTTGTTGTCACAATAGCGGTACGCTGTGCATTTGTGAGGTTCAAAATGTCGCAAAAATACCAAATTCCTGTTGCGCACCAGATGCGTTTCTGGAGCTTAGAATGCGCCGAAATTCGATTTCGGTCGGGGCTTACGAGTTTCCCCAAACTCTTTACTCTAGTCGACCGGGGAGAGGGATACCCCATTTCCGTCCATTTGTTTCCTCTCGAACGTTTTCGGAGTCTCGGTTATCGGTTGATATTATCGCCACTTTTTCTACAAATTAAGCGCTGCCAAGGCACTATTCCGCAGCATAACTAACTCGTGTTGTGATAATACATACATTTCAGATAATTACAAACTATTGTTAAATAGTTTTCTTATTTTTTTGATTTGTCGTTATCGTCATGTGTATCTGCAAAACATTACGTATTATATGACGTAAGTAGGCCTACGTGTATCTTTAGAGCCTGCCGCGCGTTAAGACCCGGTCACACCAGGTAAACGCACGAAGAACGCACGAGAAGCGCACTGAAAAATGGTTTGTGCGCCGTTGTTTGTCGTCATTCGTTACTCGTTCGACGAGCGCGCCGGATCAACGTTTTTGATTCGTGACCATTCGCTTGGTGCGTTGAGCTTCGCGCACAATTTTGAACATGTTTAAAATTGTGCGCGGAACTCAACGCATAAATGTACACGTCATTAGGACGTCAGAAGGACGCCGGACATGCGCGGGAAGCGATGGACCAACGCCCGATACACGCAATACACTCAGAGCATTCGCTGGATATTTGTTGTGTGTTCGTCGGCTGAGCTGTAGCGAACGCCCATGGAAACGTAGAACTCCCCCATAGGCTTACTTGTGGTGCAATTGATGACAAGCGCATCAACTTCAAGTATCCTTCAAACAGCGGTTTCATATACTAGGCCCTACAACAGTCACAACTACAGAGGGTTCTACTCCATTGTCTTCATAACATTCGTAGATGCTGACTACAAGTTTAGCTGGGCAGACATCGGCGGTATGGGATCAGCATGAAACGCTCAGATTTACAGTGCTTCTGGGCTGAGGAATGCGTTAAAAATGGCAATCTAGGCTTCCCCAATGCTGATCCTTTTCCCAAACTTCCCAAAGACAACCAGGATGTGCCCTAATTCTTCCGCAATGCGCACGCTGAGTATGCCCAGTGCGCTAGCAGTACGCTGTACATTCGCTGCGAACTCGCTATAGCTTCGCCAAAAATATAGACAAATGTTGGGCGCACAACGACGCATAGCTAATTTTATTGTGCGTCTTGCGCCTCCTGCATGCGTGCACCTGGTGTGACCGGGACTTTAGGGGCATGATATTCAGTCACATAGCACCTTATTCACGTATTTCAACCCGTAATGTTAGGTGTCGGTGATTTGGTATTGAAAGGGTAACAAAATCACACAAACGGATTGTAGGTGGACTTGTACAATATATTCACTGATTCGTAAACAGCATTCAGACAAAAAATAAGTTATTTAAAATGTATTAGTTTATCATCCTAGATCGACCTTAATATATAACGCTGTTCTAAATAATGACAATAGTTATGCAATAAAAACTTTTTTAATTTACAAGCAAGAAATTTCAGGTGAAGCTAATGCAGTTAGTCTTTGAATGCAATAATAAAAATACCACAATCGTTCCATATCATTATGACGAAGTTATCATAAAAGTAAAGTGACATTTTATGAAATATTGTTTATAATGTGAAAATCCGTTGTTACTATTATTGTTATTGTTGTTATAGTCGTTTGAGAAATACACGGTGTTTCATAAACAACCCCCTTTTCTTTCTTTCATAATTTGCTCAAATGGTGATCGATTTATGTGAAATTTTTACCGGTTATAGCTGAAGAAATACTAAGTTAAAATATTTGAACAATATGTGGCAGTCGATTAAATATTCTTTGCTAGTCGTGACGTAATGCTGACGTCATAATGTGTCGTGACTCGTAAGTACAAGCTTGCTTGTCTCAACTAGTGCTGTCAGTTGCTACCCTACTTCAATGGTGAACTTAATCTGGTTCGCTGATGAAAAATCTTTATCGTATCAGCACTGAGCATCATGGGGACATAAAATCAGGCGTCTCGCGATCCAAACTATGCAACCATTTTGCACTGTTTTGCTAGAACATGCGAAAGTCCAGCTATCCCCACAAACACGTAAATGCGGTAGCTTTGCACGTTTTTTTGTTTCTGCAACTGTAAAACTTTGAAAATTTGTCATGAACGAACCAGATTGTTCACCATTTGAGCAGGGTAGCAACTGACAGCACCAGTTGAGCCTATAAAGCTTGTACCCGTGACACATTATGACGTCAGCGTTACGTTACGACTAGCAAAGAATATTTAATCAACTGCCATATTTTGTTAAAATATTTTGAATTAGTATTCTTTCAGCTACAACTGGTAAGAATTTCATGTAAATTGATCATTATTTGAGTGAATTCTGTAAGAAAAAAGGGTCTTTTTATGAAACACCATGTATATTAAACTTTGGCTTAAACACGGTGGAAGGAACATGATCTTGAACATGACTATGACTTGAATGTAAACATGATTTCTTACAGTGTTGTTAATCATGTGACTTTGTGCTTTGATCGTATGACTGCCGTGATACAACTGCTGTGAAACTAAATAAAACTTAAATAAAATTAAAATACTGAGTAAGTTACTTAGTTTGCGGTAATTAATTACGTTTTTCGGAACCAGCACAGTCTACTTTAGACGCCATCTCAAACATTTCTTGGTTTTTTTCTTTTTACTGCCGCACCGAGTGCGTTTGGGGGTTTCTCTCAGTTAACGCGCTATATAAATTACTTACATACTATGTAAGGCAGTCGCTGGTAATGCTAGACGTTGCATTCGTAGTCTAGCCATCTATCATAATTATTTACGTCGATGTGACGGAAAAAGGTAAGCCGCACTGTAGGCTAAATAAACAGGTTAATAATGACGATGGCGGCGACTGGAGCTGGCGAATTTCTACGCATTAGCTGAGCTTTACACTGACATTAGACTTGATGACATACAGACAAGCTTTCGTCTGCAGCGCAACACATGAAGAGCAGAAATGTTCTGCACTAATTTTGTTAGGCTCATAAACAGCGATTGTGGAGTCGTAACTTCGTTAGTCGCTTGTCGATCCTCAGCTTTCATTGTCATAATTACCTCCTAACAACAGTTATATGAGAATTATTAACAACGTACGTAAGAAGCCGTTGGATCCGTTTTAACGTGTTTATGTGCAAATCATAAAGTACATGATGGAATTAACTGTGCTGCAGCAGACGCCTTCGGTGCCCATAGTTTATACTCAAGACAGCCGATCGTCATGTTTACGTTGTAATAAAAATGCACTTCCGCATTGACTGTCAATCCGTTGATATCAGGTCGTATCCTGAAATTCACAGCTTTACTTATTAAATTATCATCTGTTTTAGGAAGTACGAAGCTTTAGAAAAATTGCACATTATTTTTCGATCTGTTATTAATGAAAATGTAATATGCGTCGAAATGAAATGTTGCCACCTGTCACTTTTTGCTGTTGTGGTTTTGTTTGTAGCGCAACAAACGAGCAATGTTATTTGTTTCTAAACCTCAGATATCTCCTTTCCGTAGAAAACCAAACGACTGTTTAATGCAACGTTATTAGGGACACACGCAAGCGTTCCTATCATCTCATTGCTTTTTCTGGCAACTTGCCATTGTAGTTGATTATTATTGTTGAAATTGTTATTTGATCTGTTACTTGGCTAATAAAATTCTATCTCTTTCTCTCATTCCGTCTAACGGCGTTAGCAGATTGCACATACAGACGAACGGACAAACAGACCACCCCAGAGAAATACATTGCAATAGTTGGCGTCGCCGATGCTTTTGGTGATACTGCCTAAAATGCACCGGAACTTTAACGTTTACAGGTGACAGAACTAATTTTCTGCTAGTTCTGGTTTACTTTCATCTCAGCTTTTCCTGTTATGTAGATGTTCTAATGTTGGCCAATAAAGCGAAGGCCGACGTTTCTCTGATTTGCGTCATGTTATTTCCGCGCATCCGTTCTTAACTTCTGTCAGCAAAGTTAATGCACATATAAGCTCGAACGGAGTAGAAAGTGCACGTGTGTCATCCTGTTTCTTGGATCGTCACTGATTCGCAAAGTCAAAGTTTAACATTGAGTAAATCAACGAGGCTCGTAGAAAGGAGGGGAGATAGCTTACCCCCTACTGGGGGGGGGGTAGGCTTTCGCGTGTCTCATGAGCATTAGCTCAGATTTTTTGTGTTTACAGCTTTAGCCTACATTGCAATAATCCGGCAAAACAAAACAACTGCGGGATATGAAATTTGTTTTTTTGCTAATTAACCAATCGAACAACAACGTTAAGCAAAACATCCTATCTGTTGTCGATGACATTTCAAGAAAATTGATAACTTTTTTACGCAGTGCAATTTTTCAGACTTTTTCCTCGGTGTTTATAACTTTTTGTAAAATTTGTTAACAGATAACACTGAATGAAATTTGCTGCTATATTTCATTTTTGCAATAAAATATATATTAACTACCGATGAAAGAAAAATAATTTTTGTCCACCATCGTGTTTTGTGATCTCCATTAAACTGTAAACTAAAACTGCGTGTATATACATGATTACTTGCAATCCATTGGCATTGTTTTTTGCAACTTTTCTGAAATTATTTAGTATAATGTGCATGGGCGCAATTTTTTTTTACTTCGCTTTGCAATATGTTCGCCTAACATCGTGTTTGTTTTCCATGTAACAGGACAACAGATGAAAAACGCCATAGCGGTTTAACAGACGGAGTAAGTAAATGGACTCATGCATATCGAGGGAAATGACTAAACATCCTATCGTTCGTCGATGACATTTCAAGAAAACTGATAACTTTTTTTACGCAATGCATTTTTTCAGACTTTTTCTTCGGTGGTTTTTAACGTTCTTGTAAAGTTTGTTAACCGATAACACTAAAATTTGCTGCTATATTTCAATTTTTGCAATAAAATATATATTTCAGTAGCATTTTGAAAAAAACTGTGTAGTTTGTACTCTGCAGCTAGAATGTTTGCCGTAGTCAACTGCAGATACGATGTTTTTGTCGATCTGCCCTTAATATATTAAGCAGTTGATTGTTAAGTATGAAGCTCGACTACAAGTTGACAGGTGCGCTGCCGGCAAGGTGATGCTCGGCGGCGGATGAGGATAAAGTCAGGAGATCATCATTATCAGCAGCAGCAGCAGCAGCAGGCGCCGCGTTAATGGGATGATGATCAACCACGTGAGACCCACCACCGCTGCCGCCTCCACTGTCCAGCGCGACACAGAGTGCTCGTGACTGGTGCGAGTCGTGCTGCTGCGTGCCAAGAAACGTTGAGTATTTGTACGTTGATGACGACGCGTAGCCGTAGCGTTCCTGGTAGATCTTTTCCGCCGCGCCGCCACCGGCCGCTGTACAGACGACAACGTGTTGACGGACATGTCCACAGGTAGGTGCGTGCGAGACCCCGAGCGTCGTCGAACTGGCGTACAGCGGCGGAGCGGCAGCCACATCCGGCGGGACGACGACGTCCCTACCTGCTGGTGCGTCGTCGTCGTCAGCGCTCGTCCTGATCAGCCTCGGCCGCGTCTCTCGCCTGCACGAGCAGTAGTAGGTAGCATAAGGACAGGCGGTGGGGTCGTCGAGCCATGCTGACGGGTCGCGCCGAGCCCGGTGACGACACAGACTTCCGCTGAGTTGCGTGTGTTCAGACGCGGGTACGACGCCGTAATTACCGCCCCCAGGACTGGACTGATCACCAAGCCTCAGAGGCGACATGCTGCCAGCCACCAGGTTCGCGTCGTCCGGAGTAAAACGAATCATGTCGTGCGTCACAGCGCCGCCTCCGTTACCGCTGCCGCTTGACGCAAACCTCAGCGACATCTTGCGGTGTCTACACAACACATTACACGTAAGATGCCTTCTAATACCAGAGTACGAAATGTCAGATATTTATATTACTTCTCACACCAAAATCTCGTCCGTGACGAATCGCAAGCCAAGCAAAAAATGATATGGATATGTAGGTTGCAAAACCATTTGTACGTAAACTTAAACCAATGGTAAGAGCTATTTCTGTATTTCTGTGATATTTAACAGACTATATATAGGCCTACATATTTTATGTAGTTATGGTAGTTCTGGGCTAGATTTAGTTATTGTCTCAGTGCATGAAAAAAAGACATAATTATAAGCATGTGATAATTTCTAAACGGCGTTTGTGTACTGTTTATGTACATGGATGTAGGCTACCTGAATTGGCGTGTTTACCTGCGAATGGTCAATATGCCGATAGCGGCAACACACAAGCCGACGCTGACAGCGATGACAATGATGATGGCCGCTGCTAAACCTGCGCCAGTATAATTATACGCAACAGCTATTATTCTGTTAGTGACTCAAAATTTGTATTTTGCTAGAGAACAATAGCTGTATAGAAAATCAAACAAATACAAGTGATGTCAAATAATGTCAAGTACACACCATGAGTTGAAAGCGTGCGACACCAAGTTTGTGTCATAACTGTACAAATCTTGATCGATGTATAATTTTTTTGCTGGAACATTTTCCTGAAAACCCCACCGAGGTCAGCCACCTTGCCATGGTGGTGGGGCTCAGCACCGATGACCCGAAAGATTTCTAAAATCTGGAGGCGAGGAGCGACTAAGCGCTGA
>Ga0056128_1010992_pt1 | contig 11222 bp, 2 predicted proteins | sample WorMetLIZISLAND2_FD_71113 | JGI IMG/M metagenome (GOLD analysis project Ga0056128, IMG submission 71113) | Marine gutless worms symbiont microbial communities from Max Planck institute for Marine Microbiology, Germany - Olavius geniculatus... ... | reverse complement strand
TATGATGATTATCCTCATTATGAGGCTTTCCGGAATCCGGCTACGCAGAACCAAATCATGGGGACTCGAAGACATCGCCTTAAATTAATCCTTTAAATGGTAGATAGACCCGAAGGAAAAACATAAAGCAAAAAGGGGAAAAATTGATGGCTTTGCGGTTGCCGTGCACCAGGGGGGAACACGCACCGCAACAGATGCTCGATAGTTGATTGAAGAGTTAGATGAGCCTGTGCCAGGGAGCGAGGTTAAAGGCAAAAGGTGTAGGGTGTAAGGTTTAAGGTATAAGGTTAAAGGATAAAGGACTTAGGTTAAAAATGAATGTCCCTGCCTCCTGAAACCAAATATCCGATAACTGATAAAAAAGTATTTCGGCTTTTTCTGGCCTCTGTCATCTGTCATCTGCCGTCTGCGTGCCGCGGCGAAGCTCGCAGAGCGAAGACAGGCGTGCCGCGGCGACTTGTGGGGTCGTAGCCCGAAGGGCGAAGCCCCAAGCTCGGAGAGCGAAGACGGGACATCTGTCGTCCTAAACCTGCCATCTGTTTTCTGAACTCGGAGGGGGAAATGGGGAAGGCATTTTCATATATTTGCCGTGTGTGGTGTTTTTTTTTGAACGGCCGGACTGCTGTTTGCAGATCCGGCCGTTTGTATATAAGACGGTCGAGCATTGGCGATAGAGGGCGGGGAGGCATTGGATTGCGGAATATGGAGAACGGAAATCGGAAAAGCAAAAGCTATTGTACTCGTAAGTTCTTGAGCAATAAAGGCAAGATAATCGACTACTTTTTTGGCATACCAACATACGAGCTGATGAACCCAACAGCTGTCTTAATCTATGAAAATCCGTGGAGATCTGTCTCCGAAAAATTAAAAGTCAAAATTTAAAATCAGGCAAATGCAAATGAAACCTATTCAATCATTACGTTCAAAGATCACCGTCACAATTATGATTCTAGTCGGGCTGTCCACTGCTGTTTCAGCGACAGACACCAGTTCGACTTCCGCTGTTCCGGACGAACTCATCACCCGTCAACTCAAAACCCATGATCCGTCCCTGGCAATATCTGTGAAAGCGGTCCTTTATAAACTAAAACGCAACCAACCGCTCACCCTGGTGGACGTGCGCCGGAAACAGGACTTCGAGCGCCTCCACATTCCGGGCTCGATCAACATCCCGTCATATGCCGTCAAAACCAAGGCCTATTTGAAGTCCGGGCCCGTGGTCCTGGTCAATGAAGGATTTCGTTATGATGCTCTGGTAAATGAATGCCAGCGGCTTGCTGAGCGCGGCTTTACCATATCAATTCTGGATGGCGGTCTGCCGGCCTGGAAACGCCAGGGCGGCCGACTTGCCGGCGACCTCTTTGCCCTGGATGAGATTAAATCCGTATCGCCCCAGGATTTTTATCGGGGTAAAAACAATGAAAATATGCTGGCCCTTGATATCTCATCCCATCGCAACGCAGCATCCAATCGACTCGTACCATATGCCATCCATTTCCCTGAACTGGGTAGCTCAGACCGGTTAAAGCCGGAACTCAGAAAGCTTTTGAAAATGAACAAGCCTTTTCAATCAATTATTGTCCTCAATGAAGCTGGTGACCAGTACGATATGGCGGAAAAGGCGCTGAACCGGATGGGAATCGATTCGTATCACCTGCAGGGCGGCCTTGCTGAATATCAAAAATATTTGGATGGCCTTGCGCTTTCCTGGAAACCCCGCGACAGCCGGCTGAAGACGGTCGGCAACTGTAAACCCTGCGGAGAGAAAAATGATGCGGAGTAGACGGGAAGCGCAGCAGCAAAAAGCGAAATATTAAGGGCTTGATCTGTAAAGTTGCTTTTGTATTAAGCGTCCGGAACACTTGGAGGAACTGTGACAAAAACGACCATTTCATTAGTTGCCGCAATCTTGATATTAATGGTTAGTGGAATTTCACTGGCCGGCATCAACGAAAACGAATCAGAATATAATGTATTACTGGTCCATAGCAACAGTCAGGATGGGAGCACCAGTTTTTTTGATAATGGTAAAAATCAACATGAGATTATGGTGCACGGAGAAGTCCAACATGCCGCGGACCAGGCAAAGTTTGGACAGAGCAGCATCTATTTTGATGGCGATGGCGATTACCTGAGTATATCTGATTCGGCTGATTGGGATTTTGGATCTGAAGATTTTACCACAGATTTTTGGGTAAATTTCAACAATACAGCGACGACACAAATTATTTGGGAGCAAGGTCCGGCCGGAGCCGATTACATCCAAGTTTTCTTTTCTTCAAATAATTTATACTTCTATGCGCAACAATCACCTGCAATCCTAGCGCATTATTCGACTGCATGGACACCAACTCCAGGGGTTTGGTATCACATCGCGGTTGTAAGAGATGGAACCCGGATTCTTATATTCATTGATGGTCAATCTCAATCATTGACAGTCAATCATGCCATCGGTACCAGCGCTTTGCCGGATGTTTCTGAACCATTAACAATCGGTGCACGATCGATTGGTGGTGAATTGGGGCTAGATGGTTATCTCGATGAATTTAGAATTTCCAAAGGCATAGCTCGCTGGACCTCCAATTTTAGACCACCGTCATATCCGTATGGTTTGCAGCCGAAATACATCACCGCCAGCATTGATCACTCCGAGATTGACGAAGATTTGAAAGATTTTCCGGTTCTGGTTCACTTGTCCGAAGAATCCGGATTAAACGGGTATGATGCTTCCGGCTTTTTCCAGGAGTTAGATCAGAACCAATTTTCGCCCAATGACTCGTTTGAAGGCATTAACGGTGATGATCCCGATCCCGATCGATGGGTTATCTCGAAAGGCGAACCTGAACTGCATAATGGACGGCTTCACTTCGACACCTCTTCCGGCAAAGAACAGGTAAAGAGCAAATACCTGCTATCCGGGGATTTCGACATTCAGGTAGACTGGAACATTGACAACATTGTCGTACAAGAATGGTGGATTTCCCAGCTTATTTTGTATTTCCCGCAAAACAACAACCATTGGTGCTATGCTGGCCGGGGATTTAGTAGTGTCGGTTCTTTTTTTAGAGGCCGATACAATAACGGCGGCAGCAATACGACTGTCCAGTCTTCAGATGCCGGAGATATAAAGGACTACTCGTTGAGACTAGTTAGAACCGGGGACTTAATATTTTTCTACTATAAAACGACTGGCGATTGGATATCCCTTGGAAATCAACAAATGTATGCTACGGACTGTGAGGTCGCCGTATATCTAACGAATGGAGATACGAACCCCAGCGTTTCTGGTTTCGTGGACAATTTTGTTGTTAATCATGGAGAATTTGTTTGGCCCGATGAACCTCCCTACCGCAAAAAATTTGCCGTTTATGCTGCCGACGGCCGACAATGTTACACTGAGATTGAAAGATGGGATGCTGAGAACAAAGAAGCATGGGTCTGGGTTGAAATACCGGAAATCAGCTCGACTGAAGACACGGAGTTGAAGATCTATTATGATAAGGACCTGCCGGACAAGGATATCAGGTTTGCATCAGAGGCCAGTGATACCTTTTCGATCGAAGATGCGAGACCTCCGGCAGGCGAAAAATGGCGGATTCTTGCTGGAACCCCCGATATCCTGGACGGCAAATTGAAGCTGCAAGCGAATGGGTCGCAGGAAACGATCGCATCCAGGTGGTCTATTTCAGGTGATTTCGATATTCAATACGACTTCGATGTCTTTCAGCCCTCGTCAGTAAGTCGATGGCTGCTGGTCCTCAAAGCGGTGACACCCGGTAATAAAATCATTCAGGTAACCCGAGAATATCAAAACGGCGATTTATACAGGATGTACTCCTTTGATAGTGATTGGGTTGCTGCGGGGCAAGCCGCAACTGATGACAATTTCGGAAAAATTCGCCTGGCCAGAGTCGGCAACATTTTTTATGGCTACTACTGGGACGACAGTTGGGTAGAAATAGCGAATACGTCAATGCAAGGCGTCCAACACACCGAAGATGTCCAGGTCCAGATTTTTTTGAGGAGTTTGGACGACAATCCGGATGTGGCTGCTGAAGTCGACAATTTTCTGGTGAGCTCTGCGGGCGCCATTACGGGCTTTGCCGGCACTACCGGCGAAACCCCGGCACAACAGGTTTGGGACAATAACTATGTTGGCGTTTGGCATTTGAGCCGAGAACCAACAGGCGGTTCGAATTCGATTGCCGACAGCTCTGTCTACGCCCATCATGGAACACCCGGCGGCGCGATGTCCGCAGCCAACCTGGTGGATGGCATCAACGGCAAAGCCATCGATTTCGATGGTGTAGATGACTTTATCGATATCGGAGAATCTACGGTGTTTGGCGCAAATAAAGGCTCCATCTCCATGTGGATTAAGCCGGAGGATCATCGTCATGATATGCCCTTTGCCTTTAACAGAAACAGCAATGAATTCGACAACCGGTGGTATATATACTGTAGAACGGATGATGCGTCAGCCGGCCATATTACCTTTTACATGCAGGATAATAATCTATCGGCCTCCAGCGGTAGAATCAAAAGTGTGTACGCCCTCGATCAGTGGTACCATGTGTCTGCCACATGGGACATGGAAACAAAAGAACTCAAAGCCTATTTAAATGGCCAGCTGGTTGACACTGATACGCTAGCCCCGAATTGGGATTGGAGGCATACAAGTCAAAAACTGTCTATTGCCCGTCGGGGAGACCTTGACGCAAATTATTTTGATGGTGCCATTAGTAACGCGCAAATTTCGAAAACTAACCGTTCCGATGCCTGGATCAAAGCATCCTTCCTCACACTGAATGATGAGCTCATATTCTACAACTTGAGCACTGATAATACTCCTCCCGCAGAAATTGACTCTTTGGACGTCAGCTCCGGAAATGACGGCTCGATCATCCTGGACTGGAACGGCTACGACGAAGCAGACCAGGGAGATATAAGTTTCTATCGAATTTACGTTGAGACGTCCAGCTTCGTTGACGTTTCCGGCCTGACCCCATTTGCAACCGTCAATGGAGGGAACTTCACTTATGCAATCGATAACCTTGGTGGCAATACAACCTATTACTTTGCTGTTGTAGCAGTCGATCATTCCGGTAATGCTCTGCCAACCGTTTCACAATCAGTGACTGCAGTACCGAAGGATCGTTTCTATCTGAAGGCCTTAATTGATCACACTAAAATCAATGAAGACCTGACGGACTTTCCGGTTTTGATCCATCTGTCGAGTGCGAGCGGTCAAAACGGCTTCGACGCATCGGATCTTTTCTCTGAATATATGGATTTTGATCCCTCTGATGATTTTACCTCCCAAGATAATAACGAGATTAATTTAAACCGTTGGATTGTAACCGGAAACGCCAGCATCAAAGACAATCAGTTGAACCTCAAAGCCGACGCAACCACCACCACATCCAGAGTTGAGAGTGCATATCGATTGAGAGGGGATTTCGACATTCAGATGGATTTTGAGGTGGTGAGTGGACCTTCCGTTGATCGATGGGATCTGGGGATTGAGATGCGGGTAGATACCCATCAATATAATTTGTGGCGGCACTACCGTAACGGCTATGGTAATCATGCTTATCAGGCGTGGCGCTACAACGGGTCAAGCTGGACCAGCGGTGGCAGCATTCCCACGACTGACCTGACCGGAAAACTTCTGGTTACTCGTAGTAATTCGACTATTAAACAGTACTATTGGAATGGAAATAGCTGGGTTCTGATTACCAGTTGGACGAATTGCCCAACCAGTGATGTCTATTTTCGATTGCGAGCCGTTGTTGGTGTTCAAAAACCATCAATTGAAATCAATATCGACAATTTCAAAGTAAATTCGGGCACCATTGTTTGGCCGAACGGCCACCCTCACCGAAAAAAGATGGCTATTTATGACCGAAACGGTCAACAGTGCTACACCGAAATCGAAAGCTGGGATTCCGTCAACAAGAAAGTCTGGCTTTGGGTCAGGGTGCCCGAAGTCGGTGCTGCCCAAGGTACCGAGCTAAAAATCTACTATGGCCCTGAGATGGCCGACAACGATGAGTATGTCGGCGATCCGGGCGAAATACCAGCCCAGAATGTTTGGGATGATAACTTCAGAGCGGTATATCATTTTGGCCAAGCCTCCGGCAGTCTAGTAGACTCTACTTCCCGACAAAACCACAGTTCACCGGTTAATTTATCTTCATCTGAACGTACCAAAAGCAGCCCGATCGGCAATGGCTACCTTTTCTCCGGCAGTGAATACATCAACCTGCCCGACAACAATGACTTCAAGCCTGACTACATTACCATTGAAGCCCTTGCACGCGTCAATTCAGGCAACCCGGATTGGGCCAGAATCGTGGATCGGTATCGGCACCCATCCACCGGATATGCATTAATAATCGGTAACACAGGAAAATTCGGGTTTCATCCGAGACTTACCGGTGGCATCTACAGTCATGCCAAATCGAACACGGCTGTCGAAAATGATGGAAAATGGCATAATGTGGCAGGCACCTACCAGGCCGGAAAGACACGGCTGTTCAATGACGGTGTGATGCATCAGGAAATAGGGACCGCTGATGATGTTATCGCTCATCAATCCACTGAAACACCTAGAATCGGCGTTGGTGTTTATGATCCGTATTATTTCAGAGGCACCATCTCCGAGATTCGTATATCGAATATTGCCCGTTCAGCGGCATGGCTCAAAGCCACGAACTATTCAAATACCGATGACCTGATTTTGTATTCAATATCTGCCGATCTATCGGCGCCTGGTGAAGTAAATTCGCTGGTTGTGCAGACGCAGTTGGATGGAACCACTGCAAAACTGGATTGGACTGGATATGATGAATCTCAGCAAGGCGGCATCGCTTCGTATTTAATCTACGCAGAGGCTACTGATATTTCCGACACGTCTTCGCTATCACCCGTTGCCGTGATCAGTGGCGGAAACTTTACCTGCACCGTTGAGAACCTAGATCGAAATACAAACTATCATTTTGCGGTAGTTGCGATGGATTACGCCGGCAACGCCGATCATACGATCACCACCGGTGCCGTGTCCGGCACAACAGTGGACGAATTCCCGCCCGAACCCGTTACCAACCTTCGAGCCGACAAAACCGATAATAGTTTGACTTTTACCTGGGACCATTCGGCAAATACGGCCGGTGACCTGGCCGGCTACAGCATATATTTTGATGACGATCCAACCGGCATTGTCTTAGGGGGCGGCCAACATTCCTTTGTCGCCAGCGATTTGGATCCGGCCACAAGCTATAATTTTTCGGTAACATCTGTAGATGACGACGGCAATGAGAGCGAGCCTGCCTCAATGAGCGCGGTGACGCTGCTGGATAATCCGTCCGATCTTTCGGCTGTCTCCCGTCACGGAAGCATTGATCTTAGCTGGAATGAGGTTTCCCCGCAAGAATACGTCGATTACTACCGTATATACGTCAGCGAGACCGATTTTGACTCCGTGGAAGGAATGACGCCGCGACTGACCACCTCTTCGACTTCGGCCAATATCAACGATCTTGCAATCGGTGTGACCTATTATTTTGCCGTTACCACCGTTGATACAAGCGGCGGCGAACAAGAATCGGTGAATTCGGTTGCAGCGATTCCATTAGGCGAAGGTGTCGACGGCTATACCGTGCTGATGATTCATAGCGATAACGAAAACGGCAGCGTTGATTTTGCGGACAACAGCCGCCGCCGGCATTCAATTACAGCCAACGGCGATGCCCATCATGAAGCCGATCAGGCCAGATTCGGCCAGAGCAGCATGTATTTTGACGGCAGTGGCGACTATCTGGAGATTTCCGACGATTTGGATTGGGATTTTGGGACAGGCCCGTTTACCATGGAAGCCTGGATCTGGCTGCCTCCAGGTGAGAGCTGGATGCACAACGGCATCATCGGCCAAAATACCAATGATAATGTTCTTTGTAATATCATCGAGATATATAGCTCGCCGAATGGATCGGTTCGATGGTTGATCAGAACCGATGGCAGTGGCGTTGTCGATATTGTAAGCACTGCGATATCCACCGAAACCTGGCATCACGTGGCGGCGGTTAGAGATGGAGACACATTTAAACTTTTCATCGATGGGGTTTTGGCGGGATCAGAAACTTGGAGCGGATCTGTCGATGTTCCTGACGCCATGCGAGTGGGCCAAAGGGACTATGGCACGGCTTATTATTTTAGAGGGTACATCGATGAAGTCCGCATAACTAAAGGCCTGGCCCGCTGGACGGAAAACTTCAGCCCGCCCACCAGCCCATACGAAGAGCAGGTCAAACACATTATAGGCGCCATCGACCACGCGAAGATCGATGAAACATTGACCGATTTTCCGGTATTAATACATCTTTCCGGCAGCAGTGGTGTCGGCCACTTTGATGCATCCAATCTGTTCAACGAACTCTCCTCATACAAAGATCGCAAGAAAATCGCTGTGCGCACGGCCGATGGCAAGCAATGCTACACTGAAATTGAAACCTGGGATGCAGAGAATAAGGAGGCATGGCTCTGGGTAAAAGTGCCAGAGATTAGTGCCACGCAGGATACGCTGCTGAATATTTACTATAACCAAAGTATGCCGGATCAGGATTCGAGGCCAACTAGTGCTGCCAATGACACTTTTGACGGGTTTGATGGCAACCTGCCGGATTCAAGTAAATGGTTTGTCGTTTCCGGTTCTCCAGTCATATTTGATAATAAACTTCACCTTGAACGAGATTCAGAGCGCGATTTTGTGGAATCGACTTTCAAAATTTCCGGCGATTTCGATATCCAAATCGATTATGATCTGGAATCATGGCCGTCGGAATCTTCCTGGGGATTATATTTTAGAGTTATCATCGACGATAGCAATTGGTTAGCGGCAAGTCGTTTAGGCAGTTCGACCCGGCAAAGTTATGTCCAGGATTCGAGAATCAATGGAGTTCAGCCGGCAGTAGAGTATATTGACACCGAGGATACCGCCGGTGCTCTAAAAATTACAAGAACCGGAAGCACTTTTCAAGCCTACTATAGTAGTGATGGCATCAATTTCACACCGCTGCCCAATGCGTTAACATTAGGCAGCAGCAGTGATGAAGTATCTATTCGACTGAGTGCAAGTTCCTGGGCCGACAACCCTTATTTTGCCGGTAATTTTGATAACTTCAAGATCAATTCCGCTGACAAGATCACAGGATTTGTTGGAGATACGGCTTCAACGCAAGCCCAAAATGTTTGGGATAAAAGTTTTGTTGGCGTTTGGCATATGAGCCAGGATCCTTCTCTGGGTTCCGATAGTATTAAAGATTCGACATATTTTAAAAATCATGGGACACCATATGGGAATATGTCCGTAGGTGATTTGATTGATGACATAGGAGGAAAAGCATTAGATTTCGATGGAAATGACTATATTATTGTTCCATATGATAATAGCTTAAAATCAACTGATAGTATGACGGTTGAGGGCAAAGTTAAAATAGACAATTTAAATACAAACGGTACGATTATCTCTCGGAATTTCGGTGATGGCGGAACTCAATATGGATTTCGCATTGACTCAACTGGATATTTGGAAGGTGGCATAACAAGCAATTCATATACTAGCTGGATCAATAGCGTAGGAACCTTTTCCACTAGGACTTGGTACTCAATATCTGTTATTCAGGATGCTGTTGCCGGCAATGCCCTGCGATATTTAGATGGCTCAGAGATATTTTCAAGTAACATTACTTCAGGTTCTTTTGACACAAAAACCGGCAATATAAATATTGGAAGAGATAACCGAGCTATTTCTTATTTTAATGGTATTATAAGTGAAATAAGAGTCTCACGAATTGCTCGCTCCCAAGCGTGGCTTAAGGCTACCCACTACGCAAATTACGATAACTTAATTGCTTACAGTTCCCCGCAGGATATTACTCCACCGGCCGAAGTTGATTCACTTACAGTCAACCCCAACGGCAACGGGACAACCGTTACGCTCGGCTGGAGTGGCTACAACGAAGCCGCCGGAGATGTGGCGTACTATAAGATATTTGTCGATACTTCAACCATCACGGATGTCTCCGGGCTAGCGGAAGTGGCGGCAATAAGTGCCGGACAATCTACGTACACCGTAGAGAATCTTAACCCGGGAACGACATATTATTTTGCCGTTGTAGCCGTCGACTATTCCGGCAATGCCCTGGATACGGTATCCGCCGGAGTTGCGGCGTCGCCCGTTGTCGCCATATCCTCCAATACGACGATCAATGCTTCAAATACTTCCTATGACTCGCTGCCTATAACAGTAGATGCCTGCACTGTAACGATAAACGGCGCCCATCAGTTCGATAGCCTTTCACTCATTAACGGCGCCAAGATTACCCACAGCTCCAACAGCACAGCCCAGAACAATATTTTGGATTTGACTATCACAAACGATCTAACGATTGATGAGACTTCACTGATCGATGTCAATGGCCGGGGATATTCCAGTCAGCAGGGTCCGGGCAAAGGCGCCGATGCCTACAACAGTGGCGGTGGTGCCGGACATGGCGGCAACGGTGGTAAAGGCTACGAGGGCAGCGGCGGCGGTACCCATGATTCGGTTGCCAATCCTTCCCAAATCGGCAGCGGCGGTGGTCGTATGACTCGCCATAACAGGGCCGGCGGAAATGGCGGCGGCGGTATTCAATTGAGCGTCGGCGGTGTTCTGACAAATAACGGAACCATAAGAGCCAATGGCAATAACAGCTCGATGTATAATGGCCGGAGCAGCGGCGGGGGTTCGGGCGGATTCATAAATTTAACGGCGGGTGAATTCACGGGCGGCGGTACAATTAACGCCAACGGTGGCAGTGCGGTCAGTACAACCTACACGGGCGGCGGTGGTGCCGGGGGCAGAATCGCCATTTATTACAATACCAACGATTATAAGGGTAGCGTTTCCGCCTTTGGCGGGAGCGGCAAACAGGCCGGTGCGGCCGGTAGTATTTATTTCAAATCGAATACCTCGGCTGAAGGCCGGGTCATTTATGACAATAATGGCAATTCCGGTGCATCCACATACATGTCGGGGATCCTGCCCGATCTAGTTATCCGCCAAAAAGCCGTTGTGGTGGCTTCCAATGAGGTGACCGCCGAAGACTGTACCATCGATAATGCCTATTTTTATGCCAATAAAAAAGGTGCCCTGGCAAATTTAGTCATCAAGCGTGACGGAT
>Ga0056128_1010991_pt1 | contig 11222 bp, 7 predicted proteins | sample WorMetLIZISLAND2_FD_71113 | JGI IMG/M metagenome (GOLD analysis project Ga0056128, IMG submission 71113) | Marine gutless worms symbiont microbial communities from Max Planck institute for Marine Microbiology, Germany - Olavius geniculatus... ... | reverse complement strand
CTTGGTGACTGGATGTGATAACATTGTCATTATATTTTGTTTGAGTTGGCAATGTTTGTTCGTGTATGTTTGTACATATTTGGCCAAGAGGACAAACATGGCATTGAAACACTATCGCATGTGTATCAACCGAATTTATCTATCAAGCCTCTGGACATCGATGTGACACATTCATAATATCGTTGTGATTTTGGCATTTTGTTTAATTACACCCTTACTCTTTGCTTGCAGTTGTTTGATTTTGGGGGAGCAAGAGCTATGGCCTGCTCTCCCGCGCCAAAAGTTGGGGGAGCAGCTGCTCCCTCTGCTTCCCCTGTTCCAACGCCCATGTTATCGCTATTGGCACGTGTGACGTGAAAACGGTTGCAGAGAGATAAATACATGCTGCTTGTCATAACCAGCATTAATGACGACTTTGAATGACTTTGAACCCTTAAAATACAGGTTTTTAAACGTTTTTCTCTGCAATTTTTGGCTGCAGCGCACATTTCAAAAGCGAATTCAGCCGAAATAACTAAAAATATATCCGGACAATTTGCGTACGATTTTTTGGCATAAAAGTTCATTTTAACCATAGAGCGAATAAAGTAAAATAATTTAAAAGGAAGATCGGATGGAGGTGCCATTTGCTGAACTGCGTGACCCGGGTACGTGTCATTATTTATCAACTGAATAATGAACCACCAGCTTCTGGACACGTGAACGATGCCGATACAGCACGTAATATAGTTACAGTATAGATTTTAGCTACGTTTTGGATGACCTAACAAGTAATGTGTACCATAGATAAATATATTATAAATATGCTAATGATAATAATAATTTTAATTGTTTTAATACTTTTAGCTACTAGTTTTAATTTCTGCTGACGGCACGGCGAACGAAAAATTCGAAAGAGTTTTGTTTTGCGGTATTGCGGCAATATATTAGTAAATTTGTTTTTCGTGCTCCAGCATAAAGTATCTAATTATAGTATTTATAATATACTTATCTATGAACAATGCTTAACATGTTAGGCATCAAAAATGCAGCTATTCTCTATAGGTCTGTTAGCATATTCACCCCTCCTCTAATTAATGCTCCCCCAAGTGTAAAGATCAGCGCAGAGAGGTTGATAATTGTTAGCGTTTGTCATTCTTATTTCAACTTTGCGGCGTTAGCTAAATGTTCGGTAGACAACATCATCAATAGATGTTAACTTTCTTAAATTAGAAAGCATTTTGTATTTCGATTTTGCCGATTTGCTGATAACCATTTTTGAGCTTTGATACTCTGACCAAACGTCGCATTACAACTTCCAAGTCGTATAACATTTGTCGTACGGCAACTTAGACTATGCGTGTTTTAGAGGAAAGCTTTAGAGGTAACTAACTGTTTTCGTTCTTTACTTATATTATCTTAGCAAGATAACAAGCAAAGAACTGAATGATGGACGGAAAATAATCACTAATATGATTGCTGCTGTTGGAGTAGTCATGCTCATTGCTAATGTGATTATGGCAAATCTTTATGGAAAACCCGTTAATGAAAAATGTATGCGTTATTGTCGAGTGGTGTTACGCATTGAAGGGTGGACGGACAAACTTATAACGCAATTACGTTAATTAATTGAAATGAATAACTAAGGCATCGTTTTACACAATTAAACTGTCAAAAAAACACAGCACAAAACTTTTGTGCACATCTTTGCTGAATATTGCTTGATTTTTAAAATTCGTTTAATGGCATACGTCGCACCAAGTTTGCGATAAAATTGTCATCTAAGATCCCACCACACCTAAAACGCGTCGCTACACTATTCTGTGAAACACGCAATGCTGTGAGCTAGTTTATTTTCGTGCGGCGAGATACGAACTAAGTGCCAGCGGTCTTGCAGTGGCAGACAAACAACTGCGGTAAGAGAACCAAGTTAAGCTTCATTGATTTAAATTCGCGCCAGCTCATCTGCCGGGTTCGCATTTTATTTAATTATATATATTAAAAAACTGCAAGCAATTCATTTAGTGTTGTATAAACGCTGATGTAAAACTGCAAAAATCAAAAAGTATAAGCACGAACTAATGTATTAGCTTAGACATTTAATCTGTTCTCAGTAGCCAGATATCTTACAAGGGTTTTTAAGGGTGGAGCAAATAAATAATTTTTGTGAGTTTATCATGGTTGACTCTCGTTGCCTTGGCAACGAAATTTGTAGAATTTTTGTTAAAAATTGGCTAGAACTCGGTTAACTACGAGATGGGCTCAGATTTTAGTTTGACTCGACTTTGTAGACGTTTGTGGTGGCCATTTTACGCAACGGTCCAATAACTACAATAATACAATTAGTTTAATTAGCATTATCGAAGTGTTTTCCGGGCCTATATTAAGCGGGTGATGCGTGCGATATTAGTTCGTTTATTTATATGGCCATTTTCTGGATATAAAAGGAATTTTGTTTAGTATTGTTAGCAATGCAGGCCAGCGGTGACGTCATGCCTGACGCGTGTCGTCTTGCTTTGTTCAGTTACGCCATTAGGTAGTATAGTAAGTTACAGTTATAAGCGGCTTGGCTACTGTAAAAAGTATCTGAAGTGCAATATCTTTGTCACTGATCACCAGTAGGAAAACCGTATTTTACTAATAAAACAGCAAATATAAATGTACAAAACATCAATTTATACACTTGTTAACGGCAACATTGAAGAACTCGCACATCGAAAACGGCAAAAATTACAATATGTGATATTATTTAGCAGCACATTGACACACATGTTGCTGTTAGCAAGTGTATAAACTGATGTCTTGTACACTTATATTTGTAAAAGCCTATACCGCGAGTGTGCCAGTGAAAGAACAAATTGATCAAGATTTAGGAAACATATGGACAAAAGTGTAGTGGCATATTTTTACGGACTACCGCTGCCCATGCAACTTGACGATTCAAGCTGCTACTGCTGCTGCTGTTGCTGGTGGTAACTCTGTGATGTTCTAATCGTCTTCATCATATAAACTCGTTTAGGCCTACGTCTCATCACTCATCGTCGGCGCTATAATAGCCACGTGTCAAATCGTATCCCCGTGCCAGTTGATGCACGTCGCTCGGCACAAATCGGCCACATGCAGTAATCAATTACCAGCTGCAGCAGCAGCAGTGACGTGGTGACGTTACTACCACCATGATGATGACGATGATGATGATAGTGATTTCAACGTTAGCAATAGCAGCAGCATCTTGAACGAATTGGTAAAGCGTGTTGGTTTCATTGAAGGAAAGCTATACGGTGAAAAAATAATAGCTAACTTTTCAAATATTAGCGTTTAATCAGAAACTGTTTCGTTCGACACTACGAGGCTACTGGCTGAGCAAGAAAATACATTTTGCCAACTTTACAAGTTATTCAGTTATTTAGCTAACAGTTGTCGCCAATGCACCAAGACAACAGCATTATCATATTACGTACTGAGGTGGAGACCGACAAATTGCAGTTGCAGACACGTCCTGCATTGAACGTGTTGTGCGTGCCTCGTAATTTGTCTGCACACTGGCCTGTGGACAGTATAATACTGTACAGTGGGACTGGCGTCGGGCACCGGCCGCGGTAATGTGCAATGAATAGCAATCACTGCGGAGCGCTGCTGCAGTAACAGGCGCCCATCGCCGGACAATTGATGACCAGAAGCCGTCATTGCCACTACCGCTGTGCTGCTGGGAGGAGGGATTTAAATGACCGTCGCTCGCCGGCGACCAAATTTACTCGCGGTTCACCTCGCTCCGGGCGTCTCCCTCTCCGTTTGTCTGCTGATGCCTGACCATACTGGCCAAGGAGACCTTTATTCTAGCTATTATCGAGTAGTCCCTGATACTGGCCAGTGTCCGCAGCTCTGTTGCTTTGTTCACAGCCTCAGTTAAAGGTTGCCTACATGTATGACAAAACATCACACGCGACTAAAAGAGGGCGGGACAAGTACACGTCCACCTACAGTGAAGTTGTCAATCAACTCTGGTTTGGCATTCGGGTTTGGCATTCGGCATGCCGAACCCGAGTTGACTGACGCCTGCACTGTAGCCCCGCTCTCTTACTGTCGCATGCGAGGTTTTGTCAGACTTGTAGACAACCTCTTAGTCTCGCATCTGATAATTATCAGCGAAGATTCATTGCATTGTTCGACATTTCATCATTGTGGGTCGATCCGCCGACTCGTCCGTCATCTGGCAAATAGCAGACAATTATTTTGGTGCCGTCCGCCGCTGCTGGACAGTGTGCAGACAGTGGCGAAACAAGTCTATGAGGGGCCCTGGTTTTAAAAAAAACTGTATGTTAGGCGTTGTCAGTTGCAAGGCCCGAAGCCTAGGCCAAAACTCAAAACCAGAAAGGCAGACAGCGAGTTGGCACTTTAGAAAGGGACAGCGAATTCTTTCCGCCGGCTGTAAGAAGTCTGATGGAGAAGGGCTGTAAACTCCCCGGTGTATGGCATATGATATGAAGCAATGCCACAGCCAAGCCGCCTAGAGTTTTGATGCTTTTTTGTCTTCTCGGCCGATTTATTCTGCTGTGGAAAATCGTGTCTGCACAACGTTTAAGAACTTTTTGCCTTACAAACTTATGCGCTTCCGGTTGCAGTCTGGCGAAAAAGTGGGAGCGGGGGCAGAATTCTATTAGTCCGCCCGGAAGCGATTGCTTGCGGATCGGGCTTATGTTTTACTGCGGATGTTGTTTTTATTTCAATCGTGAGATCTCCGAGATGCGTCGGCCGATCGGCGTGAAATTTTGCACCATTTTGCACCATGGCATTACAAAAGCCAGCCTAATGGCTAGCTTTTGTAATGCCGATCCAAATATTTTTGGAGGGGGCTTTCTCCAAAAAATTTAGAGGCCAAAAACATGCAAAATTTGGCCTGATTTCGGACGACTTCCAAATTCGGCGGTGAATATCTCCGGAGCGGATGAAGATATTCGAAATCGGTCAAGTACTTGATCTATCGCGATTCCTCTAGCGTTAGGCGTAACAAGTCGGGTGAACTTTGGTCCGGTAACCTCGAAGATCTCGATGTGGAATTGTACCCACCTAAAGCGTTTTTTCGGAAAACTATATTTCGGCCCCTAGCGGGTGCTGCGCCCCCAAATTTTTACACGCGCTAGAAAATGACCAAGTCTTGCCAGCGCATCCCCACCGGGAACGTGGGTCTCCCTTACATTTTTTTTCAAAGAGGGGTTAAATTGGCTTAAAATGTAGCGTATTAACCGTGAGAACTTTCGAGCCAAAAGAGTAGCTTTATGAAACTTTGCCACCTGACGTGCTGCTAGGTGGGGATAATAACGCGCGTACAACTTTTGGGGCACCGCCCCTTTGAAATTTGGGACGGCAAAAAACGTTCAAAATTTAGTACGTTTTACAACTGTCGAGTTTGACTGCAAATATCTCTGGACTGGATAGAGACATCGACAAGCGGTAAACGGCGTTATTAACCGCAATCTCTCCCGCGTTAACAAAAGAATTGATGAACTTTGGTCCATTAACACCAGAAATTATGCGGCAAATGCTTGCTACCCTAAGTCAACAGTGTGCGTTTAGCGTATGCTAATGCATTTGACTGCGGGCCACGTGACTTTGCTACAGGCGGAATTTCACTTTCCCCCTAAATTTCTCCCCACCGCAATCGGACTTAAGGCGCCGGGCGGACTCACGTTGGGCCTTGTCCCAAATTTCTAGTTTCTATTTTTATTTTACGACAAGTCGTGTATTTTTACACAACAACTCATAAAAAACAAATCCAAACACTGAAAGTACTCATGAAAATTAATGTAAAGATACTCAGCATTTTCGTCAGGTGATCGTTGGTTTTAAAAGTACGGAAAGCTGACGCCCAACGAACCACCAGTGTGTTTGTATAGAAGGCGTACTACGCAGGGTGACGCTTGAATATTACCGAAGATGTCATACAATCGTTCATGCCTATAGTAAATCATCAGTAGAAGTAAAAACTGCCCGTTTCGTGTTGGTTAATTTTCCTCTGAGTAACACGAGTGAAAATGTCTGCGCCAAGTGCGGGATCCTATTGTGGCGTCTCCGCGCGCTTGACCTTTCTGAGAGCTTTCGCGTGTAGACGACTGCCTCCAGCAAGCGACCATTATACGTATACAGTGACAGTTGGCAGTTGCTTGCTGGGGGAGAACTAAATTGTCGTCAGCGCTATTAAGTACTTCGCGGATTCACGGCGTCTCCACATGGCCGGACTGTGCTGCGATATCCGTCCGTTTTTCAGAGACGACCGGAAAATACAAAACTAGAACGAGGCCTACAACTTGAAACATCATCCGAAAAAAATGTCTACGGCATCCTTGACATATCTTTGGCAAATTTAAATATTTTTTGTAATTTTCGGTAGGAGTCGTCCAGAAAATTCATTTTATTAAAATATCAAAAAGCTATTTTTTATATTATCATAATTAAGTAAATTCTTAAGGTAAAATTTAAATGTTCTAATAAAGCGTATCATTGGGATAATGTGTGCTAAAATTGTAAAAAATCTATTTTAATTTATTGAAGTTATTCCGAAAAATGTAGACTTTTTCCCGGACACGGTGTAGTATTTCGTACTTTCACGATAACGCTAAAACTAAGTAAACCTCAAACCTAACAATAGTTTGAGCCTTCGTTGACAACGCTACATGTGTAGATTATACACTGTGTCTCAAAAACATCCCCAACATTTTCAATTGTCACTTGAAAACCAGTTATCAGATTTTGATAATTTTTGGTATTAATATTCCAAACACAATTTGCCATCAAATGACCATTCAGTTTTTTACCTCACCCACTGTCCGCTTTTGCACTACCTAGGGAAACCAGATCAAGCGAAATATACCTTGAAATAAACAGAAAACGTGAAAAAAACATCTCTGACATTATCGACTGTAACTCGAAGAAAAATTAGCAAATTTTAATATTTTTTGGTAAAAATATTTCTGACACAACTGGCTATTAAATCATTGTTTAAGTTCCCACCACACCAACGTCTGCTTTCGCACTACCTGGGGAAAGCAGACCGTGTTGAAATGAATGAAAAAACTTCAGTAAATTTCATCTATTCAAATCTGTGGGCCTCAACAGCCGGTCTTTACAAAATTTGACTGTCATGCAGCAGTTTCTTTACCAGATAACGTTCAGTAATACTTATAAACTCAAGTTGCGACTTGTAAAGCCTGGATTGGTCTAACGCAGAAGATTATTGATACTGCTGTCACCGAATAGAAAAAGCATCTCCATGCTTATGTTCGCATAATGGGCCGGCATTTCAAGCAGTTTTACTGTAGGCAGTTGAAGAATAAACAACTGAATAAAATGACAGCCAAAAAAGTCAGAAATGTAAACAAAATGTGTTTTTATATGTTATGTTGATTTTATAATCATACCGCGTTGGATAAAAAAGTAATATTTCGTTAGTTCTGTTTTCCCCAGGTAGTGCAGAAACAGACTTTAAGTGAGGTAGAAAAATAAATAGTTATTGAATGACCAGTTATCTCAGGAATATTCGCGCCAAAAATTATTAAAATCCGATAAACTTTCTCAAAGTTACAATCAAGAATGTCGGGGATGTTTTTTGAGACACAGTGTATAATCACTTTAACACGCAATGCGACTTAGCTTTACTGGCGCATACATCATAGTAATTTACGTTCCTGGAACTTCTGTATCCTAGACTATACTACCGTTCTGAACAGTAGATTTGCTGTATCAGATTCGGTCTATACATTACCAATTTTTATCAGCGTTGTTCGAATTAAATCAAGTACAGAGGAACATCAGATATAAGTTTATACGAGTACGAACAAATAAAATCATCAATTAACTGACTGATTGAGTGAGTGGCATCCTATTACGTTATGGACGAAGTCGCTGTATGGCGGGCGTCCATCAGTGATACGCATCGGCAAACAACCTACTTTGCTTCTTCCTTCTTCGCCTCACTTTTTCTTATTTCCCCTTTTTTCTGCCACGTCCAACGCAAACGTCTTTCCGAAACTCATACACGCGGTTAGTGGAACGATAGCAGCTGTGTCGGTCGCCAAACTAAACTTTTTGCATGCAAAACTTATGCTAAATCTAAGTATTTCTAGTCTTCCGTATTGAGTCGAAAACGATATGAATACTTAATGGCAAGCGTTTGTGTCTGGTGTGATATTGTTCGGCTTGGTGGAGTTGCATCTACAGTGGGCAGTTGACCGATTTGGTAGTCGTAGCCTCGTAGGCCCTATTCTAGGATATATCTTTATCAGGGGTCGACTAGTGCAAGACCATTTTACGCTACCGTAAACTCAGTATCATCTTTATGGCACTCGGCTAATAGACTGCAAGTTATTTACTCGATCACGGCTTGTGCGGTATAAGCGATGTGCCAAGTCAATGGGAAGGCCGAAATTTAGACCCCCACAGCTCCCACATTTTTTAACCGATCTTAATGAAACTTGAAACCATGAAAGATATCCGAGATGCGACCCCACACGCAAAATTTGGTTGACGGGGGACAACGGTAAGGGGGTCTGCGCATAGAGTGCATTTTCGGTGACCTTTAGGTTCTTTCCTTTTTTGTATTCTTGCCCTCACCTCTAGGTCACACCAGAAGACCGATCACGACCATTTATGGCTCAAAACGCGTGCTTCCGTGTAAGGTAGTGCCTTTAAAGGTCTTGATGATAAAAAATAATGTTTGGGGATCAAAACTCTCTAAAAACCTGATTTGGGGGACTGAATAGGCATTTAACGCCGAATGACGTAGATAAATGAAATTTAGCAGTAATGTAGACAACTGCCACCGGAAATAGGCCATTTTGCCAAAATGGACAAAAAATAAATTTAAGATAGCAGCGGCCGCCATTTTGAATTTCATTTATCGCTCATAACTCGCTTACTATTGCACATATTTGCACGAAATTTGGCATGTGTATTACGTTTGAGGTTCTACATACAGGTGTGCCAAAATATTAAACAAAAATAAAATCCAAGATAGCGTCGGCCGCCGTGTTGGATTTTTGCACAAACAGCAATAACTCAGCCGCCAATTGACGTATATGAATAAAATTTTGCAGTAATGTAGACGGCTGCCACTGGAAATAGACCATTTGACCAAAATGAAAAAAAATAAATTCAAAAATTCGGCGATTGCTATTTTAAATTTCATTTATCGCCCATAACTCGTTTACTATTGCACATATCTGCACAAAATTTGGCACCTGTATTGAGTTTCGAGTTTTACATACACATATGCCAAAATATTGAACAAACATAAAATCTAAAAGGGCGGCGGTCGCCGTCTTGGATTGCACAAACAGCAATAACTCAGCCGCCAAGTGACGTATATGAATGAAATTTTGCAGTAATGTAGCCGGCTGCCACTGAAAATAAACCGCGTGACCAAAATCGACAAAAAATAATTCAAGATGGCAGCGGCCGCCATTTTAAATTTCATTTATCGTTCATAACCTGTTTACTATTGAACTTATTTGCACGAAATTTGGCACATATATTAAGTTTGAAGTCCTACATACATACATGCCAAAATATTGAACAAAAATAAAATCCATAATGGCGGCGGCCGCCGTCTTAGATTTTTGCACAAAGAGCAATAACTTAGCTGCTGATTGACATGGATTAATAAAATTTTGCAGTAATGTCGTCGGATGCTACCGAAAGTAGATCGTGTGATCAAAATCGAGAAATATAATAAATCCAAGATGGCGGCGGCCGCCATTTTTAATTCCGTTTATCGCTCATAACTTAGTTGTTATTGCACGTTCTTGCACGAAATTTTATACGTGAGCTAAGTTTGACGTTCTATACTTGTAGTTATGCCGTAAAATCGAACAAAAATGAAATTTAACATGGCCAACATTTTGTATTTTTGCAAAAAACATAACAAATCAGCTGGCCACTAAAAAAAGTTAATAAAATTTTGCAGGAATGTGGTTAGTTGTTCCTGGAAATTGATCATGTGACCAGAATCGAAAAGTAGTAAATTTATGATGGCGGCGGTCACCATTTTAAATGTCGTTTATCACTTATAACTGCTTTATCACCCATCTGCACGAAATTTGGTATGTAGACAAAATTTGCGGTACGACATACAGCCTTGCCATTACATTAAACAAATAACAAAATATAAGATGCTGGAGGTAGTAGTAGTAGTAGTAGTTGTTGTTGAGTTGTTGTTGTTGTTGTGTACAAAGTAACTGTCCAGTGACCTTTCAAACTTTGATAAAACTGCAAATATTATATATAAATAAACTGCAAGCAATTCATTTAATGTTGTATAAACGCTGATGTAAAACAGCAAAAATACAGTTTCTTACTTATTTTACTTACTTATTTTCAGGATCGTACTACTTGCGGTTAAATCTATATCAGCAAACTATGAAAGAAACTGTTTTACGAACACGAATGCAGCCGAAAACTTTGCGTTGCAAATTGCGGCCAAAACTGATGCAGATTGCGACACAGTTAAGTTACTATTTTTACCAACGCCCTGTTCAACAGTATCGTCGTCGACTGCTTGTCACGTACCGTTTAGCCACAGTATATACTTTACAAACGACAAACTAATGTATTACTTTAGACATTTAATCTGTTCTCAGTAGCCAGATATAAATGTCTAAAGTAATGCATAATGTTCGTGCTTATACTTTTTTTTATTTTTGCTGTTTTACATCAGCGTTTATACAACATTAAATGAATTGCTTGCAGTTTTTATATACAGTATTAATTACTGTAAAAGACGCTTACATTAGTAGTATGATTGTTTGTCACTAAGCAATGAGCACGTTGTCTGTGTGAGACAACAGTGAGTTCGGGGTGCTGGCGAGGCAGGCGTCTGGTGTGAAGATGCAGAGGGTGCGTCGCTGTTGGACGGCCGCGTTTACGGCGTTCACTCGCACCAAGACGGTCGACGTCCAACATCTGCATAACACCGAGCTCAAGAGATGTCTCAACGTAGTCGACCTCATTGCGCTAGGTCCGTACAAATACGGTATTTTACGTATAGAGATAAACCAGACGTCGGTGGCCAGTAAGTACACTTTCGTCTAATACAAGACTCCAGCTGTCGCTAGAGATAGCCGACCATGGGCGTTGGAACAGGGGGAGCAGAGGGAGCAGCTGCTCCCCCAACTTTTGGCACGGGAGAGCAGGCCATAGCTCTTGCTCCCCCAAAAGTTTGAGCCTTCTGCACTGCAATGTTAGACTGAGTC
>Ga0056128_1010989_pt1 | contig 11224 bp, 11 predicted proteins | sample WorMetLIZISLAND2_FD_71113 | JGI IMG/M metagenome (GOLD analysis project Ga0056128, IMG submission 71113) | Marine gutless worms symbiont microbial communities from Max Planck institute for Marine Microbiology, Germany - Olavius geniculatus... ... | reverse complement strand
GATCACTTGATTTGCCAAGTTGCTTGTTGACAGTCTCTGGCGCTGTGGGGCGCTGACAGTGGTGTATTGACTGACGCTTCTTTCAGCATCAACACTGTTAGTAGGGACAGACAAGTACCGCAGCGCTACCGTAGCACAGTGAATACATGTCAACTACTTAGTGCTGAAGTGCGACACGTAGCAAACAGCAACATCCGTACAAAAGCTGCTGATAAAATTCTGGAATTGTCATAAATTAAACCAAAAGCGTTTAAATTCACAAAAAATCATGGATTTCACGAAAATCGGCATTTTTCACGGAAGAAGGCCAATTTCACGGAAAATGTCACGGCCGTGAAAGCGTGAATTAAGTTGGTCCCTAGAGATAGACCAAGACAATCTGCAAACAGGAACTGCTAAGGCTCTCGCGCCTTTCATGAGCTTTGCTCAAATTGCTTTTTTTCACTTTTATTTTTAGTATTTAATTTTTAAGTTTGACTTCTCTGAAATGGACAGCAGACCAACACATGGCCAAAATTGGGGAAAGGACAACCCTTACATGGAAAAAATTGAGGCCAAATTTCTGCAAGATCCATTGAAGCATTTGGGAACGGACGTTTTACCACATTTATAATCTACTGCTTAAGCAGCTGTGGACCGAGACTTATGCAATTGGACTTATGGTGTCGTGTGGCCTCCCGTTTGGCACTGTCCAGAATTTCCAGTTTAAAAATTTTTTTTAAATAACCTGTGTAGTAATTTTTTGTTACTGTTGGTCTTTTCATGTCCTATAATAATAATAATACAAGATTTATATAGCGCCGTGAAATCTGAAGATACAGGGGCGCTTGTCCGTTCCACGATGCATAATATATTGACATCTTACGTATAAACTGAACATGACGACAATGCCGTTTGTTCATGAAGGCGAAAACAACAAAGAAGATCGTACTAAAGATGGAATGTACCGAGTGCAAGTTCCGTAAACAGCTGCCCATCAAGCGGTGCAAACACTTTGAGCTTGGCGGAGACAAGAAGAAGAAGGTAAACGAGCAAACACTGTCTCATTCTCAGTTTCTGTTGATCCATGTTCTGAGTAAGTCGGAGCCAAGACATGGTGGCCACAATCAGTGGCTTCTATCCCGCCAAATCTGGAATCAAAATCGGGCCCTAATCCCCCTAGTTTCTGACTCAAGTTTTCCCCTCCATTTTGGGCTTCTTTCCCCTTTAGGGAGAAAGTTTTGTTAAGGGTGTAGATTTCTCAGTGAAAATAGGGGGAGTTTTGACCTACAGCCTTATCAAAACTTCCTCCCTATTTTTCACTGGGCGCAAGTGCACCCACTAGGTATAGGGATAGAAGCCACTGGCGACAATCCTGGAATATTCGCAGAATTCTCAGAACCCGTAAAACTACCGCGAAAACGTAGGAAATTATCAGGGAATTATGTGCAGCCTCGGGGACGAATTGTAACAGACAAAATGGTGTAGCAAGATGTGGTTTCCATGGTGTAAAATGCTCAAAGTTTATTTATGCTTGCCTCTGCTAGGCTTTAACGAACAGTGCTTACCCCGGCTACCATTATTACAATCACTTTTTGTTGCGATAACCTATGGACAAGTATGGTTATAGCTAGATATTGACAATCTTACACAAACTTAATTGACAGTTATTCCTTTCCAGTTGAATGAGAAAAATTGGTGAACTTATGTCCCATAACAGCAAAGTACCGTTACCAAACCCAAAATCGACTGCACACGATTTTAGACAGCTTTAGACTTTGGTCACAAATGTCTGTGAAATGGATCAATATATAAGCATAATGCTGATATCTAGACCCATTTTTGTTGCGATAACCTATAGACAAGTAAAGTTATGGCTCTGGAAAACTCTGGAAAATTTGGAGAAGTTGTTTTCCTGTGACCACCCTGTTCAGACTTCGAGTGAGGAATTGTCCAGTTGGCACTGTAACCTCCACCAGTGGGGTTCGGCGTGGAGCCTCGATTGAAAGTAAACTTGGCACATTTTTTATCTCGCATGGCGCTTGTCATGGAGTGATGGTGTAGCAGGTGACACAATTTTCATCGCTTTGTGCTTTCCTCCCTAATGGGGTGTTTACACGATCCGGCAAATGTATTCAAAATACACGTGCTAATGCTGGACGTTTGCTGCTACATGTTATAATAGACGAGCCAGCTCGATGTTTGCTGGACGTTTGCTGGATCGTGTAAACACCCTATAATGCTGATTTTTAGTGAAAGGATTTGGATATTTGTTCTGGCTGCGCAGGACATGACAAAGGTTGGACACTCACTTTCCACCAGCCCCTTATGCAGCTGGCGTCGTGGGTTAAAAAAGTAGGCGACAGACGCTGCAAACTTCCGACACTCTGACCGGCAGTGCTCAGCAGATTTCCTGAAATTTGCCCTAAATGGGGGGTTTTAGCCCCAAATTTTGCATTTTTGGACACAAATTTTCGAACAGCTAACAAATTTGGGGGATTATCTTTTTGGCCTCTCCCCCTTTTCCATTCACGACACCACTGCTGTTATGATTTGGTACTCCTGATTGATGGTAGATTTATGGTCTCTCTGTGTGTGTTCTATTGCAGGGTCAGATGATTCAGTTTTAAGAAGAAACTGATATTAACTGTATGCATGGGACAATGGACAATAAGCAGTTCTGATGCCAGATTATTATTCCGAGAGATCTTACACGTTAATGATGCTGACTTTACGTTATTGCTGCTCAGTTCACAGGATGTTGAACTAATGAGTTGTTGTCCTCTCTTAATAAATGGCGTCTGTTTTATTTCACTTTTGTTTATAATACAAAATGGTCAAAAAATGGACCTATTTGAGCATTGATAGCTTTGCTACTGACTTGCTTATAGAAAGGCATGTGATGAATTAAAAGTTTCGAAATGTTGTAGAGAAAAAGGGCTAAACTTGCATAGCATAGCATTTAAATATTCTTTGCCTAATTTGCATAAATCTTTATTACCCTCGGAATTAGGCATTTGCTTGTGCTCCCGTGCGCCAGAGTTCTATGAACTCCAATACTTGCTGCACAAAGTCCGCATTTTAATTCTGTGGATTGTTCAGTGTGGGGCATTGTATCAGATGGCATAGCCACAAAGTTGCAGAAATTGACCAGCTGAAAGTTTATGAAACGTATGCTAATTGAATGCTGGGCTGAGCTGATTTTGTACATGTTGACACCAGCCGTCAATCAGCGGCCGAAAAAGACTGATGGTAGTTATGAATGCCAAAGCTGCCCAACTACATACGTTCATTCCAATGTCCATGGTTCCTACGGTCAGGGAATTTAAAAGTACCAGGACAGATGCAGAAAAAAATTTTGAACTGTTTTATGCAGACTACGTACAACAGTTCAAAATTGTTTCGCTTTCTTTGCTAGCAGATTATTTCTATCTCCACTTTTAAGTTTATTTTGCCACCTTTGTTTCTAGTGCGATTGAAAGCCAATATTGGTATTTTGCATGAACAAATTAGTCAGGGAAAACAATTCATTTTGTCCTGTAAAGTCAGTGAAAATGAATTCTGCAGAGTAGAAGGAACCATGATGTTGAATTTCATCTAAGCTAACCATATGTGTTAATGATTGTTGTTATTTCGCTGTATGCTGAATGAAAATCAACTTAAATCCATGAGTTACTGTCAATTTAGCATGGCTTTAAGAGTGGTGCAGATTTGTGTAAATCAGGCAAAGAATATTTAAATGCTTTACTATGCAAGTTTTTTTCTAAGCATTCTGAACTTTTGACACGTCACGTGCCTTTCTACCGTAACCGTCGCAAAGTTATCAATTCTCAAATGGGTCCGGTTTTTTTGACCAACCCTGTATATGCTTGTGGCTGACAGCTCAAGGAGCTTTCAGTACTCCCTCATGTTACCATTATTACAATATTTTTTGTTGTCATAAAGTAGAAGAAAAAAATTCCCCAAGTTTTCAGCTATAAACTTACTTACCAATAGGTTATCACAATAAGAATATTGTAATAATGGCAATATGAGGGAGTATTGTACGCTCCTTGAACTGTCGGCTGCAAGTTTGTAGCTGAAAACTGGGTAATTTTTTCTACTACTTTGTATCCATCGTGTAAAAGTGCTGTCATTGACTAGATTAGGGTATGATATAGGTTTGATAATGGTGAATCTGAATCATAATTACATACAACACAATATTCCATAGCTAGAATGTTATGTACAGCTTCGTTAACACTGCAAGTTAAACACAGAATTGATGGCCATTAACCAGCTTAGGCAAGCAGAATACATGACTGAATCTATGTTATAACAAGGGCATCATTTAGGGGGGCTGGAGGGGTCTATGGACCCCAAGGATTTACGGTTTAATTTTTTTTCCTGTTTTTTACCTTTGAAACAGTGTTACTGCTGCAAAAAGCATACTTAGACCCCCAATGATGTATTGAAATGATGCCACTGTGACACAATTATGTAGAAATATCGCTACCCCAAATGTTTAGAGTCCATCAATCTTGGGAAATTTTCAAAAGTGGTTCTACGGTCAGGATATGTTGGAAAATTTTAAGAAGTTATGGAAAGTCAGGAAAATGGAGAGGGTCCGGAAAAAGTCAGCAGATGTTAATTTTACACCAAAGAGTGTACAAAAAATGCTATTAAACATTAAAATTTCAAATATTTTCTGGTCAAGGCAACTTTTGGTGTACAGTTATTATGCACCTACTTTTGGTTTTTGGTGTTGCATGTCAATAAATTATGGGAATCATTTTATCTGGGAAAGTCTGAAAAATGAATTCTGTAACGTATTAGCCATTATTCTTGTACCCGGTGCAACTAAATTTAATGTCAAAGAAAATCAGACATGGAGAGAAATGACCTTGGAGTCCCAAATTCCTTCCACATTATGGAGAGGACATCCCACGTTACACCCTACCTCTCAAATGCCCCCATATCATGTCTACACCATTGCTATCGGCTATTAACATCTACCATATTTGAATATTTCACAGTAGTAAGGTGTCGGGTGGTGGCTACTGGCTAATAAAAGCATATCATGGGGTGGACAACAGAGACAAACAGGAACAGGGCTCAGAATTTTGACCCCCCCTCTTTACTTAGTGAACTAAGTCTTACTTTTTCATGTTTCGTCGTCACAAAAAATTATAAAGATTCATCAACATTCATTCAAAACTTTGAGTAATCTCGTGGTTAGACAGAGAGAGGTTGAAAAATAACTTCCGCGGGTGAATACCGGTAATAAGATTTTAAACAAAACTATTACAGTGCAGTTCATTAATGCCCGCCCAACGACATTTTCGGTCATGGTTTCCTGGGTCCTCAATTCAGCCATAACTACTGCGGTTGGTTTCTGTCAAAGCGGCGCAGCCATTGGCTGAGCACGGAGTCACGTGGTCACAACACTGGACGTCCGTTCGTCGCTGAAAGTGTCGGTCGTCATGGTGTTCCTGGTTGCCATGGTTACGGCAGGTGTCCTCTGTATATTGTGCCGTCGTCTTGCTGTTGCCGTTGACCAATCTCTTCGACGCGCCACCGCTTCGGTTCTGTTGCCGGCTGAAACGCAACGTAATTCTATTAACAAACTAGTCATTTTTACTCGAAAAAAATCAAAATTTTGTCTACAGGGGGCTCATCCACCTCCCCAAATTCCTTCCACATTATGGAGAGGACATCCCACGTTACACCCTACCTCTCAAATGCCCCCATATCATGTCTACACCATTGCTATCGGCTATTAAAACGCTAGAATGCGATGAGGTAAATCTGCGCACGTGGGTGATGGCTGCAGGCAGAAAATTTGCATTCAAAATTGCGGACAAACCGGTGTAGACGGTTACTGTTGACATCCTATACGAGCTCATTATCACCCTTTTTAACGTAGCCTGCGGTACCTATGCAACCCCCACGATGTACCGTTTAGCCTCAACACATGCGTTTCAGAGAACAGACAGACCGAAAATAGCAAGTAGCTTGACTGGTTGTTACCTGCAGACGAGAACGATAATGGCTGCTATAATGATACAGCTGAACGTGATGCCACTGACGACGTACAACCACGTCGGACTTGAATCGAACCGGGCCTCTGTACAAGTAGACAACAAAATACAGGGTGGACCACAAAAACGTGCCACTATACTTTTGTCCATATCTTTGCCAATTGTTGACCGATTTTCAAAATTCTTTCACTGGCACACTTTGCGGACAATTTGTGATAATATGATTACTATAGATGCCACCACACCGTAAATGCGTTTCTACACTACTTTGTGAAATATCAATGAAATACACTGTATGTATACATAACGATAATAACCAACAAACGTTTTGGTAAAATTGAAAAAAAAACACTTCAGACCAACATTGCAGTGAATGGTCTGTATGACAGACTGTGTGGGTATAACACAGTCTAGAGTCATACGGATCATTCATAGCATGTTGGTCTGAAGCGTTTTTTATTTACCTAAGTTTTTGCTATTTCAATTAGTTTTTGCTTACATTTATATTTCACAACGTAGTGTAGAAACGCATTTACCTTGTCGTGGGATATATAATAATCACATTATTGCAAATTGTCTGCAAAGTGTGCCAGTGAAAAAATTTCAAAAATGGTCAATAACTGGCGAAGATATGAACAAATGTAAAGTGCCACGTTTTTTGGCCACGGTGTATATCAGTGATACTGCGGCGTTGTGGGTTATAGACGAAACAGGAAGTCGCCATATTCCAACAGAAGCTAAAAATTACCCACAAAATTCTGACAGACAGTTGCAAATCTCCGACAGAAGGTGTAGATTTTGGATCGTCAAAATTGGCATTTGGCGACTAAATAAATTTCCCCAAAATGCAGGTCTTTCTGCCTCATTTTTTGGCATTTTTGGACGGAAATTTTTCGCTCCCTAAGACTTGCGACAATTTTTCGACAGCCACAAATTTTGGGGAGAGAAACTAACCCCCCACCACCCGGCCCTCGACGCCGCTGATCAGATAGGGCCATACAGTTTTGTGATCGACATCAGCAGCAGCAGCATGCAACATTTTCTAAAAAAGATTATTCTAATTAACAGATTACGGCTTTTGCATTAGTGATGATTCGATATCAGGATTTCAATTTCGATACGATATCGATAAGATATTTTGAAAATATCGCGATATTGATATGCATATCAATAATTATAAATTGATAAGTATGTAAATCTTATGCAAGCACAAGAACAAGACATAAACGTTCAGCAAGGCAGTTTGATTTACGTAGATACTAAAATGTGGCAGTGAACTTTGAAATTAAATACAGACTGTCGTAGGAAGTGCCGTTAAATTACGACACTATAGCTAGTTTGCTTCGGTTAATTTGTTGTTTTCTACGTTTATTCTCGTTATTTTGGTAATGCGGTAATAAAAATATAAAGTTCTGGCGTATAATATCGCGATATATCGAAAATATCATGATATATAGAAATATCGCGATATATCGAAAAATTCTATATTTTTTTCGACGATACGATACGATACGATATATCGAAATCGAAAACGATATATCAATGTTTTCCATATATTGAATCATCACTATTTTGCATTTGTTGCATCCTGTCCCCGCGGACCTATTTTGTTTTTTTTTGTTTTCGAATTAGAACCCCGTACGGGACAGACGAACAGGTCGAGGCTCTCCATGTTAATCTCAAAATCCAGCGGAGGGAATTTCGCCAAACTTTGGTTGATTATGTAGTCCTGTATTTAAGGCCACAACAATTCAATACGGAAGGTCGACGAATCACGGTCAAGGTCACTACAAGGTCACACGCGTTTGAATTAGTTCGGCGGGCCTGTAGCTTGCCGACACTTCGCGCGTGCCGTTATAAATTTACTTTGACCCTACTTACTTACTTTCTTACAGAGTGCAAAAACTCGCGAGCCACAAATTCGAAACGGGTTGGCGGATTCTTATGAAAGAAAATCACGACACGACTGCTGTGCTCACACCAACAGTTGAGTTGAGTTGAATCGCGTCGGCGTCGCATGGTGTGAATTGCGTATGTGTACACTGTGTCTCAAAAAACATCCCGGACGTTTTCGATTCTAACTTGAACAGAAATTATCAGATTCTCATAATTTTTGGTAGGCCTACGAATATTCCCGACACAACGCGCCATCAAACGACTGTTCAGTTTTTCGTCTCACCCATTGCACTGCGTCGGGAAAGAAAACCAAGCGAAATAATTATACCTTGAAATATACAAAAAATGTAAATAAACATCCTCAACATTACTGATCGTTAGTAGAAGCGTCAATATCGGAATTTAATCATTTTTGGCACAAGTATTTCTGACAAAACTGGCTATTGAACGACTGTCTAAGTTTCCACCTCACACAATGTCTGCTTTTACACTACCTGGGAAAACAGAGCAAGCAAAATACGCGTTCAAATAAATGAAAAAAAACGTGAATAAATTTCATTTATCCAGATCTGTGGCGCTCAGTCAAAAGCCAGTTGATTACAAGGCTTGATTGCCGTGCAGCAACGTGTCTAGCAGATGACGTTCAGGAATGTTTCTGAGTTCAATAAGCAACTGGTGAAGTCTGGATTAGTCTGGAGCATAAAAATGTCATTATCGATAAGCTTACTGCTGTCAATGAATGGAGTAATTGTCTCCGTGCCTGTGTTTGCACAATAGGCCAACATTTCGATCAACTTTACTGCAGGCAGCTGAAAAACAAAACAGTTGGATGAAGTGTTAGATAAAGTGTCAAAAATGTGAACAACGTGCGGTTTTGTGCGTTATTAAAATTAAGTAATAATGCCACTTTGGACAAAAATGCAATACTTCGTTGGTTATGCTTTCCCCAGGTAGTGCAGGAACAGACGGTGGGTGAGGCGAGAAACTGAATGGTCAATTGATGGCCAGTTGTCTCAGGAATATTCCTACCAAAAATTATTAAAATCCGCAATTGTTGTTCTTCAAGTTACAATCAAAAATGTTCGGGATGTTTCTCTTGAAACGCAGTGTATTACCGGTCTGGCGAACGTCCATTGGAATAGGCTCGCAGTGCTGTAACTGTCCACGCAGATAGGTTCCCTCGAAGCCCTCCACACAGATGCACGTTCCTTCGTGACAGAGCGAATGTTGGACGTCGCTGCAGGCAGGTTGGCAGGCGCTGCTTCTGTGAACGTTCTTCGACACCGCCGGCTTGTCCGCCTCAGAGCACGCACCTGCGTCACGTGACCACAGCGCAACCGATAAGTGTTCGAATTGTAAAAAAAATATCTGTGGGCAGGCCCTTCGAGAGCCACAGCGGGTCCGGGGAAACATTCTGGCGGGGACCCTCTGGGGAAAACATTTTTGAGTTTTTCTCTTTTCTGTATGGCGTATTTTTGTGTACTTTATATTTTCGAGCGACGGCGGGGCCCCCAAACTTCGCGGGGCCCGGTGTAAATTACCCTCCTAATAGAAACATAGTCAGTGAGTGAGTGAGTAGAGTTTAACGTTCCACCCGACACAGTACAGATCATTTCGGGGACGGCCTTTCCAGGCAATGCACTGAACGGAACTGAACGGAGTTTATTAAACAGTATAAACACACTTCGCAGCTCGAAAGCTGAATAGCTGAATATATACAGTGACACATAAGTAGCGAAATGTGCAAACCAGCAAAAATTGTCCAAATAGCAAAAAAAACTAATAGCTATACAGAAAAAAATACAAACAAAAAGCCCTAATAATGGAACAGAAAATTTAACCATACTCAAACAGTGGCGTATTTAGGATTTGGCAAAGAGGGGGGCCATGGCGAGCGCGCGGAGAGCGAGCCTATAACGGGCGGGGTGCAGGGGCAGAGCCCCTGGTCGGAGGGTCAGGGGGGCAAAGCCCCCTGAAGCTGAAACACTTTTTGCTTTTGAATGTTCAGTGAAAACCGCAAATTCGCCCATTTTTCTGAAATTTGGAAACGCAAAAGATCATCAAAAGTCGTTGAATTTTGCAATTCTTGCTGGAAAATGGCAAAAAAACGCACCTTTTCATATAAAATCGCCTGTAAAAAATTTTCATGGTCGGGCCAAAGGGGGGGGCATCGCACTGTGGCCCTCCCCCTAAACACGCCACTGCCTCCTATCCCCCCTCTCTCGAAGGGCCTGGCTGGGGCGGGTTGAATATTTCGACCGTCGGAGTCCGACTAAAATTGTGATGTAAACGTGTAGTACATACAACAGCAATGAACTGTAGCTGACCCCTAGTGGCGGTTTTAGGCCCGGCCTGGGGGCACATCCCCCCTCCAATTTTGCTCTAGACCCCCTACTTCGTGGCCACCCATGATCTTTTGCAAATACAACACAAATATATGACATCTTGCGTTTCTAAATTTTAGAAAAGTGGGCACATTTGCAGCTTTCATTGAACGTCCACAAACCAAAAGTGCTACAGCTTCAGGGTGGGCGAAGCCCCTGACCTCTGACCAGCGGCTCTGCCCATGGAACCCAGACCCCCGCTATAGGCTCGCCATGGGGCGCCGTGCCCCCCAGATATTCGAAGCTAGAACCGCCACTGAGTCTAATATACGGGGCCTATCGAGTTGCAAATTTTTCTTAACTTTCTCGTACGTGTTTTTTCGCGGCTGGCACAGATTTTGGCTATGAAATTGTTATAATCGCAAATAAGAAATTCACGGACGTATTTGTCAGAGCTTTCATAAAATTACATGTCACAGGGCCTCGTATTTGAAATTCCGCGCGTGGCTGGATAAATATCGTGCAACAGCGAGCTTAATTTTACGCTGTTTGCGCTAGCAGTTCAAACTTCAAATCGTTTCTGTTTAACGCTGTATGACGTCATATCTTACAATGACGTCATATATCCGCTTTAGACTCATACGTGTTACAGAGAAATATACGTTTTATTGGTGTATAGATTTCGAAAAGTTTTTCAGTGTGACATATTGACTTGCAGAACTTTTTGAACGCCCCTCGTAAAATAAAGAAATCAGGGGCGTCATTTAGGGGGGCTGGGGGGTCTACGGACCTCCCCCAAGGATTTATGATTTCAGTTTTTTCTCTGAAAATTGTACCTTTGATTAAACGTCAAACAGCTAAATGTCAAATTTGTGTTCTTTTTGTTGTGTTACAGTAGTTTTCTGATGAGACATAGGACATGTATGCTTGCAGTAGACTTTGGTTGATTAATGGATTTTAAATGGCAACACGTAAACTAAGCATAATATACTTATGTATACGTAG
>Ga0056128_1010987_pt1 | contig 11227 bp, 6 predicted proteins | sample WorMetLIZISLAND2_FD_71113 | JGI IMG/M metagenome (GOLD analysis project Ga0056128, IMG submission 71113) | Marine gutless worms symbiont microbial communities from Max Planck institute for Marine Microbiology, Germany - Olavius geniculatus... ... | reverse complement strand
CTACTACTACTACTACTACCACCACCACTACCACTACCACTACCACCACCACTACTACTACTACTACTACTACTACTACCACCACCACCACCACCACCACCACCACCACTACCACTACTACTACTACTACTACTACTACTGCTACTACTACCACCACTACCACCACCTCCACTACCACTACCACTACCGCTACCATCACCACCACCACCACTACTACTACTACTACTACTACTACTACTACCACCACCACTACCACTACCACTACTATTACTACTACTACTACTGCTACTACTACTACTACCACCACCACCACCACCACCACCACTACTACCACTACCACTACCACTACCATCATCACCACTACTACTACTACTACTACTACTACGCTCGCCTGGCACTACTATTACACTGCAGTCGGTGACTTTCTCGTCATTCTCAACTCGTCCGTCAACTTCGTCATTTACATCGTCACTAATCGTAACTTCCGCCAGGGTCTGATGTTAATGCAGACGGCGGCGGCTGCGACTGCGGCGACTAGGGCAGCTGGTTCCATGTCAACGCGGGACGCAGTGGGAGGTCTGGGGATGTGAAAAGAAGAGGTCTGGGGGTGGGGCCCGGGTCAGGTATTCTGCGGTGTCGTCGTGGTGGCCCCGCCATAAGCACCCCCGGAAGCACCCTCCGGACGACAGCGGCTAGGGTACAGCTGATCGGCTTGAGACGAATGCATCACCCGTATACTAGCTACTACTACTACTACCAGCGATGTGCACAAGACCTTTTGAGCTTAGACTGAGACGAGACGTTGCAGCTTCCAAGATGTTGGCCGAGACGTATGATGAAACCCATAAAAATAACAAAATTATATGTGCATTTTTTTCTGCTTTTGCAGCTTTGTTGGCACTAAAATGGACGGAACGGTCCGAGATGTGAGACGAGACGTAATGCGCCAAGACCGAAACCTATTGTGCCGAGACCGAGACAAGATCGGGACACGGGCTGAGACGACTGCATCACGAAGGTAACACGTCTTCAGGTGATCTGACGCCTGGAGGGTTTTTACCTCGTCGACTGACGCCCATTGCTGAGCATAACAACGCTACTGGTACTGTTGCTGCCACCACGCGGTACTTTGAACCCAAAATTCTGCTTCACTGAGAGGCTGCAAGTGTTGCATAACTACGAGTATTTTAAGAACATGTGTATTCATTACCACCACAAATAGCCTTTTTGTTTATTAGTCTATTTAATAAAAATGAGCAAAATGCTTTTTACTTTTTGCGCCCTGTATAATGCACCAAATCAAGCTGTGATGACTTATTTGCTGTTTACATTATCGTCGTAGGCGGGCGTAGGCCTACTTTTGTTGTATTTGTTACTTCACAATTATTATTGTTTGTTTTATGGTGTGACTGCGTTCAAGGGTAATTGAGCCCAAATTTGTTTTGGCGATAGATCTCCCCGACGTAATCATGCCATTCAAATTTGGTGACGATCGGTTCAGTGGTTTTGGGTTGGCTGAGGGTCAAATTTTGCATTTTCTCATAGACTTTAAATGTCGTCCTTAAAACACTCACGCTACCGTGTGAGGTGTGGTAGACGCCTGGAAGTTGAACGCAGTGGTCTAAGGCAGATTTTGTTTTTCTGTGAGATTTTTTTTCTAAAATTTTAATTTGTGCACGAAATAAAGTAAAATGGAAAGTTATTGTCTACGTAGGTGACTACGCGCACAAACGCGTCAACGCCGCAGCGACCGCCACCCGCCCACGCTTAGACGCTGTTAAGTGCCTGCAATAGCAGCAGCTGTTGTGCTAGAGTTGCACAGGTTGGCGCACGCCGGTGCGCCTCTGCTAACTACAGGGAACAAAGTCGAACATTTCGGGTTCATTCCTTATATAGGGTACTGTATAACACACATTCGCGGTAACTTAACGTAACATGCCGTCGGCATAATTAATTTAACATGACCGCACCGGCCCTTCGAGGCTAATCGTTTTAAGAACTGTCTGATTGCTTTCGGTGTACAGAGCAACAAAACTCAACTGAACTGAGCTCGTTTTAGACTGGATCCAACGCGCAACTACCAACAATGGAGTTGTGACAGGAAAACATGTCCACTCAATTTTTGACTGCTACAAATTGTCAAAAAAATTTTGTCAGCAAATTTTCGTCCAAAAATGCAACCTTCAACGCTAAATCTTTTATTTAGAATATTTTAGAGCAAAACTAAAGTTTTCAGCATCCATAATCTCCTTTGCAGCGGAAATTTACATCTGTTTGTCGAAAGATTGCAACTTCTGTCCGTTTACGTTTTTAACCTACATCGCCGCGACATGCATCTTGATATTTCTGCCTTTCTGTCTAGAAAAATAGTCTTGTTATTCCTGATAGTATGAGATTTAGACTATCGGTATCAAATTAACAACGGGATGGTCTTTGAAATACAGTAGTCTACTGCTTCGGTGTGATAAAATGTCGTCATTATCACCATCATAAACCATGTGCTCAACGTTTCTATTTCTCATAAGCTGCATTACGGATTTTGCGTGTTCGTCTGTCCTTTGGTCTGTCTCTTCTGTACGGCTGACTTCTGAATTTAAAAAAAAACCCAAATTGGTTTGAACGTTTTCTAGGCCGAAGTATAATTGGTGTGCCAATTTTTAGCGCAAATAGAGAAAAATCATGATATGGTTAGGGTTTTGAGCAGTAAAGTGTATAGCTAAGCGGGCGGCCGCATTTTGTGTCTGCACTGGGCTGACATTGTCACTTGTTTTTATAGAAAAAGTGCGGTTTAATTTGGTTCTGTTCTGTTTTGTGCAAAGGATGCTAGACCCTTGTAAGTAAGTAAGTAAGTAAGTGAGTAAGATTATTTAAAAGGCGCAATTTCACAATAGTCACAATGCGCCGCGCTTTCAACGTCCGAACAAAAATGTGTTTAACTGCCGTTTAAACTGTTTAAAGTTAATGTCAGTTTATCGCAGATGAGCTGGAAGGTTGTTCCGCAGCCTAGGACCTGCCGAACTCTGCTGATATTGCGATATTATTCAAGTGCCGTCTTTAACTCGAGGTAAACTGTGTATAGGGTTTATAGTACGGTACATCTAAGATGACTTTTAATAATATGCTATCATGCGGCCGTTTTAATATGCCGCATTATGTGTCATGCCCGTTCATCTGTGTCTCTCCCCGCCCGTCCCGAACGGGCTGTCTACTCGAAAAAGCGCAAAAACCAACATTGGTAAGAACTGTGAACGTTCTCCAAGGTAGGAGTAAAGGGCGTGCCAAATTTTGGCTCAAAAGTCAGCGTTAAGGTTAGAGACTTAAGATTGTAACAGTTTAGGAGAACTGCCGGACAATGTGTCGACACTGGGCCTGTTTTATAGCTATATCCGGTGTGTACTAGTAACACCTACAGCGTGTCCTAATAAGAAATACAAATAAAAATGTAACAATAAAAATATTTTCAACGCTTTTTGACACCAGTGTAGTTGCAACTGTGTTAATTTCGATTTGTCAGAGTTGATGAAAATTTCGTAAGCTTACACCGACTTTTATTAAAAAAATTATGTCAACAATTTTAGGTAGAACAACAACTCAATCTTTTAGATAATAGAAAGCAAAATCGTAATTAACTTGCATTCAAATCGCATTTTTAACACAAGATATAGACGCACGGTTGTGACTGGCAATTTTATATTTATTTACTTTGCCCACTTTGTGAGAACATGCGTGTTTATTATCCGAAAATAGCCTACTTATTTATTAGTTTATTTATTAATTAAAATGAGTTTAAAATGAGTATGTACTTTTTTGTTCGCACACCCTGTATGCTATACCGATACACAATTTAAAGAGTGATGACTTATTTGCTGTTTACATTATCGTTGTATTTTTGTTGTATTTATGACTAAACAATTATTATTGCTTCGTTTAATGGTGTGATGCGTCCAAAAGTGTAGTCCTAAAAGTAAAGGATGCTTAGAACTAAGTGGCTTAAGGCAGATCTTGCTTGAACTTTTTGCCATTTTGTGAGTTTTGTTGTAAGATTTCAACATGCGCACAAAATACAATTAAACTGAATATTATTGTTACTGGTTAAAAATCGCAATGATTTTCTACCCCCTTTCATTCAGCGCCATCAGTCCGGGTGATTCTTTTCGAATTTCTGGAAAATTCGTACGAATCCTAAAACTGCAGTCTTTTAGGAAGCCGTTAGTAAAGATTTTGCGATTTAAACTGGCACGGTTTTGATATAGTGTCGGCGTGTGACGGACAGACGAACGAACACACACACAGACGCTTTTGCGACAGCTAGAATCTGCTTCTGCACAGGCAGATATGCTGATGCTCTGTAAAAATACAGAATTCAGCAGCAAGCAAGCCATAATGCACCACAGTAGGCACAATCTAACGGTGTTGTTGGCAGGCTTACGTGACTACGTACGCGTCAACCAATGACCAATGGGATCACCTTGCTCGCCCATTGGTCAGTTCGCCCAAAACTAAACTGCTTCCGTTCAGTTCAGTTCAATTACGTCGCTCCGTGCCGCCTTAACACGACATGGCGACGTCGACGTCCCAGACGCGTTTATATCATTTAGCCGCATCACGCATGCGTCACGGACAGACATACAGACAACAGAAAGCTTATACACGATCACAGACTCCGCTGCCACCGGCCTATGACCAGCAAAGGTATAAACTATTTATCGTTTCAAGTACATCAGACGGTGGTCTGATGCGCTTCGTCCATAATATAGTCAGTCCCTGAACGCCGCGAGCTTTAACTTTAACCTTTACCTGACAAGCGCCGCTATACCAGTGCTACTGAGCAGTTTAATTTGGGATCAGCTGCTAGGACGATAGACGCCAGTGGCGTAGACAAAGAGGAGAGGAAAGAGCCCCTCCCCAATGGCTGGGCACAATTTTTTGTTAAAATAAACATTAGAAAATTTCGGGTTTTACGCGGTCTGTCCTCCTGTCCCCGGACAATACATAAGAACACGTTTAAACTGCGCTAAATTTGCTCAGTTGATTCGTCGGAAAATAACTAAAATTATTGTTGCCTCCTTCAAATCACATATTTACCTCTGCCAAGGTTGCAGAAACCAGAATCAGTGCCGACACACAGCAGCTGCAACTTGAACGTTCGCGGCGCTAGTGTGCTGGCGAGATGGTGGACACGAACAGGAACTGATTCGCGGAACCCAGCGGCGAGTCCGCCGCCGCGCTTCGGCTTGCCAGGACCTGTCGGCCGAACGACATGAAGCGCCGCGTATGTAGCCAGCAGGAGCAACGTCCAGCAGAATACACTGCGGAGTGTCGGACGTGAACCAAGTTTCAGACGGAAGCAGTACATCCAGATCAGTTATTAAGTCATGTATCATGGGAATCTTATGATTGGCTAAACGACAACTTAGCACGCCGGTTACACAGGCGGCAGCGGGGCCCGGGTTGCTCTCCACACCAGCGCGCAGAAGCAGCAGCGCGAAGACGACGACGCTCGGTGATCGACGACTACGCGGCGCGAAAATTCGCGAGTCGCCACCAGCAACGAACAACAGTCGTCGATCGACAGTGCTGAGCAGCGACGACGACACGGTGATTGATGCGCTGCAGTCATGCGTGACGGTCGTTGACTCGTCGATTGACAGAGCAGGTAGAGAACAAAGTCCGAGAAACAATACAGCTAACGACAACATGGCTTCACGCTCACCAACTGAACTAGCTTCAAGCGATAAGAATAATAGGACTGTACCAGCGAAACAGAAAGCAATCGAGTGTGTTCAAAGCGTCCACGGATTCTCCAGATGACTACTATAAGTCTATTACAGCACGGCAGCATCGTTAAAACTAGTAAAAAACGATAAAAACAGAGCTGCCGTAAAACACGTCAATCAGATTCGCCACCTAGCGACCAATCCGAAGGTAGGGTGCAAGGGAAAAGGGGGAAAACTAAGAGAGTAAAATAATGAGAAAAGGGAGAGGAAAAGGAAGGAAAAGGGGAGAAATAGGAAGAAGACGAAAACGGAAAAGGAGAGTAAAGAAATAATATAAAAAAAGAAAAAAAGAAAGATAAAAAGTAAAGAAAAAAGAAGGAAAAGAAAATGAAAGCAAAAAAACCGAATTTGCATTTCTGGCTACGCCAGTTGCAGACGCTGCGTTCAGCGTATTTGAAATATTGAGGACTTTTTCATGTAGAGTGCTACCGTTGCGTGGTAGACGTTTTTGCACGCGACATATTTAGCCCGTCCATATAATGCATGTAATATACGTCGGGGAATTGTGAAAGAATGCATCAAATCAAAGCAACATTTCAATAACATCACGCATTGTCCATGGTCGCGTGACTCAAGGATCGATATGCTATAAATGTAAACCCTTCTACATGTAGAACCTAGCTCGTCGTTAAAGTGTTCACGCAGATTTATTCACAGCGCGTGTTCTTTTGTGTGGAAAAATTGCGTCTTTATCATTGGCACTTGCTTGTTGCGCGGCCGTCTTAATAGGCCGTATTAGGGGTATTGTCTGTCCGTTTGTCTGTCCCGTACGGCCAAATTTCACAACTGCAGAACGAAAACCGTAGATAACCAAAATTAGCCTGGACGTTCTAGAACAAAGTAGTTTTTTCACTCTGAAAGTTAAAGATTAATATTATAGGATGTCAAAAACCTCACGAAAACGATACATGCATGCATGCAAGTCGTATTTTAGTTCATAACCTTATTTTATTTTATTTTATTTCACTATAGTTTGTCGTTTTGTACGTTTCTTATGACTTAATTTTAGACTACGGTCTCAGCGAAACCCAATATATTTGTGTATTTTGTGTCTATCGTTGTTTAGTTTCCAATTAATCACTTGCTATGGCCGCCATGCTGACTCTGTAAAAGTACTGTGTGGCAGTGACAACACGCATAGGATGTCCTGAACACTTGAATCGGAAATCGAAACATCTTTATGGACAGTTGACCGATGAACAGCGTCCGGCGCCACTGCGGCGTCCTCTGCTGCTTTTTGGGCGCCACCGTATGTGATTCAGTGTTTAATTCCGTTGGTTTATTACTATTTCTACTCCTCGTGCGCTACGTGGGTAACGTTGCGAAGAGCTGTTATATTAGTCGCAAATCTTTTTGATACAAGTTTAATACTAAGAACCGACCGTCGATCGACCTCGTATTATGATAAAACTTCAAATGGCCAGATCTTTCGCATCCGATCCACTTGGGGTTTAGTTCAAGGGTTAGGTTCATGGGTCCACAGATCAAATGGTTATGAATATGGTATGGGTATGTGAAAGTAGGACCGAACCCCCGAACATAACCCCCCTAGGACGAAACTCCCTTTTTTCACCGGGGTAGGACGGAACCCCCTTGGCTCAGACTATGATGAAAATGGTAGCTTTAGTTTATCTGGGATACATACTGCCGGTAAGTGGGAAAGGGTTCTGTCCTAGGGGGGAGTTGTGTCCGGGGGGTAATGTCCGAACACATGGGTATGTACGTGTACAACGACGAGAAGAGGATGATTGTGCCAAACGAATCTTGGAGGCAGATGTTCGTGGACAACGGAGCAGGGGAAGACAGAGAAAAAGGTGGATCGACGTCCTCAAGTGCAACATGGAGGACTTGCGGCTCAATTTGGTGGACGTTGAGAATAGAGCGGAGTGGAGACGGAGAACCGGTGTGGCTGATCTCTCACCCGAGGGATCCACAGCCTGGAAATGAAAGAAGAGCCTGGAGGTGAAAGAAGATTGAATGGTTTTGGTCAGGGTTTTCGGCGTCGGCGCGCCCGAGTCATTTAATAGCACGTTTGAAGTTGTCGGACGCTGATTAAAGCCGCGGGCACTGCGTGGGTTAATCTGTTAACAAAAAACTGTTTGTGCTTAATGAAGAATACCTGATGCCGTCTTAAGATCCGTAAGCTCTATATCTTTGTCTTTGTTTGGCTAATCTCTGTATGCTTTGTGTAAGCTTTTGACATTTAAGAAGGGATCACACTGGCAGTCCGAACGGCCGTCCGTGAACAGCTAGTGTGACTCCTTTAACCTCAACGCAGCCGCCAATATTGTTTCTTTAAACTATATGGCTGCGGTATTCAACAGAGTCGGTCGTTAGTAATCACAAGCGTCGTTTGATCGAAATAATGTAGTCATTAATCATCAATTGCGTTAGTAACTAGTTGGTTTTTGTCAAGCCCGTGGTGAGATAATGCAGTGAGTTAAGATTTTGCTTAGCTTTCAGAAAATTCTTAAGCCAGTCGTAGCGGAGGCGTAAAACGCGCTGTCGATTACACTTAGCATTTATAAGCTTTAGTCACAGCCTGAGTCAAAAAAGAATAAAAAGATGACTATTTTATTTGCACACAATTATTAACAATTATTACAAACGATACATTATAGAGGCGGGTTACCAAAAAAGCTTATCAATTCTTGCCGACCATAGGCCTAACTAACCAAAACGCGGTGTTAAATTTGTGATTAATAAATTACATAATATCGAAGAAGAAGACATCAAAACTATAAGTGCAACAGATATTGCAATCAGACAAATTTATAATAATAAGTAAGTTAATAAATAAGTAAGTAAGTAAATTTACATAGAGCACAACGTCAGCGGGACATCCGTTTAATCTGAAGCGCTTGACAACATAAACACACAATGACACAGCACTATAAAAGAATTGTCCAAACATATGCTCAAAAGTATATAGTTATACTTTAGAAATATTTTATACGAAATCTTGCAACAGTTGATTTTAGAATTTATATTCTTGAAAACTTTGCGCTTTACAACCGTATAGGCTACTACTATAAAAGATGAACAGAGCTGAAATGCGCAGATTGTTTATGTTTTTTGAGTGTGGTAATCATAAATTTTAAATTTCTGCGTAAAATAATTAAGATTAATGCGCTGTATCTTCCGGCAGTTAGCTTATACGTCACCTCACGTCAAATGCTGGGCCTGCGGAACAGTCTTGGTGCTGTGCAGTTGATAAATTAGAAACGGCGCTCATTTGTCAGTCGAAGACCGACCTGCTGCTTCCGTCTGGGCAGACGATATATTTACAGCTCATGCAGGATCTTCACCTGCCATTGTAGCCTACGAAGACCAAAGTCCATTACTTTATTTTCCCTCGTTTTATCTTTTATTTTTAGTTTTTTTAGTCTTAGGCTCAGTTATCGTTATTTCTTTCCTTTTTAGTTTTTTTCTGATTTCAAGCAGTTTTTAATTTTTATGTTTTACAGCATAACTGTACTTCTATTTCAATAGTTTAACACCGCGGGGACAAGATTATTTCGCAGAACAAAGGCCGAAACTTTTCTGTGGAGAGATTTAGGGCGTGGACAAAAATGCCTGTAGAAGCTGCACAATATTGACAATTGAGTCGGCTATTTGTGCAACCTGCACAATGGGCATCAACGGCAACAAAAAACCCAGCTGTCGCTAAAGTAACTGCAGTCTCGGACACGCTACGGTGACGCTGCTATATCAAACATTACAATCAACGCTAGGACACAATATATATTGAATATACAATAATTCGGCTCATATGCATGGGTGATGGCTGCAGGCAGCAACTTTTATTCATAATTGCAGCAAAAGAGTGCAAATGGTTACTATTGACAACTCATAAAAACTCGTCATCACCCCATCCTACGGTACCATCGTTGATCCCCTACAACGTACGGTTTAGCCACAATACATTTGTTACAGACAGACAGACGACAGACAGGCAGACGAGAGAGACTGACGATCTAACGGTCGGCCAAAATGTGAAAAGCCGGTCCACTGTATGAATCAGCAGAACTTTTTACACCACGTGATGCGTTAAAAGGACCTCAGCGTGATATAGTTGGCTTACGGCGGAGACACGTCACTGGCGTCAGGTGACAAAAAATGACATTTTCGCTGTGAAATCGTACCCACCTAAAGAGCCTTTTTCAGAAAACCATATTTCGGCCCATAGGGGGCGCTGCGCCCCCAAATTTTTACACGCGCTAGAAAATGACAAAGTCTCGCTAGCGCACTTCCCACCGGGGACGTGGTTTCCCCTTACAATTTTTTTTCAAAGGGGGGTCGAAAATTGGCTTAAAATGTAGCGTATTAGCCGCGAGAACTTTGGAGCCAAAGGGAGTAGCTTTATGAAACTTTGTTACGTGACGTGCTGCTAAATGGTGGTAATAATGCGAGTACAACGTTTAAGGGGCACCGCCATCTTAAAATTTGGGAGGGCAAAAAACGTCCAAAATTTAGTACGTTTTACAACAACTTTCGACTTTGACCGCAAATATCTCCAAACTGGATAGAGATATCGACAAGCGGTAAACGGCGTTATCAAATACAGTTAATTTCGCGTTGAACAAAAACAGTGTAAACTTTAGTCCACTAACACTAGAGATTACGCGGCTAATGTTTACCCACTCAAATCAACTTTTTCGAAAGGCCATATTTTGGCCCATAAATGGTGCTGCAAACCCAAATTTTTACATGCGCTAGAAAATGACCAAGTCTTACTAGCGTATCCTTCATTAGGGCGCGAGCTCCCTTTACAATTTTTTTTTCAAAAATGTAGCGTATGAGCCGCGAGAACTTCAGAGCCAGGAGGAGTAGCTTTATTAAACTTTGCCACGTGACGTGCTCGGTAGTTTAACGGTAACGTGTCGGACTTGTAATCCTGAGGTAACACAGAGGCGCAGGTTCGACTCCGCACCGGGAGCGGACTCGCGTTGGGCTTTGCCCCCAAATTTCTACTTTAAATCTAATTTGCCATTTAGTGTAATACATTATGATGCACTTTGGCAACACAGCTGTGACTACAGTTTTCGTTGTCGTTCTCAATTTAACCTTTTATCGTCGCTTTATTGCACGCGCTTTCTACATTCAATATGAAAATCATGCATTTCACTTTGTAGCTTTTCCCTATAATCGTCATTGCAATCATTGTGTCATGTCTGTTGGAAGTCGTCTTAATGTGATCAGCAACCTTCAAAACTACACTCTGTCTCAAAAAAACCGGACCCCTGCTACCTTTTACAATAACTCCAACAGTCCTAGTTCAATAGCAATAGATTTTGACAAAAATAATTGTTAGAGAATCAGCACTTAACAGCATGTGTTACTTTGCGAGAAATTTTAAGAACAGAGTACCAGCTGAGGTTTTCCTGTGGCACCAACAGTAGAGGCAACTGCACTGCAGTACTCCAATGAACCAACAACGTCAGTTACGA
>Ga0056128_1010984_pt1 | contig 11228 bp, 8 predicted proteins | sample WorMetLIZISLAND2_FD_71113 | JGI IMG/M metagenome (GOLD analysis project Ga0056128, IMG submission 71113) | Marine gutless worms symbiont microbial communities from Max Planck institute for Marine Microbiology, Germany - Olavius geniculatus... ... | reverse complement strand
AATGGCAGCTGTGAGAAAGACGTAAGAGTGCGCATTGGTAAAGCAGCAGCCATATTTGGCAAAATGAAGAAAGTCTGGAGGAATAAGCATATGAGCCTGGAGACAAAGCTGAGACTGTACGACGCACTAATATTGTTGACTCTCCTCTATGGCGCGGAGTTATGGCCTCTTTCTGTCACACTGAACAAAAAAATGGAAGCAGCCCACGACAGGTGGCTAAGAGGCATTCTTGGCATCACCTGAAGGGATAAAGTCACGAATGAAGAAGTACGGAACAGAACAGGAAAACACTGATCAAGAAGGTGATCCGAGAAAGAAGAATGCGATGGCTCGGTCATGCGATAAGAATGGATGAAGCACACATCCCGAAGCAAGCATTACAGTGGGAAGTTGTAGGATTCAAGAGAAAACCTGGCAGGCCAAGGACAAGCTGGAAAGATGCAGCAAAGAAGGACCTTCAAAGAATGGGACTCACCTGGGAGGAAGCTGAAGCATCAGCTCAAGACAGACAGACGTCGCGTCAACGTGTGGCCCTGTGCATCCAGGATGCACAGTGAACCAAGTCAAGTCATACACTGCATTATGTCTTTTTGCCTCAATTTTTGGTGTTCGTCTCCTCATAGAGCAATTACTCATTACCATCATAGTTAGATATTGCTGACAAATCGGTTTATTTTTTGAATGTTTTTGCAACGATTTGATCTGTCTGGCCGCCATCCATATGACACTAGCAAATTAACAGTTTCAGGTATTTTTATTGTCTTTTTTGAATTGGGCTGAAAATCCTGTTAAAGTACTGTACTAGTCTTTAAATGTTTCTTTTGGATTTTGTTCAGTTGTCTTACTTTTTTGACTCAATTCGGATGAAGTCAGTCTTTGTAAGGTTTGTTTTGAGAATTGTTATTGCAGCACTTTTTTCGGAACAGATGCTGCATTGTCACGCAGCGTTAAAACACTGTTGGGAGAGATCGCTTTTGCTTATCAGTATTCTTGAAAATACAGACTACTTTTGTGTTAATGACATCAAGTCGTCGGACTGCTGAATGTGTATTATATGTGCTTGTGTTTCAGATAATTACAGGAAAATGTCGACAAAGCCTTCTGTGTACACGGAGGCTGAGAAATGTTTTCTTGTCAGCAAACTGCCAAACGTTCTGCGACTCCATCTCAAACGATTCATGTAAGAATTCACTTTTAGGGAATATTTTAATCTGGCTGAAGTATAGACTTTGAAGATTTTTGAGTTTAGCAAAGAATGCTGTCTGCGTCCACCTGTGTGTAGAAGCAGGTCCATGTGTGAACTAAGCCTATCATTAGTTAAGATTCAGTAAGTCAGCAATTGTAAAAATTATGCGTGCTTTTACATTTTTCTGGTAAAGTTACTGGAGGTACATTTCTTTCTGCAAAAAAGTAAGCAAATGCTAGTGGGTCTTTTTTTTTATTCATGGTGCATTGCATATTGTGTTAATAAATATTCTTTGTCATTTTAATCTGGCGAAAGGCTGCTTATTTTGAGTCGATTCTTGAGACAGTTTGCTGTTTATCTAGGAGTGCCCAGAAACTCTTCTGTAGAAATTTTAAACTGAAGTGTGTAAACTTGTTTGCTGTACGGTCTTTAAATGTTTGAAAAGATGCTGCCAAGCCGAGCAAATCTACATGGTGCGGCAGAAAAAGCTCCGTAAAGTTTTTCACTGTTTTTTCAGCAACTGTTTGGCATTTTAGTCTGAAATTTGACAGATTTGTTTCACGAAATGTTGTACAGCTAACTGCCAAGCAAAATGTGATTCTGTTGAAAAATGACGAAGTTATAGATTTTTTAACATGATCGCCTACCGATTTTTCAGCATTTAAAAATGTTTAGGCTACAACACCAATTTAATAACATCGTTGAAACAACGCAGTTCACTAACAATGAGATGCCAGAATTCCATTGTCACTGTGAATCTTCAAAGTGTCCAGCGCCAGCCCCAAGCTCCAACACAAGCCTTCAGTCACTTAATTTGATGAATCTTTCACAGTCTTGTCGATCGGTTCTTGTGGCAGGTTGCCCCAGAAAACCTGAGGTTCTTTTCCAAGTTTGGCAATTGTTTTCGGCTTTGGTCTAAGCTCGTGGTAAGCCTCCAACATTGCACCCGACAGGTAATAGTCCGTTGAGTTTATATTCGGCGAATTTGGCGGCCACTAGTCCTTTTTGACAAAATCTTGACAGTTGGCCCACAGCCAGTTTTGTGTGCTGCGCGCTGTGTATGCTGACGTGTGGTCTTGCTGGAAGATGAACCCGATGGGCTTCCGGCAATTGCTTTAAAAGAACGATAATTTATAAACAAAATAAATTACTGTTTATCAAGACGTCACCGTGACATTATCGGCAGTAACGTATTAACTGGTTTTTGAAAATTAAAAGGCATTTTTAGCTAAAACATTTTTAATGCTGAAAAATCGGTAGGCTATCATGTTAAAAAGTCTATAACTTCATCGTTTTTCAACAGAGTCACATTTTACTTGGCAGTTAGATGTAGAAGGTTTCAATAAATAAATCTGTAAAATTTCGAGTTAAAATTCTAAATGGTTGCTGAGAAAACAGCTAAAAACTTTAGGGGGCTATTTTTTGCCGCACCCTGTAGCTGTTGGGTGACAGTAAATGACCACCTACAAAAATGACGATTGGTTTGCAGGATAAAACTTGAATATATCTATCAAATGTTTTAAAGAAAACCTACATTAGTGAATTTCCGACTGACGGAGTTTTTACAATGAACGCAGACATTTTTGTGATTGTTTCCGATAGCGAGTGAGTAGTTTCTTAATGGCACATCAGCACAAAATAGGCCGTCGATCAGTGCTATGAGTGGTGTTTTATATAGACACAGTGTTCTGAATATTTTTCGTGATTTGCTGGCATAGTTCGTTGTATGGACATCTACACCACTTGACTGTTTACTCACCTGTGATTGAAATTGCACTTACTTTAATCAAGTTATTCATCTGTTGAGTTTTGTGGTCGTTGCCAGGTGGTCGGGTCGTAACAACCGTGGTAAGATCCCTGTGCACGTGGAGTTTGGTACGCAGTTGGATGTAGAGAAGTACTGCTGTAAGGACGTGAAAGCCGAGAGTTTCGTCTACAATCTGTCGGCCGTTGTGATGCATCATGGTCGCGGCTTCGGCTCTGGACACTACACGTCCTTCTGCTGGAACGACGAAGCTAGTCAGTCTTCGTTCTTCTCTGTCGCATTTTCAAGAAGTTTTTGGTTTTAAATTTTTAGCTCATGTTTGCTGTAACATGTTTTACCTTTGCTGATTACTAGGTTGCCGATATGTAGAAATGGGAGGCCTTGTATTTTTGCTGTGTCCTTTTCTAGCTTATTTTTGGTTATTTTTTTAACTGGAAGAAATTGAGGCAAGATTTCAGTGAGACCCGTTGATGGGTTTTGGAGGGAAAGGCATTTTTGATTTGCGGAGTCAGACTTGTGCCCGGTGGTCTCATATTTCTAGGTTTTTTAATCTTGTTTACCTTGTACATTAACTGACTATCTGGTCAGCTAGTTGGGTTGATGGATTCAGTGATTTGATTGAATGCTGTTCAGTTTCTGTTCAGACGGCTTGCTTTACTGGAGTTACTGTTGGTTAGGTCATGTTCCCATAAATGCGAGTATGAGTACAAGTTCGGGTTTTGGTTTTCAAGTGAACAATTTGTGAATAAAACACCATTATTTCATTGTATCGTTAATAATTTTATTAACTGCACGTCTCTAACAGTGAACAGAGCAACAATGACGTAAGTTCTGGTGTCGCGTAAGTGTCATAGCTTGTATAAATAAAATTAACGTTATTTGCGTGCCGTTTACTTTACAGGTAACCTGTTCTCCTATCGGCCACCGTTGGAATACGTGCAAATGCATGTTTACTGGAACCCATAAATGGGTACTCGTACTTGTAATGGTACTTGTATTTGTACTCGTGTCTTTGTGAACGCAGCCTTAGATCATCAGTTATCTGTATCGGATGCCCTGTCACAACAGCGTCTGTGGTTGACTGATGCCTCTGTCCTAACAGACTGCAATACACGTCTCTTCTGTCAGTTTGTTTGTCTTTTTATCTGTCCCGTTAAAGCTACTAGCTTGAAAACTGAATGGTGTAGACTAGGGCAGGACACCAGTATGCAAAATCTTAGTTCAAATGTCAAAGTCAGGTGAAGTTGAAAGTTGCATGGTTCTCGTTGGATGGCCGCATACTAGTAAAGGTAAAAGAAAAGGTCATCAATTTGTATAGCGCAGCGTCGCAAACACGCCTCTAATGCGCTTTCGTCACTAAGCAGAGCCTTCTGCCTCACGGCCACCGTGTGCAGCCTGCAGACACAGGCTGGCACAGCAGCCGGCTAGGCAACGCCAGTCAGCTGTTGATCGGATGGTTGATGATGTGATGTCACAGACTGTTGGTTGCACTGCAATGATGACAAGATGCGGGTCGTGTCGGTGGACGAGGTCCGCAGAGCTCAGGCGTACATCCTCGTCTACGTTCGATCACAGACTCCGCTTCAGCTACCTATACCAACGCCGCTGCCCACGCTGCCCGTACCCGGCGTGACTGAGAGTAGCTTCAAACTACAGCCGCCCACACATGCTGTCGCTGACAATAGCTTCAAACTGCCCACCAGCTCTATACCTAGGTTCACCGACGTGCACACATATTCCAGCATGAATGGACGGATGTCATTGAAACGACGAAAAACAACGATCTGGTGATCAGACAATAGACATGCCGTCTGCCCAACAGATGATAGTTAGCATCGCATCTTGTTTGTGATGTCCTGATGGTAGGTGACTTCACTTTTTGACTTAGACTTTTGCTCAGCCAGTTCGCTGAGCTAACAGTTTGCTCTGAGTACGTACTTTTGCCAAAGTGAAGTGATTTGTTTGAGCTATTCGTTGGTCTAAGTCTGAAATTTCCGCTCAGTGAAAATGCTCAGCAAAAGTCGAAGTCCAAAAGCATGGTCCAAGTACATACTTACAGTCTTACACCTAAGTTTTGTCCAACTCTGGTTTGAGCGTGGAGCTTTTGCTTTCGCTCAGTAAATTGGCAGAGCCTCTAAGTCAAAAAGTGAGTTGCTGACCATGTTTTGTCATCTATCATGTGACACATAAGGATGGAACACGCATGCTTTAATGCTTTCTGCAGATCGCGCAATCGGAGACTTTTGGACATGATTAGCATCGATCATTGCAGTGAAGGGTGGTCACGTTAACCACTGTGTTTGAGTGTGCAACGTGACCACGCTTCACTGCAGCGATTTGTGCTAATAATTTCCAAAACCGTCTGATTGCTCGATACACATTATGTTCCACTCTATAATTTTGTTTGGGTGAAAATGGTGTCTGGTGCATATGGTGTCTAACATTGACCAAGTTATTTTCCGACGGAAACTATAATAATTGCAGCAGCCATGCACAAGCTGTGTGGAGGATGTCCCACCATGGAGTGGAGCACTGAAGCTTTACTTGTTCGTTAAGTCCGAAGCAGAGATGTATTTTCAGTAGTTTCGGAGTCTGAAGACAGATGATCATTTTATCGTTGTTGAATGGCTCAGGTATTCGATGCATCAAAAGATTTTGCTGCACAATATTGTTAAACCGCATTTGTTCGGGACGGCTTTTTGTTGACATTTAATATAGTATATGCAGAAATGTTTGATAGAGGCTGTTCTTCAAGCTGAGTTTTGACACATTTGACAGCTGCATTAAATAATTTGTAATTATTTAGTGATTATAAATTGCACACTGCAGTATTTGAAGTGTATCAGCTGTAAGTGATATTTCCATGGTTTCTGCGATCAAGAAGATCTATGTGAATCACTAAGGTGATAATATTTGGCTGAGAAGGTTGAAGACTGGATGTCAGTGTATTCAGCATGTGCTATGTCGGTTGCTGGATTGTATTTTATTTTTGGTTTGAAATATTTTCAAATACTCGACTCTCTTCTGGAGTCATTTGGAGTTCTTTGTCACTATTGCTAATCAGATGTGTTGCAAACTGGACTTTTCGATAGTCAGCAGGTTTTTATGTCATCTGTTTTAAAATTATCAAATTCGATGTGAAATTAATGCAACAGAATAGCTGAACAGTCATATGCATATCCATCAAGTATTTACATTTTATTGGTGTATTTTATACATTTTGTGCAAATCTTAACTGAATGATTGGTTGGATATCTGGTTAACTGATTGCGTGATGACTGATTGAACGGAAGATTTTATGCACATATTTACTACATATTTTTTATTGATTGTATTCTCGTGTGTGGCTTAAGTCCAAAGATTGTGCCTTCATAGAATGCCGAATGCCGGGGTTATTGATGTTGCACTTTTTACAGGATTAGAGTAAATGTCCACCATGTCCGTAGTAGACGTTATCTTAGTCCTATATCATATCATTTTCACATCTGCATTATAGAATATTTTCACGTTGTGCATGTTGAATGGCAATTGGACAGTAGTCACGTCTGCTGAATACTGCCATTTATTTCATGCGTGTTTTGGTGAATTTCTTTTATTGCGTTTTCTATGTGCATGTGTATATATATATATATATATATAATTTTTCTTCACTTTTCTGTTGTTTTTTGGCGCTTCAGTGTGAAACAGAGTTCAGAGTTCAAATTATACGTAGAAATTCATCAAAATACAACTTTTGTATATTATTGTTTTTGTTGACGTTTCGGCAACCGCTGCTGCTTTCTGCAGAACGACTGTTCGCCAGGTGTTTCAAAAAAGGCAGCAACAGTTACCGAAACGTCAACAGTAACAATAATATAGGTCCTAAAATCCTAAACTTAAGGTTGTATTTTGTATGCATGTACACCGTGGTCCATAAAAATGTGGCACTTTACTTTGTCTACCTCTTTGCGAATTATTGGCCAATTTTCAAAATTTTTTCACTGGCACACTATGGACAATTTGCATATTACATGTGTTCGTATGACACATAGACTGTGTTATATCCACACAGTTTAATGTCATACAGACCATTCACTGCAATGTTGGTCTGAAGTGTTTTTTACCAAAATTTTCCAAAATGTTTGTTTGTTATTATCGTTATATATTCATATTTCAGTTATATTTCACAAGGTAGTGTAGAGATGCGTTTATGGTGTGGTGGCATATATAATTATCGCATTATTGCAAATTGTTCGCAGAGTGTACCAGTGAAAAATTTTGAAAATCAGTCAATAATTGGCGAAGATATGGACAAAAGTAAAGTGCCACGTTTTTATGAACCACCCTGTATGTATAAATTGTATACCGTTTTGGCCTATGAGTATATTCAAAGACAGAGTTAAGAGTAGATCTGTAAGAATTGGCTGGTGGCATATTTGTACCATGATATTTGTGTACATGTAGATAAATAATATTTTGGTTCTGTTAGTCGTCATTAATAAACAAACAAGCTGTTACGTGTTGCATTTTGGTCGGAAGTGTTTCAGAAATAGTTGGGCTAGGGAATCTCGATCGTAGTCGATTCTCTGCATTATTTTTATTGAAGTCACTCTGTAAGGTTTGACTATTCTTATGTGTTCTTAGATTGTCCAGAATGGAACAATAATTTCATTTCTGTATATGAAGATTTCATTGCATGTCATCTCACACAGCCAATAGATTAATTGGTTGATTACGATATTTTTTATTGTTGCTTTTACATAGGCCTAAACTGTGTCCGTAATAAGTAACCCCTAGACATGCTACAATAAAAATGTCAAATCTGAACGAATCTGAATTAAGTTTTGTACGCTAAGTCTCCAATTAATTGCTAAAGCAATCACCAAATTTCGTAGGGAAATATTTCTTAGCGCAGTTGTTGATTGTTGAATATCGATAACAAAATAATCTAATTTGCTAATATTGTGTTACATAAGTAAACCTCTCTGTTATTGTACATCTGCATACCTCTTCACAAACAACATCTGATTCTGGCAAAATTCTACGTCAATAACGCACCAACTATTGGCAATCAAAGTGCCAAATTTCAGTTAAATCTACCAAAACAAACAGCGGCTTTTGTGAGGTCACCCCAGAACACTGCAATTTCTCTCTGACTCCCAAAAAAGATGGCTAGCTGTGTTTAGCTAAAACAGTGTCGGTAGGGAGCCTGCAGGGAGAACGGAATAGAGGGACGGGCGGAGAGAGAATCCCCTTTATTATAGGAAGTCTTGCTTATGCTGGTCATTAGCATTGTTAGATATTTGCGTGACTTGTTAGTAGACCTGCTATAGTTTTACAGCAGTTACAGTGAAACTCGCGCAATAATCCTCGGCCGCTGACGCCAGCGATAATGACCGCGTAACGAGGTTGTCGAGTTTTTCATTAGCTATATAATTAGACCTTTTGATGCGATAGTAAATTTTATGAATGAGACTCGCGTAAGTCTGATTTTTCAGACTCCCATCATCAGGCTCTTTGCATTTTTCAAGTTGCTATTTCAACTTCTAACATCTCTGAAAATACGACAACATAGAATCTCGATGTCATGAGACCCGAAAATTACAGTGTTTACTAAACCCTCTCAAACAGAGCCTTAATTTCAGGTCCTTTATTTTAAGACGCGTACAGAGCGACATAACTGAAGTGAACTGAGCTGACTCGGTTTAGTTTTTGACGAACTGACCATGGCAGTGGTGATTGGTTGACGCGTACGTGCGCGTAGTCACCTAGTCGCCGACGCCGTTAGACGGTGTCTACTGTGATTCATTACTGCTTGCCCGTTGGTCAGTTCGTCAATAATTGAATCATGCCAGTTCAGTTGAGTTACGTCGGTCTGTACGCGCCTTAATAAACACGGTCGATTTTCGTTAGTACGCATTAGGCCTAAACAATACGGTGAAAAACAACTGTCTGATTGACAGTGAGCTGTAATTTAGCACTCACTAAGCTAACAAGAAAAGCCCAGCTAACGCAAATGAGAACGCGCAACAGCGTTTGAAAGCCCAGTAAAACAAAATCTAAGTTTACCCATCCTAGCAAGCAACCATGTTTCTTTTACAGTCGCCGGAGGGCGCCAAACGACCGGCGGCTAATTATCTATAGTGTTTTGCTCGTACTCACCAGAGGGCGTGACCTGTCTCGCTCAGCCAACACCGTATCGGCTGGAAATCGAAAAATTTCCCTACCTTTCTCATTTAGCGCCCTCGTTCGGAGTGACACCCTTCGAATTTATGGAAAAGCTTTACGGTTCCTGAAGCTAGAGTCTTTTAGGCAGCCGACGGCGAAGATTTGGTGATCCTAGCTTGCACCGTTTTTGACTGATCCACCTGTGTGACGGACAGACAGAATTGTGATGGCTAAGACGCGCTACAGCAGTAGCTGCTGTTGCGCGTAAAAATTATTGGTGAATCTGTGATTCTGTGGCGCATCCTGAGTTGATTTACTTTTCACCGATATCCTTAGCATGAATTATGGCATTTTTGCCACTTTGCCGTTTCGCCCTCTGGCTTTTTCGCCCCATGGCTTTTTCGCCCCTGGCTCTTTTGCTTCCTGGCTTCCCCCCCCGGCTGATTCGCCCCCTCACCCTGGACGATTCGCTTTCCCCGTTGGATATAGCGGTGATGCGTTATTGAGGCTTGTGTTTCAATTTACAGAAAGGCAACAACTAAGTGTATCGTCACGCCACTGATTAATAGTTACTTCAGTTAACGTGATCACAGCCGGTATTCTACGCGCTCTATGTGTCAACGTTGCCTTCCTTTGAAATGAATTCTTACAGGTATAGTTGGGTCTAGGCCTAATAACCGCTTGACGAACGCCTAGATCTACAGATAGCGTCAGACATCATTGCAAACATTCTAAGGCGAGAAAGCGTCTCTGACTCTGTATAATAAAATACATGTATAGGCCTAATGATTTTATTTCATAATAATCGTTTATTCTCATTATCATGCATATACAGTCCTAGGCCTGAAAACAAATATTACGTATAAACCTCGATGTCGAATTACCTTTATTCAACAAGGGCGAACCGTCCAAGATGAGGGGTCGAATGAGTCAGAGGGCAAACCGGCAAGGGGGCGAAAGAGCCAGAGACCCTCAGCAACACGCTGGATTGTGATTGGCGCTTCGTCTGATATGCCGATGAGATTTTGCTGTGCAAGCAGAAGACCTATATCGATCCACCAATTCTTGACTGTCGACCGACATAATTCAGCATTCCCCCACGACGTTCAACTGATTATATCGATTACAGGAAGCATGTAGGTGGTGTGACCTACCCAGAAAATCGTTCGTAGAGTACATGGAAACAGTATTGATAATCGTGTTTTGACATTCAATCTGACATGAGCTGGTTATTTTTTCTTTGTATTTTTTTTCATTTTCAGGCGTTTCTCGTCGCCAAGAAAGTTGCAGAAGGGCCTACGTCTGCATCAATGTTCGTTTTCTGTCAGTCTTCCTGAGCGAAGCGGAAAAATTATTCAGTTTTTAGTCACTGCTTTATGTAAACTTTTTCTTAAGTTTCATTTAGACGCCTGCTTCGTTTTTGTTCAGTCTATACCGTAGTTGCTATTGCATCTTGTGTGCCCTGGTGCCCGAGTGTCCAGTGTACGACATGTTAGTGTAAGTTTTATTTACGTGTTCGTTTTGCGCAAATAAATGATGAATACGGTTGTTGCTTTTTACCACTTCTCGGATCAGCTGTAAAGAGTAAACGAACAACTTTATGCGCAAAAATAAAGCCCCGGTTTCAAGAGATAAAAAACTCCTGCAGTGCATGTCGGTAATGCAATCGTCGACGAATCAATACGTGATCGATGTGCCACGGCGCGAAATTTATCACCGCATCCCGGCTCATCGCTTGCTGCTGCTGCTGCTTATAGACGACGGTCGCGAAATGATTCCTGCTGGCGATTTATTATCCATAACCGCCGGTGTCACAATAAAATGTCTCTTCCATGAAAAATCCGCCCGCGGAAAGATAATCACATATTATTACTAGAAAGCAGTCATAGCCCGCAGGTACCTCCGCCAAGGCAATGTTATTCGCCAGGTGGCGTTACCATCTTCGCTTTGCCAGCGGTTCCTTTATGCCCCTTTAACGCAATGGTAAGGAAAATTTCAAAGTGATCCAGAATCCAGGATTCCTGCCGGATCACCCCCAAAATTGAACCACTGGTAGTTTATGCCATGCCCGACATACCCTCAAAATTTCAGAAAGATCCGTCCATAACTTTTCGAGTTATCTTGCTGACA
>Ga0056128_1010980_pt1 | contig 11231 bp, 11 predicted proteins | sample WorMetLIZISLAND2_FD_71113 | JGI IMG/M metagenome (GOLD analysis project Ga0056128, IMG submission 71113) | Marine gutless worms symbiont microbial communities from Max Planck institute for Marine Microbiology, Germany - Olavius geniculatus... ... | reverse complement strand
TCCGATAGTGTAAACAGAGATCTTCTTGATGATATAACATTTAATTATGACAAAGTACTATAACTGAGTAAAAACTGAGATAAAACACAGAGCTCAGCAAACACTGACTGCAGCCACAGAAGCGCAACAATATCAACCCCAAACCTAGGCTTCAGTGCTTTCAGAGCAATGTCCGTGCGGTAAATTTTGCCAGTGAAGTTGACAGCCTGAGCAGCAAGCTGTGCCTGCTCTGCAGCAGTGCCGACATCGCACGCTGTTACTACGACAGTCAGAACTCGACCGCCAGACGTCACTAGAGAACGGTCATCTTCTTCACTGCCTCGACTGACTCCAGCGCAGAACACCGAGGCATTCGGAATGTTCAACACATCTACCACACCTACATCAACAGCAATAAATAAATAATCAAACCAACCAAGTACACAAACCAACCAACAGTCATCATCCTCAATATCATTATCACTAATCTCCAATATCATTATAAATCATCACAAATGCAATTTCACAAAAAAAGCTAGAACATGAAGAAGGTATCATTTGAAATGTTTTTTTATTCCCAAAACTATGGCCCGATTCCAGAATAGTACACAAAATGTAAACCTTGTGAGAAACTGACACCCAATCATCTGTGTTTAACTAGCAGAATATCAAGAATAATAACAGTAACAGAATGCGCAATTTCTAAAGAGCTGTAAAGCCCAAATTCCATTATGCCAACTTTGCGACAAAGTCCACGACTTGGTTGCAAACACAAATCATGAAAGTCGGTGACACAAATTATGTCACTGACTATGCGTCGTGAACTTTCATGATTTGTGTCCACGACAAAGTCTGTGGACTCTGTCGCAGACTTTGTCACCGACTGTCCCTGTGCATAGTAATAGACTAAACTCCATTAGAACGACACAAACAGATTTGTCGCGGACTTGTCATGGACTTTGTCGCAAATATCTCGACATTTCAAGATTGTTTTTGTCCGTGACTTTTATCATTTATGTCCGTGACTTTCACTGAAACTTCACGACTTCATGATTTGTCACCGTTTCTGTCCACGACTTTCATGATTTGTGTTGGTGACTTTCCCTGCGGGGAAGTTTCGGTGAAAGTCAGCGTAATGGAATTTGGGCTTAATACGGCAAAATCATCACAGCAGTGCAGGAAAATTAGCCAACAACGAACTAACCAGTGATAGTGAATCCAGTCTGGAATGAAGGTGCTGGGTATCCAGCGCTAGCAAGCACCACGCCCACAGCCGCATTATCACCAGTGCTAAACTCCACATCAGACTCGGACAATCCACCGCGGACACACCTCATCATAATATCAAACAGATCACTCTTCAACAGCGGCAATAGCACCTGCAACGACGACATCACATGCAACAAAACGGTTGGTGGCTTGGCATAGCAATAACGCGTTTCATCCGATCGACGAAGTTACTCTACGCCGAGCCGGGTTAGTACTGCGATGGATGACTGCCTGCGGGCAGGTAAACCATCTCAGTATGTAATCAGCCACCTAGGTCAACTCAGCCTTGCATCCCTCCGGGGTAGGTAAATCTGGCCTATCTGGCTGGGGTTAAGATGGGGCACGTTCACCTGTGTAGAGTGGCAGGTAACACTGTGTGATTCCATACGGAAGGTGACGCTCCGTAGCTCTGAGATGGGTTGCCCATTAAGAGCTATATCACCACCTTTAACCTTTTAACTTTTAACAAGAAACACTTTACTGCAACAATGCACAGTCAACAACACTCCACGGAGACATTAGTGGCTTCAGCTATAGCTGCAATAAGACAAGCATCCGAAATTATCTCGATCGCCTGCTTTTTAGCACAGAACGTCGACATACTAGTCTGTCTACAAGACCAGATGTGGTTTGGTGGTCTACGGTAATGGGCCAGATTGGTGACCAAAAGAACCCTGGTTTAACTCCAGCCTGGTGCACTGCCAGGTAATAACTCTGGGCAAGTTGTTCACACAGATGTGCCTCTGTCACCAAGCAGTATAATTTGGTACCAATCAAGGGATGATGATGCTCTCTGGCTGGGAAGGTAACTAACCGTGGGCCTGTTGGAAAGTAACGGCAGCCTACCACCAAGTTTATGAGTATGTCACCTGTGGGCTGACTGCCTAGAGACCATGATCAGCTCTGGTCCCTATTCTCGTTAATGAGTATGAAATTCCTTTACTTTTATCTTTACAACACCAGACAATAAACACTGAACTCGGTAACTGTGCAGTTTTTGGACAACTTCCACTCAACAGTTTCAAACCTAAGTTAGCGATTAATCAATGGCTGATTATTCAAAGGTTAAATAGTTAAATGAATATTTTTTAAGTTAATCAAGTTAAGTTGCTCAAGTTTTAGTCACGTTGAAACAAAAAAAAAACACACCAATAAAAGCTAAAGCATAGTTGTCACCGTATCATACAGAAATGTTACTATTATTAGACAGCCAATCAGAGCTGACCTGAGTCTCGGGGTCTCCAAACCGACAGTTAAACTCCAGTATTTTTGGCCCATCAGCAGTCAGCATCAGTCCAGCATACAGTACTCCTATAGAAGACAATGAGTGTGAACAAATGGAAGTTAAATAATGTTCTACAGGGTGCGGCAAAAAAAGTAGCCCCCTAAAGTTTTTCGCCATTTTCTCAGCGACCGCTTGGAATTTTAATTTGGAATTTTACTAGTCTATTTGCTGAAACCTGCTACATCTAACTGCCAAAAAAAATTTGATTCGGTTAAAAAGTGACGAAGTTATAGACTTTTTAACATGACCGCTTACCGATTTTTCGGCATTCAAAAATGTTCATGCTAAAAATGCTATTCAATTTTTAAAAACTGGTTACACGTTACTGCCAATGACGTCACAGTGACGTTTTGACAAACAGCAATTTATATTGTTTATAAGTTATCATTAAATTATCCTTCCTTTAAAGCAATCACCGGCTGCCCACTGGATTCATCTTCCAGCAGGACGGCGCGTCAGCACACACGTAGCGCGCAACGCCGTGCATCGCACAGAACTGGCTGCTAACCAATTGTCCAGATTTCATCACCAAAGACCAGCAGCCTCCAAATTCGCCAGATATGAACCCAATGGACTATCATGTGTGGAAGCTCACCACAAGCTTAAAACAAAGCTGAAGACAATCGCTGAACTCAGACAAGCGCTTCAGGTTATCTGGGGCAACCTGCCACAGGGACTGATCGACAAGGTTGTAAAAAATTTCTCAAATAAGGCGACTGGAGGCTGGTGTTGTTGCTTAGAGCTGGTGGTGAACACTTCGAACATTTGCTTTGACAATGGAATTCTGGCATTTGATCATTAGTTAACTGTGTTATTTCAACGATGTTATTAAATTGGCATTGAAGCCAGAACATTTTTGAATGCTGAAAAATTGGTAGGCGGTCATGTTAAAAAATTTATAACTTTGTCATTTTTTAACAGAATCAAATTTTGTTCGGCAGTTAGATGTAGCAGGTTTCAGCAAATAAATGTGTAAAATTTCAAATTAAAATTCCAAGCGGTTGCTGAGAAAACAGCGAAAAACTTTAGGGGGCTACTTTTTTGGCCGCACCCTGTATATTGCAGCTGTCAATAGCTAAAACTGTAGATGCAGCCCAGGAAGCTGCATGCTTATCTCGAAATTAGTTGCACTAAAATGTATATATTTCAGCCCCGAGCAGGGCCAGAATACTGGAAAATACAACAGACTTGATACTACTGCAACATACGTCCTTCAGAAAAAATTCCTCGATCCAGATCGCAAGCCCAATAGCCACCAAGATCTGAGTGCCTTGGCCCAGCGAACATTATCTGGCATTGCTCATTCTAATAACTAACAAGAAAAGCCCAGCTAACGCAAAGGAAAACGCACGACAGCAATGCATGTGTGAAGACCCGGTGTGCACAAAATTCAAGTTCACAACAATGTTTCATTTAGACTCGACTGCGGATGATGCCTAGCGCCATATCCAGTGCATGAATCTCAGTATTGCATGCCACGTCCAATGCATGAATTCCAATATTGACTGAAAATCGCAAATTTTTGCTACCCCCCCCGTCTCATTTAGCACCCTCAGTTGGGATGACCCCTTTCGAATTTATGGAAAAGCTTTACGAATCCAGAAACTAGAATCTTCCAGGCAGCCAATGAAGATTTGGTGATCCTAGCTTGCACCGTTTTTAACTAATCCACCCGTGTGACAGACGGACGAACGAACGAACAGACAGACAAACAGAATTGTGATGGCTAATATGTGCTACAGCATTTAACTGCTGTCACGCATAAAAACCGTGTATACCCATAAAACACATGAGGTTCGGCTTTATAAAAAATCCAGGAACAATCCCAGAAAACTTGAAATCCAATAAACACCACCAGATTGGGTTTTAAAAACGGCTTTTTGAACTGTGAAACACACAATAAAGACGCAGATAACCATAGTAATCCAGCCACTACAAACGAATGACACAACTAACCTACAAACGGACAACCAATCTGGCGCAGACAGTCCACCGTCCTCTGAAGAATGGACGTTCTCACATATTCCATATCCTCAATCTGTAACCAGTAGCAGCAGACATCATGTAGCTAGCCAAGTAGATCTCAGACTTACACCATCCAGTTTTTAGCCGATCGTACTAACAACCAGCTGTGGCTTGGTGATATGTAACGATAGCATGCTGGACTGGTAACCATGAGGTTGCTAGTTCGACTCTCAGCCGGTGCACTGCCAGGTAACAACTCTGGACAAGTCGTTCACACACATGTGCCTCTGTCACCAAGCAGTATAATTCAGTACCAGTGGTCAAAGTGCAGTGACACTCTCTGGCTGGTCTGGTGGAAAGTAATGGTAGCCTACCACCGAATTTATGACACCGTCACCTGCGTGCTGAGATCAGGATCAGCTTGGGATTCTACCCTCGTATCGAGTATGGGTTACATTTACCTTTATCTTTACTAACAACCAACTGTCAGGAAGCTTGTAATAAGTGTCAATTAAACCATGAACGAGAAAGTATAAGTTCATCATTCATTCAGCACTCACTCATTCCACTCCAGATCACAGTTAGGTCAACATGAAAAGTCAGCAAATTACCAGATTGCACGGGCAGTAAGCACCCATGCCTCCCGTGTTAGGGCCTCGGTCGCCATTCTCCAGACGTTTGTGATCCTGGGCTGGAGGCATAAGCGCAACTGTCTTGCCATCACTGAACGCTAAGCACTACACATTGCAGCACATTGCACACCAGATCAATCACGCAACCATGCAATCAATAAGTCAACAAAAACACATTTATAAAGCACCATATGCCATAAGTCAATCCGAGGGCCATAGACTTGGTATCACTGAATGCTAAACAGTATTGTTATACCTCAACATAAAATACCTGCACACGATTGGTCCAAATCGCATCATATGCCATTCACAAATACGCATTATTCACCAACCGCTCAGCCAGCCAAAATCACTTTAATATTGCCCTCGAGGCAATATTAAAGTGATTTTTGACTGATCACGCCTCATTAATATTCAAGACATCTATGACCATGCTGACGACACATGGCTAGCTGGCTGTATTGTGGTTAAACTGTACATCATAATGGCGTGTGTACATATACTGTGGCTAAACCGTACGTCATAGTGTTGTCTGAGTGGGGTCTGATGCATGTATTCTGGCTAAAATGAGACTAAACCGTACGTCATACGTTATTAGCAGATGACCATGTTGTTTACTTAATTCCAAGGGACTGTAAAATATACAAATTTTGTGTTGAGATATAACAAAACAAATGGCAAGTGGCATCATCGATCATCATTGGAAATTTTCCCCCTTAATTCGCAAAATATTGCCCTCGGTCTTCGACTCAAGCAATATTTTACAAACTTCAGAAAAAAAAATTTCAATAATGACCTCGACGCCAGTCACTATTTGTATACTAGTACACAGCATATTACAGCGGAGACTGGAGACTCAGCGGCACAAAACACACACATGTGGTTAACTAGCTGGCTATCACAGGTTTGCTTGTAAAATGTGCATTAAAATGGCCTTGTGTGTATAAACGAAAGGTGATTTACTTACTGAAACTTCTTCACCCTCCAGCAACTCTTCAATTACTATAGTTTTGCCGGCACTGCCAAACTTTCCCTGCCACAACAAAAACAGACAATTTATCTCACCTGTAAATTTATGCAAAAGTACGTATAGAAAACACACACCATATGCAACAACTAAACAGCAGCATCGAGATATGAAAACGTCAGACATCACCCACAAAGGCTTTAGGACAGACAGTGTGTCACTGCAAATATTACTTACACACAAGCAGACTTTATAACTTCACATTGAACTATGTCATTGTACTCTCTATACGGACAAAAGCTGTCAACTACTAGGACTACATCAGATAATTTAGTGGCCACTGTGCCCCGAATTATCAATGAACAAGAAGCCCAGCTATCGCTAGGGTGGGCCGACCATATGCCGATGTCCGAAGGGCAGAAAATGTGAATGCCTATTAGTGATTAATAGTGCAAACTCTTACCACTGAACATTGCGGCCAAACTGCTGCTGATGGAGACATAGTTACTATTGACAGCCAATAGAAAGTTGCCAGCGCCCTATCCAATGGCACCATTGCCAACCTCATACAACTAACCGTTTAGCCACAACAGTGCATGATAACTGATGACCATTCAATGTTATTCAAGGTCAATGACTTTTGTGTCATTTGAAAGGCAATACGCAACTTCCTTTTAGTGATCAATAGCAACCTAAGGCCCTATCTCTCACCGTATAGCCACAGTACATCTGTTACACACAGACAACAGACAGACAGATGGCAGGCCAAGCTTAGCTAAGCTTAACGTTCGACCCAAAAACCTAACAAATAGTGAGACACCAGATGGAGAAAACAGAAGTTGATGCATGATGCAGTATCTACCTGTAACATGTCAACGGCAGCCTGGCAGGCTTCAACCTTATCCTTTGCTACAACGACACCCTTGCCTGCTGCCAAACCACTGGCTTTGATCACCAGTGCTGGAAACTCAGCACTACATAAACACATTTCACTCGTGTGACAAATCCGACATATAAAGCAGCCACAAAGCTACAATTGTCCTGCACACACTTAACACAAATTGTAGCATAAATGTGCACTAAAAATGATGTGACAATAAGTAAGTAACGCACAGTGACAGTAAACACAGGAAAACATACAGAGACAGATAGAAAGGAAATTGTGACCGCAAGTCACCAAACTCAGCGAACTCCTCTCTCAAATACTTTAAAGGTCAAGCCATCATTCATAATCGTTATGGGCAGAGGGACAACTTAAGAGCATGGCAATCTGTATTGCACGGTAAAAACTAAATCATCTTAAGCACTGAGTAATAAGCACAACTAGCAGAAGTTTCCATACAATGTACAGAATAAAATAAAAGCACAATAATATCTATACTGCTGTGAGAAAGAAAACATCGCAAAAATGAAATAGCAGCAGTACGACCTGCGAATGAACTGACACGCTTCATCCGCATCTGTGAAAGCCTTCCACTTGGCTGTAGGTAAATTAAAACGAGTCATAAATTGCTTTGAAAACTCCTTACTGGATTCAATCTGTGCCGCTTGCATCCGAGGACCAAAGCATGGAATACCTGTTTGCACACAGAGTTAACACATTAACAACACAATAAATACTACTAATAAAAGTAACAGGCTTTATTAAAGTTGTACAGAATGGGCCAAAGAAACGTGCCACTGTACTTTTGTCTGTATCTTCGCCAATTACTGATCGATTTTCAAAATTCTTTCACAGGCACACTCTGCGGACAATTTGCGATAATGTGATTATTATAGATCCCACCACACCGTAAATGCGTCCCAACACTACCTTGTGAAATATCAATAAAATATGCATACATAGTGATAATAACAAACAAACATTCTGCTGAAATTGAAAAAAAACACTTCAGATCAACATTACAGTGAATGGTCTGTATGACACTAGACTGTGTGGGTCTAACACAGTCTAGTATCATGCGAATCATTCATTGCAATGTTGGCCTGAAGCGGTTTTTCATTTACCTAAATTTTTGTTATTATCGTTAGTTTTTGCTTACATTTATATTTCACAAGGTAGTGTAAAAATGCATTTACCATGTGGTGGGATACATAATACCATAATCACATTATTGCAAATTGTTTGCAGATTGCACCAATGAAAGAATTTTGAAAATTGATCAATAATTGGCGAAGATATGGACAAAAGTAAAGTGGCACGTTTTTATGGCCCACGGTGTAGGTAGACTGCTAAATAACATGCATATAACAGAATGCGACCTTTTGCAGCACAATAAAAATATCATTCTAGGTCTTGCACAGGCGCCATTGTGTTCAGCATACAACTTTTTTGGTTACGTTACCCATATCTATATTCATACATTAATATGTTTAAAATATAATTTAGAAAAAGCTTTTCTTCACAAGCTGAATGCTCTTCTTACTGCTCAATGCCAGAACAAGTTTTTTACGATCTTACGTAAAAAAATATTTCTGAGTAATTCACACCACAGCTTAAACCTTCGAAGGTGGATTACAAGAAGCTGTCAACCTCCAGTATTAAACTGTTATCAGTTTGCTCTTATAATTCAGTAGTCCAATACATTCAAAATATTCACAAAATCTTGGCAGTTTCAAATGGTTACTTTTGCTAAGTGTGTGTGAGAACATGTCAGGCCACAGGCACAACTCATGCTTTATGTATCCAGATAACTGAAGCAATTACCTGCATCTATCAGAGAATCAGCAAGTCCTTCTGCCAACAGGTTTTCAGGTCCAATCACAACCAATGATATGGCGTTTGTCTTGCACCAGGTTGTCACAGCCTCGTGATCATGCACATTCAAATCCGCTTCGCACAACACAACACATTAGTTACTCACTGAAAACCACACGTTTAAGAAAATTCAGACACCAGCGAAAGATGAGATGTTACTGGTGTAAGCTGAAAAATTAAATTTCATATGAATTTCCATGCTTGGCATGAAGCCCATTATAGCTCTGAGTACTGTCCATATTATAAAAAGGATATTGAGCTAATTGAGGAAGTTTACCATCGTGCTACTAAAGTGATTGAGGGGTAAGAAATCTGCACTGAAAAACAAATTAAAAAATTTAATTTAATAATGTTAGAAAAAAGATGGCATAAGAGTGATTTACTGGAAACATTTAAAATCATTAATCGCTGTTACAATTTGCAATCTGATTTATTCTTTACATATTGTTAGGACCGCCCCTGTTTCCTTCAGTTATGCATGCGCGCTTGCATTTTATCAACCGTGAACAGTCGATGGAAGCATCTGGTCTATACGATGGTCCGCTTTTCACGCCTGCTGTGACAGTCATCTGGCGGCCCAGTTGCACTCTGCAGACGTGACCTGAACAGCACGTGCTGATTGATGTTATTGCACATGTGCGAGCAAGTAAGTAAGTAAGTAAGTAAGTAAATTTAATTTATAAAGCGCACAATGTCAGCGAGAAACTCACTGAATCTGAGGCGCTGAACTCTGCTTGGCGAAGAGACGACAGCTGAACGCTATTACCTGCCGGAGCACTCGAACAGTCAACACGTCGTGCTCTGTATATACGTTAGCTGGAATGCACTGTCTGATGTGTGTTAACAGCACTAGAGTAAATCAATTCAAAAATTGCTTTAAATGTCAACTGGAACTGGAAACACAAAGTTAACTTAAATAGTTATTTGTGGTAGTAAGTGTCATATGGCTTTGCCTGTGCTTACTCGTGCCATCAGTAAAACTGGTGGCTTCAGTGACTTCGGTGAATGTCCAGATCACCTTAAATGCAAAATTTTGACCTCAGAACAATATCATCTACCATTGTATCACATATATTTCTCACCAAGCTCACTGCTACGGTCAGTTCAGCGAACTGAAAGATTGGTGACCAAAATTACTATCGTTATTTCGCCAAACTGAGTTGAAAGAATCAAGAATTTACTAAAAGCAGTTCGGCAATCTGAAGTGCAGCTAATTGGGCTACTAAAATCAGTTCGGCCGCACAGCTATTAATTGCACACCGCCACCAGTACTGCATTAGAGATGGCGAATAGATTCACTAACTCTAAAGTAAACAAAAATATTAGGAGGACCTTTGACTCTTGAGTTCCAGTAAACTCGGTGGTATCGGGCATTATTCGTTTTCCCCAAACTGAAAGTAGCAAATTTTGCGTTGCTTCTATAAGTTCGCCGAATTGAAAATATAATTAATGTTTCATCAAATGTTAAGTTTACATGACCTCATGCTGTGCACTCTGCAGCTAGAAAGCCATGCATGACAATGCATAATAGGTAGGCCTAAACAGACAGACTGCAAAATCTAACAATGTTGCCTATGGGCATCACTAACATCTGACAAACCATACAACAAAGAATAGTTCAAGTATATGCTTACACGCAAGGGCAATGTTGTGCAGCTTTGTCATTCCTGCATTGCCGGGACAGACCCAAACTTGGCTGACGCTTTGAGATTCCAGCAGCTTACAGGCAATAGCATGCTCACGACTACCACTTCCCAACACCAATACTCTGTGTGAGCCCATCTACACATACACAACATCGATGTTATTTTCCGTCCGTGGTGGACGGAGAAGTGAGCAAGCCTGAGACTATTTTCCGTCCACCATGGACAGAAAAGAAGACCATGCGGACACTATTTTTCATCCGTGCAAACTACGGACGGAAATCTACGTGCTCAAAGTGATTGCACCTTTTGATATAAAGTCGCCTGTAAAAAATTTTCATGGTCGGGCCAAAGGGAGGGGGGCATCGCACCAAGGACCTCCCCCTAAATATGCCACTGGTCAATGCATAGTTATGATCGAGTTTTACGTGCGAAAGCAGCTACTGCTTTCAGCGCATCTTAGCCATCGCAATTCTGTCTGTCTGTCTGTCCGTCTGTCACGCAGGTGGATCAGTCAAAAATGGTGCCAGCTAGAATCACCAAATCTTCACCGTCGGCTGCCTGGAAGACTCTAGTTTCAGGAACCGTAAAGCTTTTCCATAAATTCAAAAGGGGTCACCTTGAACGAGGGCGCTAAATGAGAGGGGGGTGGGCAAAATTTGTGATTTTTGGCCAATAAGTCGCTGTATCTCAGTAACGGTGCGAGATAGGGCCTAGGTTACTATTAATCACT
>Ga0056128_1010979_pt1 | contig 11232 bp, 5 predicted proteins | sample WorMetLIZISLAND2_FD_71113 | JGI IMG/M metagenome (GOLD analysis project Ga0056128, IMG submission 71113) | Marine gutless worms symbiont microbial communities from Max Planck institute for Marine Microbiology, Germany - Olavius geniculatus... ... | reverse complement strand
AATCTCCAAGGTCACTGGACCAAACTTCACCGTACTTGTTTCGCCTAACGCAGGAGGAATCGCCATACACGGAATGACTATCCGATTTTGAATATCTTCATCCGTTTCGGAGATATTCGCTGCCGAACTTCGAAGTCGTCCGAAATCAGGCCAAATTTTGCATGTTTTTGGCCCCCGAAATTTTTTTGGGGTGCGCCCCTCAAAATTTTGGACCGGCATTATAAAATTCGGCCTAGTACTGACCATCGTGCAAAATTTCGCGCCGGTCGGTCCATGCATCTCGGAGATCTCGCGAGGAAAGAAAAAACATCATGCGTAAAACAGAAGTCCTTCCGAAAACTATCGTTTTCGGGCGGACTAACAACTAAAGACGGCCGCAATCGAAACTAGCAGAGAAGTTGTGCCTTATGGCAGGCATCCATCCACATTTACTGCGATGAAAAAAACAAAATACAGGTCGGCCAAAAAGTAATGTGCCAGCAAAAGAATTTTGACAGTCAATTAACATTTAGCGAAAATCTAAAGTAAACTAAAAGTTGAAATTTACTTTTTGGACCACCTTCTAGATTGTTTTATAGTCTGCTCTTTTAGTTTTTGTGATGTTTTATTTTATTTTGTCGCATGAGTGAGAAAATCTTTAGTTTGGTCTGTTAATCACTCAATGTTAAGCCGAAAAGTCTGCCAGAAATAGTGTGTCTTTGGGCCTAAACTAGATTCACAATGTTCAGTGAACAGCTGCTAACAGCGTCAGTGGTCAGATAGTTCTAGACGGCGGTGTACGTAGGCTATTTTCTAGGGGCGTTGCGTTCTTGTGTTGCCGAGTGCCGACGTCGGTGTAATAAGCAGTGATTGTGATGAATGATGATATATTGCAAATGGATGCTGTACGTGACACTGCTTGAAAAGAGCGGATACGACATTAACTTCCGCCTGAACGTGTCCAGTAACTATCTGTCACGCAAAGCATAATATATGGCAGGCTGTTACACGATCTACGAAGAATTTCCTACTCTGACGTCGTATGGCTACGACACATTTTGAGCCATGATTCATCGCTATGGGGCAAAATAGACGGCAGGACGTTGGGCAAAGCAACCAGATGACGAAAGGACCTACAAATGCTCAACGACATCACAAATAAAAATGATGAAAATACAAATCCAGAAACAGAAAACCGAAGTACCTGGCAGAAGAGATCGTTATAAATATATTTGTAAAAACTTACCAGTTTAAAAATGTGTGTAAGTACGATGTGATGATGTTAGTCTTCTAAAACAGCAAAAATCATTTTGGTAAGTCTAGATGGGACTATGTATATAGCGTCCTTACAAGCTGATTTTAGTTGGTAATCACTAACATAATCTAAGGCCTTCTTCATTTGATGTTTTTTGTAGTATTATTTGCCCAATGGTTACTGATTAGCTTAGCTGCCAAAATGTTTTTTTGTTAAAACTTAGCTAATCGTAACAAAAAACGAATATATGATATAGTGCCGACATAGTATTTAGCTACCAGCCCATCTTTATAGTTTCAAACCGTCCAACTGCACAACACAACCCTAACTCTGACATTAGGCATTTTAAAGCTAAAAATGGCGTAGCAGCCACTTTGCCCTGGGGAACTTTCGTACCATCTTGGGTTTTTATACTTTGTTGCCTGAGTTAAAAACGCATATAGAGGGCACACACGGACGCACAGACATAGTTCTTATTATGACAGCCGGCTAATAAAGTGATGGGATGTTGCTGATGTTTATTAAAAACGTGAAGTTAGTGTGCTTGCTATTCACAATTCTGTACATGAATCCAGTTGTTGTCTTGGTCAGTGACGTTATGGGCACCGATTGGCACGTGACCAGTCGCCGGTTGCTGCCCAATTGTTTATTGGCGTCAAATTCCATTCGCTGCTAATGCACTCATAACATTTTGAGCCAAAGTCAAAGCAGCCATGTGAGATCACCACATTATCATTGCACAGAGTTTTACAATAGTTAGTATTATACATTCATATTGCATAAATACAGTGTACAACCATTGGACAAGTAATACGACAAATAACATCAAATGAAAAAGGCTTTAGACTATGTTAGTGATTACCAACTAGAGTCAGCTTGTAAGGACGCTTGTAGGGACGCCATATACATAACCTCACGTCGTTTGACGTATTAAGCGTGAAAATCGGTTCAACGGATTCGCCTGTAGGCGAGCTCAAGTACCAAAAAAGTAAACATGCGAACACGGAAGAAGTGTATATCTCACCTATATGGGGAGCAAAACCCCTGGTCGGATTGAGCCGAGATTTGTTTTAGTGGTAGATGTCCCCGACGTAATCACGCCATTCAAGTTTGGTGATGATCGATTGGCCGAGGGTTAAATTTTGCTTTTTCCCATAGACTTTGAAGGTCGTCCTTACAACACTCACACTACCGTGTGAGGTGCGATGCCACTAAAATTGCTGCAGTATGTACACAAACTAAAAGTTCAATGCTCTGGCATAAGCCCGGTATGAAAAGTATAACCGCAGCTTAAGCGCGCTGGAGAAGTAGACCTAATAGGCTTACTCGTACAACTGGAGACGGCCGCCGTCCATCAACTCCGTTATACCCCGTTTGTACGACGAAGCAAACATGAAGCAAAAATCAAGCAAACGTATTCAATATATACGTGCACGACGTGTGCTCTAAGTTTGCTTCATGTTTGCTTCATCGTGTAAACGGGGTATTGATTAGCGTACTGTTTATAACAGAGCAAAATGTGACGCGTGCAAACTTGTGGAGAAGCTGTTTTTATCGCCGGGATTAGCATAGGCCTACACTGCATTTGTTACCTGGCCGACCGTTAGGTCGAGCCTCGTGTCCGTCTGTAACGCATGTATTGTGGCTAAACGGTACGTCATAGAAAATCGGCGATGACACCGTTGGATAGGGCGATGGCTGTCAATAGTAAACATGTAAACATCTGCAGCGGTTTAACAGCCATTTTGAATGCAAAGTTTTTGCCTGCAGCCATCACCCACGTGCGACGAATTACCGCATCGTATCCTAACGTTGATTGTAGCGTTTGATATGGCAGCGTCACCATAGCGGGTATGAAACTGCAGTCAATCTAGAAAATCGCTTTCTTTTGTGGCCAAAAGTCGGACACTGGCCTTCGAATGTATGCAGTACGGTCGGCCCCCACTTATAACAGCTGGGCTTCTTGTATTTTATCTACCGCATGTTCGAGCGTATTAGCGGTGTGTAATGACGGCGAATGTGACGTGCGTGATACGGACAGCATGAAGGCGTATGTGGTAAGCTTATAGGTGATAATCAGCACACGACTTAGCTATCACCGACAGCCGATCGTATGACTATTAATAAGGTTCGAAAGCGCAGGCCACAGCAACCATCATCAATCAAAGCACTACGTGACATCACGCTATCATTATTTGTACTCGTACAGTGATTGACATATCACAAATCAACACAACAAATCCGATCAGTTAGAAATCGCACATCAGAAATCAAATTCAAATCTGGAATCGCAAGTGAAATGTCAAATGTCACTAATGGCATTATCATTGTGCACCAGATAGAACATGTCCTTATATGTAACGTTTTTTTTATTTTGACGAGCATTTCTCCAAATGCTTTTTGACGCGCTACCGGCGTCTATAGCACGGGTTGTCATGTGTCGGTCTGTTTGTCTGTCCGTTTGTCCGTCACAAATGTATTGTGGCTAAACGGTGCGAAATAAGGTCTAGATTGCTATTGATCACTATTAAGAAATCGCATACGCTGTTTCACGCGAAATGAAAATCATCGACCTAAAGACTGTATAGGCTGTAGCGCGTTTTCTCTAGCGACAGCTAAGCTTTCTTGTCTACTGTGTGCTGCTCGCTGAACTGGACTGAAGTGTTTGTAAACGACAATGACACTCCCAAATCTCAAAGTTGGACTCACGAGGTAACAAGATGCTCGTTGATGATTTGTTAAAATCCCACATCAAATCATGCTGATTTCAAACCCAATGCAAACAAAATCACGCGCTTTCAAATAACATCACGATTTGACTTGCACATCACTGTTATTGGACGCTCTGCTCTTGGCCGTTTCTGCAGATGCTAATGATGCCGACATTGGCGGTATTTTTTATACGATGACAGCGACGACCAGTGAACAAGCTAATATCGTACGTTCTCCCACCCACGGACATTACGATATTGCTTTCCGAGCGACGGCGTCAGCGGGTTGCCATTAGCGCAATAGGCCCTATGCAGCAGCAGCTGCTGTTCGTGCCGTCTGCGACCGACGATGCGAGGTGAGAGAAAAAAACACTGACCACATCCGCTTACAAACTAAAGCGGATTGGCGAGCTTTTAGCACCAGCAGCAGCTGCGGCGTTGCGGCGAAGGTTATTGCCCATCGACGCTATCCATTACCACATGTAGACACTACACGATACCACTAGCAGATCTAATTAGACTGCTACACGATATACATGTACGTCCACCACGACAGTCTTCTTTTTAGGCATCTGCAGCTCTCACGTACGGCGGCGAAAAAGCAGGACTTTTGTCAAGAATTATCTAAAAATGCCGAAAGGCCGAAAATCGCTTTTGTAGTGGTTTTAGTCTTTTATATTTTGACAAATAAAAACAGAGCTACCGCAGATATGCTTAACTTATTAATGAACCTAGCCCATGCTTGCACCAGTTTTAAACGTTCAGTCACAACACGCAGTGCGGGCGTTTGAATTATCTCTTTTTATTATCCTATACTTAAGCCTCAGGAACACGCTAGACACTGCAGTTAAATAAAGCTAGAGCAGAGCCATACGGGGCTAGTGGACGACAGTCTTTAAGAAATAAGCAAACAAGCAGATGCGGGCATATTGGAGCACAAGAGATTGCTATTATTGATTTACAGAGACCGCGACTTAACATCAGCTTATAGCCGAGCGAACGCCGGAAACGAATGCGCTGCGGTTGGGTCTAGGCCTCTACTCGTGCAGTTAGTCTCAGCGTCAACATGTCAGGACTATTGAGTACGGTTGCCGCTGTTTGTCTAAAGCTAAGGCATAAGACTTCACGATTCGTTTTTTTGCCACGATCGAGATTCAAAACACGCACGTTTGTGATTCAACAACAACTCATCCTGACTTTTCGTTTTCTTTGATTAATGCCTGTGCCTTCAGTGCTGATTCATGAAAACGACTGGACACTATGTCACAAAATGTTTACGCCTACGTCGTTTTGTATGCTCTATACAGAAAAAAAATTGCCGCGAATCTTGCTATGGTATATTAAGCTCAAATATCCTCGTATTCCGTCGCATTAATCTTTACCTTCTGTAACAATGACGATAATTTTATTACCTTACGTACGAACGTTTAAGGTGCGAAAACTCGGAATACTTTCATTAATTACACCGTTCAAAAATTTGTGCCATAATTTCAGCAAAATGCTAATGCATTCGTAACGAAAGAGCCTCAACGAGTTGATCTTGGTATATGATTGCATACATCGACAAACTAGATAAGCTATAAAACTTTGCCTGTCGTGTGTAAAGCTTCGGCACACAATTAATCGGTAAATAATTTTAACGATTAATAACATTTTTATCGTCAAAATCTACACAAAAGACACTTCGATAAAACATTATAAGGTACATAGACTAAGCCTACAATGACATCATGCCATAAATTTGAAATTATCTGTTTTTTTTTTTCATAAACAATCAACATCCTAGTTTGTGTACAAAACTTGGTCTAAAAACGCTCAATAGGCCTAATTATTATCTCATAGCTCCATTAAAAATATTGCTATATAGAAAATGCATTTTTAAAAATAATTATTATGTAATCGTCAATTTTCGTAAAACAGTAAAATTAAATATTAAAAAGTTATCGTTATCAGCTATAGTGACATGTGCATAAATAGTAACATTCATTCATTCATTCATTTTATTTGATTCAGACGGCATGGCCCATAAAACACAAAAACACATTCTTCTGCACCACGGAGTGAGAACAAAAAATACGACGACGGCAAAAATGTGATCTTATACTTATCGGCGATAAGTTACATCTTGTATTAAAACGAAAGATTTCAATCACGAAAAAATAGACATTTTAAACAAACCTCTTTCTTCACGTTTTTCAGTAGCATCTCTCGAACGTCAGAATCTAATGACAAAAACACGCAAATCCCAGTTTATTGTTTATTGGTAAATTTACAAAAAAGTAATTGAAACTAACAATAAAAACTTAAACATTACCATAGCCTATAGACATTGGTTATTGCCATAGGCCTCGAACTACGTGTTTCTAAATGTAACCTATAGGCCTACTACAGCGTTCAAAGATATACATTTCGTAAGCCAGCCTACGTATTCTAATCTTGAGAAAAATACCCACATAGACCTAGCCCTATTTTAACGTATTCTATTTTAGTATAAACCTACGTGTGTCCTAAAACACCGCTACACTTTAACAAGAAGTCCAACTGTCGCCAGGATAGCCGACCGTAGTGGTTGTCAGTGGCCTTCAAGGTCATCCAAAGTCAGTGATTTTTTATTTCATCTGAAAGGACGTATGCCACGTCCCATTAGTGATTAACAGTAACATTGGCCGTACCTCTCACTGTTTTCGAGATGGCAATTTTCCGTTGAAAAACGCACCTTCCATCTCACCCCGCCATTCAAACACCAATTTAAAATGTTTCCCTTGTACTATATGGTTGAAATTTTGCATGCCCGAGTTTAACACACGTAGCTAATTACTCGTGTAAAAAGTTTTCCCGTATGCCCTAAAGCTTAAGCACAATACATTCGTTACAGACAGATGGACGGACAGACGGACAGACAGACGACAACTCGTACCAATAGCTCGACCGTTACTTAAGTACGGTCGGCTAAGAAATCGGACGCAATCGAACACTTTAAACTAAAAAAGATTGATACCAGCATGATAGGCATTATTCATAAACATTTCAACTTCAACTTGAATGATGATGGCCAATATGAAACTCGTTGGCTAAAAATGTCCATAATTATCTCTTTGCTCTACTGTATGTTAAGTCTCGACCTGAAACGGTCTAACAAGTTCAATTTCTTAACGAATCATTTCTATCGTCATCGATGATTCACCGTCATTTATATGACTTCACAGCTGTTTGAAACTGGCGAGTGGCGAAAGATTGCTATAACGAACGCAGTTTGAGACAATCATAAAAGAGAGTTTAAGTTTTAAAAAACTTAGCGATATAAAGACTCGTAAGTGGAAAAGCTAAGGCCTAACAGCAATCCTATTGTCAATTGTCAGCATAAGCCTACCTATACACATCTTACCTGTTTCCGTATGCATCTTTTATAACTTGAAGACAGTACGCGTGATCCCGACTGTGCGATGCTAAATTGTGCTGGCTGCGAGCAAATCTACAGAAACAATGCTGCTGTAAAACGAACTGCATTGGCAACTCGTACGACCGTCATGTTTTACACGCAGGGTTCGAGGCCTTTAGAACTGCACAGTTGTTACATTAGGCCTACCGGCATTTTTGACACGAACAACCACAATGAACAAGCGGAATTATTAATGCGGCACAGAGCCGTCGTACTAGCTACTGCCCGTGACACGGGCTGACGACGTACGGTGTGTGGACTGCATGCGCACTCAGTACATATCGTCATAATTATTGAGAGCCAATCGCCACGCAGGTTCTCCCGCCGGCGCCGACCGCAACAACACCGTGGTCGTCGTCGTCAGCAGCAGTAGCCGCAGCAACAGCAGTAGTCTGGAAAGTCGCTGCCCGTACGTCGTGACTGACGTTTATAGTGAGTCAAGTAATTACGTAGGCCCATAGCTCGTTACTGCTGGAAGAGGAATAAGAACGTTGTAAACAGACCACGCTGTTTCTACGAAAAGACGATCGATTCACTGCTATAGATGTCGGCCTATTTTTCTTAGTTTTTTTTAATATTTTAGACAAAAATCCACGGAAATATAATAGCCGACAGTACTGGTTGTCAGTGACTTTCAAGGTCATCCAAAGTCGATTATTTTCATGTCATTTGAAAGCGACTTCCTGATCAAACCTTATCTCGCACCATTTAGCCACAATAGCGCGTAACGGTCTTTAAAGCCATCCAAGGTCAAAGATTTCCATTTAATCTAACAGGGCGTATGTCACTTCCTATTAGTGATTATAGTAAAGTAGGCTGCATCTCTTAACATTTCTGAGATAGGCCTATGGTCAGTTTTCCTTCGAAAACACACATTTTTTCTACCCCACTTTCATTCAACCCCTAATTTAAAAATGTTTTCTTTGGAGTACCGGTAGATAGTTAAAATTTTGCCTGCCCGAGTTTAAAACACGGCTAATTATTCGTGTAAAATGTTTTTCCTACGCCATACAGCTTAGCCACAATACATTCGTTACAGACGGACAGACGACGGACGACAACCATGACAACAGCTCGACCGTTACTTAAGAAAGGTCGGCTAAAAACAAATAAAAGTAAAGTCCAATACTTGTTATAGCGCTTCTTACAATAGCCCAGAAGCGCTTTTTAAAATCTCGGAAATGATAGGTGATTGGCCTAATGTTACTGCAGCGCAGTATGCGGCCGTTCGTTGTCCGCCTATAAGCGAATAATAATTGAACCCGAGATTTGCAGCTAGCAGAGATACCACCGCTCCAATCAACTACATTAGGCCTTCACTTCGTAGCTCATAAGCCCGGTCCTAGGCCGGATCAGGACTGTCCTGGTACGGCTGTACCAGGTAAATTACGAGGTAAAGTTATTCGAATTACCTTTACATACTTATTGTCGGCGTAATCTTCTTATGTAAACAAGGGGGTGTGGCCGTGATGGCGTCGCAGTCTCACTTGTCTGGTGGTAAAGTTAATCTAGCTGTTTTACGAGAGACCCATCGACGAGAATTGTTAGAATGCCTGGATAAATGTCAGGGCAGTAAGGTAAATATTTATTGAGTTGTCTGCTTTGAACGGGTACGCTCACTTATATAGTACCGGATACTGGTACTAGCCTGAGCCTCACATAATTTGTACAGCATACCGGGTGGCCCCGAAAAACTGTACGGTGACATTTGTTAAAAGTGAGTTATATCAGTGAAACTTTGGTTTTGACTTTTTTCGTTTGATTCTACGAATCTGATGATCTTTTGACTAACGACTTAAGAGCGTAAATGTTATTGTCAGCGTAGATCTGCACTGACAAGTGACTGATTTCTAGGCTATTGTCAGTATGACTGTGTTATTAAAGCACTCCTTTGTGTAGCCTAAGTAACTGATCTACCGTATAAAGAAATTCCTATCCTATCTGCAAGAATATTATGTCACCCAGCTTTAATACAAGTAGACTATTTCTTGATGAAAGCCTGTAGAATACAACCAGAATACAAAATTAGAAAAATGAACCACAATCAACATATTTTAATTACTTGTATACATACTGAAAACACAAGTTTAAAAAATACAGAAGTAAATCTATCTGGTAAAATTAAGCAATAGGTCCGTTGCTGGAAAGCGCCGTTTTTGCGACTTTGCACCACATTGATGACTAAAATGCAGCACAAAATACACTAGATATGTTAATAGCAAATTCGACACTGATATTTCTATACTGTCTTTCAAACAATGTGCGTTACTTGCAGCCTGTGCAGAAGAAGTACCCCGTAGGTTTTCAAGAAATACTGACACCGTGACCATGACAGGCATCTTTGTATTTTATATTGTTACACTGGAGACTGAGTTAGAAATTCTAGGTTGTGCAATTAGTTGTATTTACAGTAACTATTCTCTTATCCTCCTTATTGCAACAGTTCACTGTTGTCTACAATATTGGCTGTTGTTGCAGCACATGCAAACGCTTGTGTATGGCGGGCAGGCTGCATTTGATGCCATCGTTCAAACACTGGAGGCACGCTATGCACGCACTGACAATAGCCTCAGAGTGATCCATTTGTCAGTGTGTATCCCCACTGACAAATGACTGATTTCTAGGCTATTGTCAGTGCAGATCTACACTGACAATAACACCGAGCACTTAAGAGCAGCTTGAGTTCTTTTGCAGAAGTTCATTTTGTGGCCAAACGACAAGTTTAGTGATGAGCGCAATATAACTTGGTGGCTTGAACTTATTTGTAGCATGTATTACATTGTAGAATTTGCTTTTATTTGCACTGTAGAAGTTGTTTTCAGTACTTAGTACTTACATACATATGTGTGTACTGTGTGCAGGCTTTGGTATGGGATGACGTGCTTACAGGACCGGTCGGTCTTATAGCAGAGTACACACTGCTGAAGGTTGTACACATTTTAGTTTTGAATATTTTAAAGTGCGACAGCAGGTACTGCTGTAGCATGTCTTAGCCATCACAATTCTGTCTGTCCGTCCATCTGTCCGTCCGTCACACGGGTGGATCAGTCAAAAACGGTGCAAGCTAGGATTACGAAATCTTCACATTCGGCTGCTTGGAAGACTCTAGTTTTACGATCCGTAAAACTTTTCCATAAATTCGAAAGAGGTCACCTTGAGCAAGGCTGCTAAATGACAGGTAGATAGGGAAAATTTGCGATTTTAAGCCAATATGGCTGAGCGAGACAGGTCACGCCCTCTGGTGAGTGTAAATGAAACGTCATTGCCATCATGAAATGTCAAACGTCTGTGAGCTTACATTTTGTTCGCACCGGGCCTTCAAACATGCACTGCTGTCACGCATTTCCCTTTGCGTTAGCTGGGCTTTCCTTGTTATATTTTGGAAATATTTACATTTCACGAACTTGTTCCTGTGTTTCTGCTGCGATGTTTTATTGCATCTTGTGAATGACAGCTGTTTCTGTGTGATTTTTCCATGTCCAGGAACATGAAGTGGATAAGATGTTTCCACTGAGGCCAGGACGACTTCCCGCCAATGCAGTTCAAAACATTGTCTTCATCACACGACCAAAGTTGTCACTGATGGACTTGGTTGCTCAGAACGTTCTTAAGTTGGTTGCTGCTGATACATTTCTTTGTTGAGAATTTATTTTGTTTGTGTGTAATGTAGGGTTGTTAAAGGTTCGTGGTCACCAAAATTAACATATACATTTTATCCATTTTTCTGAAAGTGCAGAATTTTATGATAACTTTGACAGTAATATCGGCACCCAGCGTTCTGTCAACACGGAAAAATTTACCTTTGAAGTCGACGATCTACGAAAACGACGTAGAAAACGCGCCGCCAT
>Ga0056128_1010976_pt1 | contig 11234 bp, 6 predicted proteins | sample WorMetLIZISLAND2_FD_71113 | JGI IMG/M metagenome (GOLD analysis project Ga0056128, IMG submission 71113) | Marine gutless worms symbiont microbial communities from Max Planck institute for Marine Microbiology, Germany - Olavius geniculatus... ... | reverse complement strand
CGAACTTCGAAGTCGTCCGAAATCGGGCCAAATTTTGCATGTTTTTGGCCCCTGAAATTTTTTTGGGGTGCGCCCCCCAAAATTTTGGACCGGCATTATAAAATTGGGCCTAGTACTGACCATCGAACAAAATTTCACGCCGGTCGGCCCACGCATCTCGGAGATCTCGCGTTGCAATAAATAAATAAAACATCTGGGCTAAAACATAAGTCCTTCCGAAAACTATCGTTTTCGGGCGGACTAATAAATAAACATCTGCTCTAAAACATAAGCCCGCTCCGCAAGCTATCGCTTACCGGCGGACTAACTAAGAATGGGAGTTTTATTCTCAAATTTTGCATTTAGGCCCTACTGACGAAAATTTTTCGACAAGAAGATTCTCCGACAATATTCCAGCAACCTGAAATTTAGTGGAAAGAAAAACTGCATTTGACCTCCCCGGCCAGCCACGACGCAACTGGTGTGCAGTTAAGTCGGCAATATGACGTAGTTGAATAGGGCGTCACTTGTTCGGCGCACTCGATACATGCCAGTTGCAGTGCTGCGGTCCTGCACCGCGTGTCTTGGAACTCGACGTTCGTGCGTCCGAGCTGCAGCAGCTGACGTAGGACATGACGTCAAACATGACGCGTCGTCGCTGCTTGATATGCTTGTTGCTGGTGCTGACGAAACAACTGAACGACGCAGTAGCTGCGATCAGCAGCGATCATCGCAGCTTAATCTCTGCATTATCCGCGCCCCCGATCAGCACAACACGTGCTGCTGCTGCTGATGATGCTGATGATAACGAATGGTCGTCTGAAGCACAGTTGGATGCGGTGCTGTCGAGTCTTGAGGCAGCTTTTCGCTACATGTCAGACCAAGCCGCCAATCTCAACCTGGACGCACTCATCGGAACTCGAATGGTCGAAGGTACAGAAATAATGTGTTGCACTACTAAATCATGCAGCCATGCTTCTTTGGAATTCATAAAATTTGGATTTTTTTCTCTTGAAGATGGCAATATTGCGATGGTCAGAGTTTCGAGCTATTTTCGTCTGTACGAATCGCAGCAATTAATTTGCGGTGCAGCTTTTCCAATCGCAGGACGTAACACCACATAGCGAGCGCCAGAATTAGGCTTAAAGGTAATTGAGTCACGTATCACCATTGCCGTGCGTTGCATATTAATAAATCATAGCCACTTCGCACAGACACCCTTTGAGCCATGTAGTCTCTCCCGCATTTTATTTTCCTCTTTATGTTCTTTTCTCTATTTTCGACTCAATATTTTCTTTGTTTCACGTTTCTTCCCGCATTTTCTGTCGTACTAATCTAACTACGGTGGGAGGCGCTGCAAGATTTAAAATATAAAATATATCAGCCCCCTCCCCTGGTAAACCGAAAAAATACGTTTTACTTTTGTGATAGAGCATTAGCTTTTAATCTCCGTTTTCAATCACCACGCTCTGGGCACTCGCTTGATGCTTCTACGATAGCTAAGACGCGCTTAGCATAAACTTAGGTCTGTCGCGCGCAAAAAAGGCACCACGTCATATGCCACTAAAACACGTTAGTGGCGTATATATTCTGGTCTTTGAGTAAGTGGCAATCGCTAAGAGTCTGCGTAACCGTGTCATAATTTAAGAGTTGAGACTTTTTACGAGCTTTTTATCCTCACAAAATAACCGGCTTTGCACTTTGCAGTTTGCCGTCTGTATAATCTGCAATAGCCAGCCCGTTTAGCAGAGGCATACTATAATAGGCCTCGCACTCTGCACTGTTCAGCCTAACGGAGGAAAAAGAGTTGTTTGGTTCATGTGGCGTAACAGTAACACTATCGTAATAAATCTGCCACGTCTGTTAAATTTTCAGCTAGATAAAAATGCGACAAAATAATGGTGTTTTGATGTATTTAAATAAGCGCAAAAACAGCATTTACTTTAGAGTTCTTAAAGTTGGTTGTACAACACGGATTGATCGACGGCGCTGAAATGCCTCTAACATCCGACCGACCGGCAATCTGCTGGATTAACCGATCATCCGATCCGATCGTGCAAATATACCGCAAGGATGGACTAATCTTACAGCAATGCAGAGAGAGTCAAACGGACATACAGAGCGACAGACAGATGACTTTATCACCGTCCACAAGATGTCGTGGTGATGATACATGTATGTACGGTAACCAACTGAGTCCACTCGACTTTTTCTTAATTTATTTGACTTTTTCCGGATTCCTTTTAGCCAGCAGAGACTCGGTTCTAGCAGTTTTGTGTAGCTCTACTTTCCGCTGAGGGTATATGAGGCTAAGTTGAGTTGGGAGAATGTCAGATAAACTTAGAGTGGATTGGAGAATGTTGAGTGGTTTGGGAAAATGTCGAGTGAATTAAGAAAAGTCATGTGCACTCTTGAAGCGTTGGCAGATGTATGAGCCATCGTACGAGTGAATGTAACCACTTTCTTGCACTCGAAATCTTATTGTTTTTTTTCTGATTTTCGGCAAACTTTTTTTGACATTTGCAGCTTTTTTTCGAGACACCTTCTTCCAATTACACGGAGCTATTGGAGTAATGTACACGTCGCTATACACGTGCGTACTTTGTCAAGCTGAGCAATAGCAAATAGCCCATTATGTAATTTCAGGACAGCTGAGCGTCTTACTGCAAAGACTGAACTCTGGCAGCAGTGAAGAGGCGGTTACATCAGCGTCTATCAGGCAACGTATCCGAGACATCATTGATGTCGCCGGATACGTGAGTGATGTAGCCACGCCTTACGTTCAACTACGTCAACCGCAGTATTACAACGGTACGCTGATCTCTGTGATCTATACAGTGGCTTCTATCCCCACAAATCTGGAATCGAAATCGGGCGCAACTTCCCTCCCCAGTTTTAGGCTCTGTTTTCTTCAAGTTCCGACTCAAGTTTTTCTTTTCTATTCTGAGCTTCTTTCCACTCAAGGGAAAAAATTTTGTTAAGAGTGTAGATCAAAAAATAGGAGAAAGTAAAAATAGCGAAAGAAGTTTTGTTAGAAGAAAAAATAAATAAAATAAAGGAAGGTAAAAATAGGGGGAATTTTGTTAAGTGTGCAGATTGAAAAATAGGAAAAAGTAAAAAATAAAGAGAAAAGTTTAGTTAAAAGTTAGTTTGCTCAGTGAAAAATTGGGAGAAATAAAAAATATAAGGAAGTTTTGTTAAGGGTGCAAATTAAAAAATAGGGGAAATAAAAAAATTAGGGGGAGTTTTGTCAAGGGTGTAGTTTGTCCAGTAAAAAATTTGGGGAAATAAAAAATAGGGGGAGGTTTGTTAAGAGTGAAAATGGAAAAATAGAAGGGAAATAAAAAATGAGGACAGTTTTGTCAAAGGTGTAGTTTGCCCAGTGAAAATAGGGGGAGTTTTGATCTACAACTTTATCAAAACTTTTCCCCCTATTTTTCACTGGGCGCAAGCTGCGCCCACCAGGTATAGGGATAGAAGCCACTGGATCTATAGCATCGGTGTGTCAGCTATTGACAGCAATTTCCAGCATAAATAATACCTGAGTTGAGTCACTTGATTTTTACGCGCGACAGCAGAATGCTTCGCGCGTCTTAGCTATGGCTTGGGCGTCTGTTCATTCGTCCGTCTGACACACTGCTGTATTGTATCAAAACGGTGCAAGCTAGGACCACGAAATCTTTACTGTAAGCTGCTCAAGAATTCTAGTTTATCGTGACGAAATTTCGTGCCTCTGGGTGAGAAGGTTCTCTTCAAACGAAATCTTCAAAAAGGGTTACCCCTAAAAGACGTTATTTTGCCGCTATTGGCTCTTATAGTGTGAAAACGGTTGCAGATAGATACAGACTTGCTGCATATCATAACAAGCACTGATGACGAACTTTTTAGATCTGTCAATATCGATGACCTTGAATGACCTTGAACCCATTAAAAAGTCTTTTGTTGAATTTTTTCCGCAATTTTTGGCTGCCGCGCACATTTCAACAGTGAATTGCGACGAAATGGCTGGAGATAGATCAAAACAAGCTGCATACGAAATTTTCAGCATTGAACGTCGATTTTAGCAGTTTAAGTTTCGACCCCTTAGGTTCAAAAAAGCTTGCGTAGGCGAGCGTCAAAGATGACTACCCCCACCCCTCTAAAAGTGGTTATTTTACCGCTGTTGGCTCGTGTAGCGTGAAAAACGGTTGTAGATAGGGACAGACATGCTGCTTATTGTAACAAGCAATAGTGACAAGTTTTTTGGTGGTGTCAACATCGATGACTTTGAATGAACTTGAACCCCCAATATAGGGGGGTTTAGTGTTTTACAATTTGTGGCTGCGGCGCTGATTTCAAGAGTGAACTGCGACGAAGTAAATGGAGATAGAACAAGACAACCTGCGACCAGGAACTGTTAGGCTGTCGCGCGTCTCATGAGCTTTGCTCAACTTACTTGTCTGTAGAAGTCGAATGGAGTAACATAGACTTGTTTTATTCATGTAGACCAGAGAACTTGTTAGACAGAACGAACTCAGACAATCTGTACAATTATGGTAGGCGACGAGAGACGAAAACGATTCATTGGCCACGTTCTAGGGCTTCTATCAGCACGACCTGTTACTGCAGCAGTACTGTGGACACCAGAATGTGGGAAAACATCAATAGAAAAGACAGACCTAAGAAGACATGGCCTGCGATGATCTACGAGCGATGAATGTCAGCTGGAAAAAAACCAAGTCCATGGCTGGTGACCGCAACGAGTTGAGATCGCTCGTCACGCAGTGTTCCAGCGGGAACAGGATGACATAAGTCTCATTACCGCTGCACCGTCACATTAAAATTGGATATATTATTCTATTTGTTTAAATGGTGCTGTTATTTATCTCTGTGCCGCAGACCTAGGTGCTATCATTGGTCGACAGTTTTGGCGCTTTGACTACGAGTCACGTGACGTCAACAAGTCTGCTGAGATTGGTCAAGCTGCTGACGGCGAGGCGCTCAAAGAAGACTTTTCAGATTACTGCATTTCTGAACTGCTCGGAACCACGTTAGTAACGGCTAACTAGCTAGTAATAATGTACTATACCTTTTCTCCTACACGTACCATGGCAATAGCTAATAGGTCTACTATGGCTAAGACAACGTAACAGAAACTCGATCGATTAATAATTAGTTTTTTTTAGTAACAATAGCTATTTAATTATGTGTGGGCTACGCTACCTATCAAGAAAAACGATTTTACATACTTTATATCGTTATCTTGTCCATTTTCCTGCCTGTCTCATTTCCTACAAATTGTTAGTCTGGTTGAGTACGTTTTTTTTGTTTCTCATTAGGGTAAAGGAAAATTTTTGACAATTTCCTTATATCAGGGTGAATCTTTTGTAGTCTTGTTTTTCTGAAGTTTTTTTTTCAATTTTACGTTTGCATTAGACGAAAGACGTTTTTAATTTTACACGACGTCACAAGTGGCACTCTATCTTGTTGATGCAGTCTAATAATTTTTCTAGTTACGCCATATAAGCTAGCAAAAATGGCGACAATCAATGCTGAATTATCAGCGTAGCAGCAAATTTATTGAGTAGTATTAGGGTCGAGAATATGAACATGACATTAGAAATAGGGTAATGGAGGTAATATGAACAATAATATTATAGGCAGCTTAACAGTTGCTGGTAATATAAACAAGTCTTATACGTGTTCTGAAGACACTAGCACATTTATACATTCAGGTTTTTGACAAATTTTCTAGCTTATTATATGCTTGTGATTTATGATTTATGATTGGGGTAATATGAACAATTTTACACTATGTCTCCGAAAAAACATCCCGGACAGTTTTGACTGTAACCTTGAAACCAATTACCAAATTATGATAATTTTGGGTATGAATATTCCTGACACAACTTGCCATCAAATGACTGTTCAGTTTTCCAGCTCACCCAATGTATGCTTCTGCACTACACAGAGAAATCAGATCAAGTGAAATATGTGTTAAAATAAACAGAAAACCTGAAAAACATCCCCGAAACTTGAAGAAAGATAAGCAGATTTTAATAATTTTGACAAAACTATTTCTGACACAACTGGCTATTAAATAAGTGTTTTAGTTGGCACCTCACCCATCATCTGCTTTTGCACTACCTGAGGAAATCAGACCAAGCACAATACGTGTTCAAATGAATGAAAAAACGTCGATAAATTCTACCTGTCCTAATCTGTGGGCCCCAACAACCGGTCTATTACATGGCTTGACTTTCTTGCAGTCAGTGTGTCTACAGATAAAGTTTAGGAATGTTTGTGAAGTCAAGAAGCGACTGGTAAAGCCTGGATTGGTCTGGAGCAGAACTTTATAGATACTGCTGTCAATAAATGGAGAAGGCGTCTCCTTGTTTGTGTTCACATAGTGGGCCAACACTTTAAGCAATTTTACTGCAGGCAGTTAGAAATGAACGACTAGATGAAATGTCAGCCAAAGTGTCAGAAATGTGAACAAAATGCGTTTTTACGCATTACGTTAATTAAGCAATCATATCACATTTGATAAAAAATGATATTTCGCTGGTTAAGTTTTGACCAGATAGTGCAGAAACAAGGAGGTGGGAAACTAAATGGTCATTTGATGGCAAGTTGTGTCGGAAATATTCATACAAAAAATTATCAGAATCTGATAATTCGTTTTAAAGTTACAGTCAAAAATGTCGGGGATGTTTACTTGAGACACAGTGTATAGTAGCGTCTTTGGGGTAGTATAAACACACCCTGTTCATATTACAAACGCAGGGTGTTCATATTACTCTTCATGCCGAAAGTATGAACACTTTAATGTTTTAAAACACTTTTCCAGTCGTCAGCGATAAACCTTTCATAAATCGAACATTCTGATAGGACTACGTAATGTGAGACGACGCAGCCTGACATTGAGCAGGCATAACGAATTAGCGTACGCAGCAACTCGGCAACATATTGCTGCGATTCATTCGCTGCCGTCTGATCTTAGCGAGAGCATCTCGCTTGATTTGCTGCTAATACAAGGGTTTCCCGGACTTAATATTTCTAGGAGTGTGTCTTCATTTCGATTCCCCAAATATTCTATAGCCCGTTACCTAAGCTAAATTCCTCCAACCAAACATCACTAATAATCCCGGACCCATTGCCGTGCTGTACGGTTATGTATCGCTGCAATAATCATAACTGGCTTAAGGTGTCCCTTTTACCCGCTGCATCGTCACTCTCGGTTTAATAGCGTCTCAAGACTTTCCTGTTTCATAGCTCATATCGTGACTTAGCATTTGCCACTGTTGACAAGATGGTGTTGATGACGATAATAATGACTGCTTTTTGCTAGAACTTTGTACGCATGCGCTACAGATTCCTAAGGTTTTGTGAACTGTTTTAATTAATTAATTAATTTTTTTATCTTATTGCACGGTGTGCAAATTATATTAGGCTACTTGTGACTTGAGACTTTGGCAGTTTGCACAAATGTGCATGTTTGCCATTTTGCCATTTTTCTTATTTAATGTTATTTTTCTTATTTATGGTGCCATTCGTGGTGAATAAACATGTTTATTGCTTCATGTGTAGTTTGTCATTGTTTACTACATTTGGCAAATGAAGTGATTGATCATTTGATAGATAGATTGATCGATGCCTGACTGCACAGAGGTAAGACGAAGGCGCCGTGTGTGATATCACATGACTGCTGGCAGCCAATGACAGCGCTCGGTTATCGCGGCTACTCGCTGACGCACCAAGTCTTCTATCTAGAAATTGCACAAGCGGTAGGCTAACTTCAGACGTACATTGTTTAATGGTAGGCCGCATTACAGGTTTTGCCCGTCCGTCCGCTCGTCCGTCTGTCTGCTATCTTGTGCGAACTGCTAATTCGAATGCAAAAAACGGTGAAAAAACAAACGTTTCCAAGGGTACCGGCTCACGCGCGTCCGACGGTTTCACTTATTGCAGACTGAGCGCAGAGCGATTCTCGGCCATTAGAGAGTGCCTACTGGTTGCACAGTTGCTCAACAGTGGGCACCGTTTAACAGCGTCGGCAACTACGTAACTACGCACACGTACGCGTCAACGTCGCAGCAACCGCCGCATGGCCACCCACGTGTTGCGCAACAGTTGTGCGTTTGTGCAACATGTAGTCACTCTCTTAAGCCGTGGCTACACGCACCGATTTCTTCGTCTGAGGTTTTGATGGACATATTTTGGCTGACAAGCAAAAAACCTCGTTCGAGAAAATCGGAAAGAATGAACATGCACATTTTGTCCGATTTCCTCGGACGAGGCTCGGCGATGTTGGACATCACCTCGGACGAGACAAGTAATTTGAGCAAAGCTCATGAGACGCGCGACAGTCTTAACAGTTCCTATTTCCAGGTTGTCTTAATCTATTTCTATCCATTTTGACGCAATTTACTTTTAAAATCTACTCCGCACCTACAAATTGCAAAAGAAACACTAAAACCCTTATTTTAAAGTTTAAGGTCATTTAAGGTCATTGATGTTCACACCAATAAAAAGTTTGTCACTATTGCTTATTATGGTAAGCAGCATGTCTCTGCCTATACTGCAACCTTTTTCACGGTACACGAGCCAATAACGGCAAAATAGCGTCTTTTTAGGAGGTACCCCTCTTTGACGCCCTCGTTCGAGGGGAACCCCCTCACCTACGGGTACGAAATTTTGTCACGATTAGCTAAACTAGAGTGAAGATTTCATGGTCCTAGCTTGCACCGTTTTGATACAGTCCACGAGTGTGACAGACAGACGAACAGACGGACAGACGCCTGATCGATGGTTAAGACGCGCGAAGCATTCTGCAGTCGCGCGTAAAAATCGCTGCCTGTAGTCACGGCATTAGACGGACGGCTGCATACGTGTTTCATAAGCTTTAGGCCTGTACAACGTATGCGACATTTCGATTAAACTACTATTAGCTAGAGCTGATTAATAGTTTGAAGTACAAACACCTGAAATGTGATCACGTGACTTGTTATACAAGCTTAGTGATAAGCCCGTTTAATTGCGCTACTGACACGTTAGAATTATATATTTACACGATAGGCTGTGATGGTTAATTTTTTTGTACTCGAGCTGTCAGTTGTGTTGCATGATCTTTTGTACGTTTCATGTTTTAGGTAAAATCGCTCGGGCGCAAACTATTTCGTCTATAGCTACCCATTTCTTGTTAGCGTGGTTTGTCATCTGCCTGTCCCCAGCCAAAAATTCCACTTGCTTAATTAGTTTGCACTGATGCCACAGTTGTGCACTGTTGTTTTGTCGTTATCAGGTCTAGTTTAAGTGAAATAATAAATGCTTCATATTTCATGAAATTCGCTCTTGACGCTTTATTTCTGCAACGTAGTAACTGTTATCTGGTTGCTGTAACAGGTCGGTTGTTTTATGCGCGACATGGTGCGGGTTGCTGATCACATGAATGAAGTTTTCTGCGCCAACGTGTATGACGAGGCCAGACAAATTGCCAACGCCGGATTTCGCCATCATCAGCGAGATCTATTCATGGAACAAAGTGAGTGCATTTATTCAAAAGCGCCGTTACCAACCATGCAGAGAAGTTAAGTAAGGCTATACATATAAAGGGACTTATGCGTCTACGAATAAAGCGATTTTGTGCCGTTCTAATACTGCAACGCACTGCACAAATTTGAGTCTTTCGGAGCTCACCACAGAAGTGTAAAAGAAGTTAGATCTACGATTAGCTTATACTATCAAAGGCAAAAATGTGGCAGGGACTCTGCTTTCGAGGCAAGGTAAAGTTCGTGCAGATATTCTCGGGGGCTCCACGAAGGGGTGTCAATAAACGGATGTAAAGTGGAGTCCAGCTGTAACGTTACAGTGTTAAGGCGCGTACAGAGCGACGTAACTAAACTGAACTGAACTGAACCGACATGGTTTAGGCCTAGTTTATGACGAACTGACCAATGGTCAAATAGTCATGCATTACAGTAGACACCGTTCAACGGCGTCGAACCCACGCGTCAACCAATGAATAATTGGCTCGCTTTGTTCTCATTGGTCAGTTCGTTAAAAACTAAAGTTTTAAACCGTCGCTCCGTACGCGCATTGTATTATGTGCTGCAGCGTACTGTTTAAGCCTACATTAAATGAATGAATAAATAAATACTAGGGCGTACGACGAAATAGACAAATTGTCGTTGCTATTGTATTACAGTTTATAATTATGTTTTTGTAATGGGTATTGTAGCGGCATTGTGTGGCATGCTGGGATACCGTGACTTGTTTCAATCTGATTGGTTGAAATCGATACTGAGCTGGCAGCGCAATCCGCCCGGATGTTGGCCTGTTGACGACAACTTTGTATCCCTGCAGCAATCTGCCGGTAAATCGAATCGTCGCATGTCCTTATAGACGGTTCAAAATTTTACAGGTGTCCGTTTTCATGTGACCGTTGATGAAAATCACACTGTAGTGTCTCAAGAGACCGGAGCCGTGTTATATGTTTAGGTAACTCTAACGATTCTGGTTCAATGCCAACAAATTTTGGTACAAAAATTGCCATTTAGGCTAAGAACTAATGCTTTTTATGACAACCACAGTAGAGGCGTCTGCATGGTAATACTACAACGAAACAATAACGCATATTCACGAAAATTTAAATCATTAACCGTCATAACATCAACACACTGTTGCTTAGCGGTATAACAGTCGAAAGTTGTAACCAAAAATGTTCAAACTGTTGTCCCTTTATTCGGACGCTGTCCCGGAGGTGTTTTCTTCATTCGTGTTGAATGTCTACGGTTCTGCAAAACAACGTGGATGACAAATCTGTCATATAGTATACTACAGTGACTTGTCAAAACGCAAGCATGTGCACAGTATTGGTCTGCCGTACAATTAGTATACAGGGTGCGGCAAAAAAGTAAACTTTTTCGCCGTTTTCTCACCGTTTGGGATTTTAATATAAAATTTTACAGCTATATTTGGTGGAACATTTTACATATAATTGCCAAGCAAAATGTGATTTTGTTGAAAAACGACAAAGTTATAGACTTTTTAACATGGCCGCCTACCGATTTTTTAGCATCAAAAATATTTCAGCTAAAAATGCTATTTAATTTTCAAAAACTGGTTACACGTTACTGCCGATGACATCACAGTGATGTTTTGATAAACAGTAATTTATATTGTTTATAAATTATCACTAAATTATCGTTCTTTTAAAGCAATCGCCGGCTGCCCACCGGATTCATCTTCCAGCAGGACGGCGCGTCAGCACACAC
>Ga0056128_1010975_pt1 | contig 11236 bp, 4 predicted proteins | sample WorMetLIZISLAND2_FD_71113 | JGI IMG/M metagenome (GOLD analysis project Ga0056128, IMG submission 71113) | Marine gutless worms symbiont microbial communities from Max Planck institute for Marine Microbiology, Germany - Olavius geniculatus... ... | reverse complement strand
TCCCCTCTACACCTCTGGTCATAATATATTTCTAATTTTGTAAATTTTATGTTATTTGTTGGTTGTCCTCGATTGCTTACATTAGCATTGCATGCAGCATCGTGGCTGTGTGTGTGTTTTATAGCAGAACAGTTTGTCGCAGCATGAACGAGACAGTCTGCTTGAATATTTTTCATTCTGTTAAGTACATCGTACATGCCGTGTTTGATTTTGCCTGAGAGTATTGGCAATTAATTTAGCATTTTGTGATAAAAGTTAATCCCATACTTGATCGTTGGGCCACAGGTCATCCTGGTCTGCCAGGTAACCGTAAGGTAATTTAGTCCTGCTCCTGACGGAAGGCTGCCATTACTTCTTGTCTGGCCTGTGGTTCCATTCATGCCCTTGGGCTAAATTTCTTCTGCTGTTAATCTCATTTTGGATATCTGTATGTAGTTTTGCTGCCAGTACCTAAGCAGAAGAACACTGAAATTTCTTAAATGTTAAAGTGTGTTTTCAGTGAAAAATGTGTAAACGTTGAATAAAAAACACTCTACTTTTTTACGTTGCGTAATGATAACAACCATTGTTTGAGAATACCGACTTTTATACTTGTGAAATTTTCGTCGTCGATAAGTCAGTACATCAGAGTAAAAAGTTGTTATTATTTCATCATTAACACCGCAGTTTGTGTACATATCAGTTATTTTATTGCACCATCATTTTCACTTAACGAATGTGCTTTGTCACACGAATTTTTTCTTAAGTTGTTAATTCCGCAATGAAAAGATTATTATTGCATTATTATTATATTATTGCAGTATTATCTTTTATTATTATTGCATCCCATGCAACTAATGAACCATTAAATCACTCAATGGCACAGTGCTACCAATCAGTTTCCTATAAACTATACAGTCTAACAGTGAAAAGTATGTTACACTTTACACCAGTGATTTTCAACCGGGGTTCCGCGGAACCCCAGGGTTCCGCGAACATCTGCCATGGGTTCCGCAGGTGACCAGTAAAAATAACCTAGCGTGTGAAATCTCGCCAGACAATGTGGTAGAAATAGGCCTACTCACCATGAAATATTTTGTATGAAATTGCGTTTCTACGCGTCTATTTTTTTGCATAAATTAACTCTGTTAAATTATTTTTGTTATTAGTTATTTTGACATATTTGCATTTGAGGGCTATATTATAGCGTAGGCACGACATTATTCAACTCCGAGGATAAGTGCATTATAGGAAATAAAGTAGAAGAAAAGAAAAAAACGCATTGATTAAACTTAAAGCATGGTTATGAAATCGTTTGACTATTTACTTAGTTAATTCAATTCTTTAAACACTTTGCTGAAGAAAATTTTTAAAAACACGTATCTTTTCCGAGGATGTCCACGTGTAATTTTTAAGGTTGGTGGCGGGGACTAAGCGGCCGTCGACGACCGCATCGCCCGTCGTGTTTGGTAACTTTGGTTAAATACAATAGCATACTGCTGCCTACTAATGCGGTCAAATTTTATAGGCCTATTGGTCATCTTTGTCTGCCTTGTCGTTTTCATGACGGCTCTGCCTTCAGTGCCTTGCTAGGGAAATGAGTCCGTAGACACACTGTAGCTTTAACTTCGCGTACATGGCTGAACGCATGGATCAATGCATAGGGTTCCGTGAGTGACCTTCAGCTTGTTTAGGGTTCCGCTGCAGCAAAAAGGTTGAAAAACACTGCTTTACACTGTGTAAAGTATGTTTTCTATACAACGCAATGAACGCCAGAAAAATACGCAGCTAACGCAACGACCAAAGTGGAACAGTGAATACTCAACGCATTATGTGCAGCCTACTAATGATTATATTGTGGATAATTAGCAGAAATGTGCGGGACTAAACAAGATGACTACAAACAGGGGTTCGTGAAAAACTGATTGAATGCAGTTTGTCGGTATTACAACTTGACATTCCACGGCTTGAACGTGCCCTCTTCGTACTTCGGAACCTGCATACATACCGCAAATTTAATTCAGACTAATGTTTATTATTTGTATTTCAAATCAAATCAAGAGCCAAATCAAGAACATTATGTTCAGTTCATAGTCTAGACAACGGTGGATGGTCATTATGCTATTGATAGTAGGTGTACTACAACACACTACTAATTATAACTATAGCCTACGTAATATGAACAGCATTTCATCCTTTATTAGGCAGGATGACCACTTGTCTGGAAAATGTCAGAGAATTTTACACATGTCGGAAGTGTCAGGGATTTCAGTCAGGGCCTTCTATCCCCCCTGAGTCGATGAAGCAGTCCCCCCCTGAATGGATGAATTCTAGGGGTGGCGAATCCACGTCCCATGATGAGGGAGGGGTCCAGAGCTTGAAATGTCTGATAAAATTTGTAATCTGTTACGGCTTCAAAGAATCTTTTCTTTTCATGAAAGACACAATCATAAAGTTACCTCTTCATATTTAAAATAGGTTAAGTGGCCTACTGGTATTTGCATAACAGAAATCTGGTTCACTATAGGTTGCGTCGTTACAAAATTATATGCATAGGCTATCATGCAGCTTATTGTACAGGGTGTGGCAAAAAAGTGGACCCCTAAAGTTTTTCGGTAGGCCGTCATGATAAAAAGTCTATAAGTTCGTCATTTTTCAACAGAATCATATTTTACTTGACAGTTAGATGTAGAAGGTTTTAGTAAATAAATCTGTAAAATTTCAAACTAAAATTCCCAACGGTTGCTGAGAAAACAGCAAAAAACTTTTGGGGTCCACTTTTTTGCCGCACCCTGTACATACAGTCAATGCATAAGTTACCAGATAAACCAGTCAGTGCCAGGACTAGAGAGTTGGAGGCCCCCCACATACAAGCGTGGGGGTCCAGGGGCGAAGCTCCTAGCGGGGTCCAGCTCAGGGGGACATTGGGGCGAAGCCCCCTGAAGCTGAAACACTTTTGGCTTTTGGACGTTCACTGAAAGCCGCAAATTTGCCCACTCCAACGGTCCCATTGCTTTCTCGGCTCATAAGACTGTCTTGAACTATGCATGCAATATTATATACAGAAAGTCGAAAATGCACATGCACACTAATTTTCCGAAAGAAAAAATACGTTGGCCCTGATTTCAGTGTAAACCATAGAATTCTCGGATAAAAATCTTGTCGGGGAAAATTGCCCAAAAACTTTACTAAAAATTCCGTCACTCAACTAGTGCTCTATTTTATGAGTACGTTTATTCGCCAATACGGCAGACAAGCAACACAAAAAGACTGTAAACTAAGAAAAAAACACATGCACACATGCAGTCACACAGACACACACAAACACACCAAATAAAAGCAATAAAACACACTAACAATTACTACCGGCTATCGGCTATAGCGGCAAAAAGTCTGGACACAGCGTTTCACGCAATACACACTATCACTGCTTCCACATCGGTATAGAGTCGAAAGTTTTATGTATTCATCACTCAATTTAAAACACTGAAAAACGTTACACAATGATATATTCTTACTATGATATATTATTACGTAACTTACATACGACAAAAATATTGTAGTTTCCTCATTGCTAAAATATGTATAAAATCACATCTACCCATACCACAAATAAAACTTTTTGTGCTGTTTATTACTGAATGTTGCTTACTTATGTTTTAGTTTCATTGTCATTGAATATAAACTTAACAGTTTGGTCATTGACTTTGACACAAATAGTACAGGCATGGCATGAATATCCGTTAAAATGGTCAGGAGTGCTGTGAATCGCCAGGGAATTTCATAATGTCTGGTGGGTGGTCACCCTGTTTGTTGCTTTCTTGTGACTTGTGCGCCTCCGATTCCTTTACGACATGGCGCTATATGAATGTGTTTTCATTTTAAAGTCGTATTACTTTTTGAAAATAAAAGGCCCGTATAGGCTTGCAGGAGAAAATGCAATGTCAGCGAAGATAAACCTGTTTGGTGAAGTCGTCAACGCAAGCGAGACGAATGCGTTCGACTGTTGCAGGACAGTGCAATGGAAACAGTGCATTCAGACCGGCGTCACTGCGAGCTGCTGCAATAGCGGCCTTGATTGCAAAGAACACTGTTGTCGCTAGACCCAGCGGAGGCTCGCCGACAGCCTACAATAGCATACAGCAGTTGTACTTACCCCCAACAGGGACGTCTGCCCCTCCTCTCTTCTTGAGATCTTAGTTGAAAGCGTTAATTTTTGTTAACGGCGTTAACGCATGCGTTATTTTTTTAACGCATGCGTTAACGCGTTAATTAGCACATCATTACATTTCTAAAGTTGCAGGTGCACACTGTGCACTAGCACTACATCGATAGGGTGACTAGAATGACGACCGACAAACTCTGAGACAAACCGACAAACTCTGGCTGAGTTGCAGGACCATGACGGTGTTGACGGAACGGCAACAAAACAATTTCTCATTACTCGTCAAATAACCGTAGTTTTACAGAATTTTGGAGCTCCTGCTTCACAAAATGTAGTAAATTTACGTACCTAGTCTGTGCATTAATTTTTTACCGTGCGTTAATTAAACGCGTTAAGTAAACGCATTAATTCGACAGCTCTAAATCCCACATCTTTCCCCCTTCTTTCTTTTTTGCTCCTTTTCAGTTTTCATTCAACTTAAAAATTAACTTTCCTCGTTTTTTCCGAAAATGAATTTCCGCTAAATTTAGCAGAGGTCTAGAGACCGATCGATTGTTTTACCCAAAAATAAAAATAAGCTTATTTTTCCAAAGGAAAAACAGGCTACGTAGGCTACAGGCCTACTAAAACGTTGATTTTCAACCAAATTTCTGACTGTTTACTATTTTCCTCGTTTTCGTTTGCTACGTTTATATGCTACACGTTGAAATGAGGGCGTATACATGTACACCGTGTCTCAGAAAAAAAAACAATCAAAATTGTTTTAGTCATAACTTTGTCGAATTTCAACTACATTTGATAACTTTTGGCAGAAATATGGCCAAAACGATAAAATTATGTAAGATGTACTCACTTTTAGCCTCACCTAATTTCTGTCAATGCACTACCTTGTAAAACATAGATGCTCCAAATTGTTGCTTAACGCTGAATTGTTGTCTCAAGTAAACGTTGTAATAACTTAATTCAGCACAAAAACACCTGAATGTAAATTATTTAGCAGAATTATTATAAACTTATATAACCACTCACTTGGTAAATTGTCACAATTTATGCTCAAAGTGTGTCCTGCATACAAAGACACAATGGCTCAGATGCAAGCCACTGGATGATGGCGGAATCAATGATCAACTGATCAAACGGCATTTACTCACTGTTAGACGTATTTTAATTAAGCTCATCATTTAGCTATTTTTTATTTGTTATTTTTACCTTAAAATATTTAATACCATAAAATTATTAAGCCATGTGGCACCCTTTGTCAAATTGACGATGCAAAAGTGAACAATCTGATACAAATAACCAACACGTAATGTAACAATCTGGAGCACTGTGTTTCACACGGTAGTGCGTTGACATAAATTGGGTAAGGTAAAAAATTAGTGCATCTTGCATAATTTTATCGTCTTGGCCATCTTTGTGGTAACAATTATCAAAGTTGGTGGAAATTTGACAAAGTTACAGTATGACAAAAACAATTTTGACTGTTTTTTTTTTCCGAGACACAGTGTATAAACAGTATAATGGGACTCTTATACCGGTTACGTCTTCTGAAAGTGACTATAGGCTACGTAATGACGTATAGTTCACCGTTTACATGGAATTAAACATTAGGCCTACTGAAAGCGCAAGCAATGTAACACTTTCGAGAACGTGCATCTAAACTGCAAACGTGAGCGTTCCGTCCCTTCGCAATAACTCCCGCGTTGAAACTATTGTTGCTGAACCTTGGAGGAGTAGACAGCTTTGGGGTTGAGCGATTTTTTCAGCAGGGTGACATTGAAGTCGATGGGAATGTTGCTGAGACTGGGTATCTTATAGCTGCTCGGACCACGCGTCAGAAGACGCCCATCCGTGTTGTATTTGACATCTTCGATTGTCACCAGTCCGTAGCCCTGTAACACGCCGCATAGAATCGTAGTTTAACGCTATAACCCATAGGCATAAATATATAGACGAAAATTCGTAGAATAAATATCACGTTCTTGATAATGTGCTGTGAAAAGTATGCATCTGAATACTGTAAACGTGAGCGCTGCGCCCCTTCACAAATTTTTTAATCTCTTGGAACAGTAGCCACTTTCACGCCCTACGCCATGCAGCAAACGTGTGCAAATCATGTGCCAATAACATTATTGTATTAGCAAGTTAGTAAATAGACCTATGTAAGCGCCTTTGTAAATTTGATTTGCCATGTTGCGGCGCGTTAGAAATTGTTTGTGTTATTACAATTTAGTAAGTAAGTAAATTTCTAATTGCATAAAACAAGTCTTAAACATTAAACATTAACATCCAATAAGCTACAGAAATCTAAACAGACAATGGTTAACAAAAGGGCACTTTAAAACTTTGAGGCACAACTGAGGATGTAGAACTGGTGTTCATGGGACGCAACGACTAAATGAAATTTTTAAAAATTAGATTACGAGCGGGTTTGCATTGTATGCTTCGATAAGTGCACTAGATCCACTATACGTAGAACTACGGCGACAAAAATGTATAAATTAAGTTTATATTGTGAACGAAAATTTAGCACAAAGATTATCTCGCGGATCAGATCTGTACTGATGATGATGATTATGCTAGTTATGATCATGCTGAGCATAAAACTCGTGCATATTAATTTCCGACCACAATATTCGGACGAACCTGCATAAACGCTCCTTCAATCTGTCCGACGTCGATTGCTGGATTGATGCTTTTTCCGACATCCATCACTATGTCCGTTCTCAGCACCTTTACAGCGCGCGCACTTGTCTTATCAGTAAGTAAGTTACATGTATGCATGAGTACATCTTCAAGTAAGTCAGTAGGTACTAGGTAATACAGTAAATAATTATATTGATAGTCTAACTGTTATATTATTACGACTATTCTTTTGCCGACACCCTTAACAATATTCTACTTACTTACTGAATTATAAAACAAGCGCATATTAAACAGCATGCGCTAGTCTTATAATTAAGTAAGTAAGTAGGTATAATAATTATGTAAGTTAGTGAACAAATAAAAACATAAAGTATTTCCTAGGCCACAAGACCTATAGAGCGGCACTGATCTCCGTATTTTGATGCTCAGCCAGACACCAGTTTACACTGCCAGACCACAGATGCGAGGGCTAGTGCATCGCGCGGTGTGCCTCTTTATGGCCAAGCTTTTGCTGGTACTCAACGCACCTACCCACGGAGGGATGGCTAGGCTGAGTTCACCTGAGTGGCTCATTACATACCGAGATGGTTTACCCGTCTGCCGACAATCACCCCTCCACGACCGAGCGCGGCGTAATGCAACTTCGTTGCTCGAACACAACGAGTAGCAAACTATGTCGGCCCAGTTCTGACATATCATGAGGCCGTCCACGTACTTATTAGACAGTACTTACTTATTTTAAGCGCCAACCGAAAGTCCATTTTTACACTGCTATATAGCTCTATAAGTACTGCGCTTGATGTACCTGGACTGGCTCGTGAACATTGACGTAAAATATATATCATTTTCGGGCGTTTTTAAAAAACTTTGTAGTTGACCTTTTGCGCGGGTTACGTTTACTTTTCTCTGTGAAACATGGACAGGAAGCTCCGTTTTATGCCTTTTCTTTTTCGAGTACGAGCCCGTACGTAACGGAAGAAAGGACGGCCGGACGCGTAAGACCCGTCACGTGGCCTGTTGGAAAGACCGCAAGGTGGAAAAGAGACACTTGGAGCGGGCCTACTGTGTGATCTCCAGTCAGACAGTCGATCTCGACTTCGGTGCATCCAACTCCGAATGAAGCGTAATGATAAATATCCGGCTTGTTCGTCTCAGCGTTTGTGTCCGTCGGGTATCTGCCGCCACAACATAAGCCTACCGTAACACTTCACTGTTCCTACAATACACGCCAAGCGGCTCTCCAACAAAAGCCAGGTAGGTGTCCACGCTGTTAGTGAAGTACTATCTTAGAAATCAGCGGATTAGACAATGCAGAATAGTACGAGGCAGCCTATGCATGCATACGCGTGCTGTAGCGCTCCTCGAGATCTAGCGAATTAAGGAATCATGATTAGGCAGCACTATACTTTTCTCAGGCCACGTAATTTTAAGTCGAGCCGCGGGTTTTTTGGCGGCATTTGGTAAAAATTGGTATTGCAGAGCGATTGCTTTTATTTTCAAATTTAAATCTAACTATGCGAAGCTAAATTTCTGACAAAACCGACAATTTTCTTAAAGAAACTGATTACTTCAACAATCAGCAAAACTCTACTGCAACACAAAAATATTAAAACCACTAATGAGGTACAGTACAGCGTGAAGTATTTCTTAATCAGTGATTATCGAAAATTATTTTGATAGTGACACAGGCGTTTTCATACTTTAGATATTCCAAAAAATATCAATTTACTTCATAAATAGGGCTCACAACGCCAACGTTGCTTCGACAAAATAAAGCGTAAACATGTTTCGCAGTGCATTTTGAAATCACGAATTATGAAAAATAGCACTTACGAGCAGCTTAAATCTACCTGTAGAAGCCAGTAGCGGATAAGCTGACTCGATCAGTGTAGGCGCTGTAAACCCAATCCTTCCATGTGCCATCGGGAGCTGCCTCTTTGTATGGTAAGATTCGTTCCTTTAGTGTTTTACATGCGTCCTGCATAACCACAGGGTGGATCGCACTCACCAGTCCGTACAACTATCTATAGTCCCGCCAGCCGCCTAACTCCACTTATCATTACCGTCATTAACTTTGTCCCAAAACTGCAGCAAACACAAATACTAAACAGAGCACAAAAACGGCAAAGAAGCAACAGACGTCGCTGGACAATAAACTGCAACCTTACAAGCCCACAACGAATTGTACAATTTTACCACAAAAACTGTGGAAACTGAAAGAAAGCCTTTAACAAGCTCACACCAAATCTAAGTATAGTCGAGTTCAGACTTTAACCGTGTAATTTAGAATTGCGAAAAAGCTCGACTTACTACAACGGCCATTCCGTAGAGTTCGGTGCAGAGACTGGAGGCTGACGGCGACGCGTTCGGTACCGTTACGTTACTCGTCTCCATGACGTGAATCAACGACACCGGAATGTCCAACACCGTACTCGCCACCTCAGTACAAATCAACCGTTAAGTTTCGTTCGTTCTTTCGTTAACCGTCGGACATGATAAGTCAAAGTCTACCACGTGGAAAGCAAGAGGATAGATTGTGGGGCAGCAATTCGAGACATCGTCGCTCTTCAGGGTGTAGATTTTGAGGCTTCGACAACTAGGGGGTCAACGTACAATTTTATGGCACCGAAATCGCTTACTGCGATATACGACGTAAATGTTATGACAACAAGCAGGACAGACACAGGGCCTAAGACAGTCCGTCAAAACGACTGACAAATTTTGAACAAATCAGAATTAAGCAAATTTCAGGATTAAGATTACTTCGGGTCGGTTGGGGGAACTGGTCACAGTAGCTACCGCGGCGACGTTATCAGGCCAAGAAATGGTCAAGAACGTCGACCTAGACGTCTCAGATGAGATTAATGGTTGTCGTATTTGGTCTTATTTTTAACGATAAACGCACTGCATCTAGCCACGGAGAGATGGCCAGGCTGAGTTGACCCGGATAATTAATTCATGCCGAGATGGTTTACCTGCTCGAAGACAGTCACCTACTCACTTATACTCGCACCCGTGGTGGAACAAATTTGTTGATCGAACACAACGCTTTGGAAACTACACCAACAGTCATAGCTAAACAGTAAACACAGCACACTATTTAACTTACGATAGTTAATCGGTTTACCTGTATCATTTTTGTGTGAAGTCCTTGTCCCATCTCAACACCGCCGTGTGATAGCAGTACCGATCCGTCCGTGTAGACGTGAACTAGAGCTCCGCCCTAATAAACGTATAGACACTTCATATTAATTAAGCACTAAAAGTACGAAAAGTTTCCAAAATGCCACCTTATACAAGCGTATGCATGGTATGTATTCACAAACTGATATTAAGCGTTTCTCAATCGCGGAGCCTCGTCCCTGTGTCCTCCTAGCCCCTTTACCTTTTCACCCCCCCGCTTTTATTCCCTCGACCTCTCCTAAACATTATCGTGTTGTGTTTTAATGTGTGCTTAGCCTTTTTTATTACATGTGCTGTTTTAGTAGGCTTAGTGTTTTTATTGGTTTTTAGTATGGGCAACCATAAGTGCACTGCTTGGTTGTCCAGACATAGTGTTCAGCACAGTGTGCTTGCACGTGTGATTTTATGGCAAATTACAATACACATACATACAAAATACCATATAGTGTCGCCAGTGGATTGAGTGAACGAACGTTGCTGTTGTTCAGCACGTTAAAATAAGTAGCAGATCTGTCTAACATATATTGAAGAGAAGGACAGATTTCACATAGACAGTTAGCTAGGTCTATTACGTGGGAGCTTATAACAATTTGCAGCACTTAGTAATGTTGTAGGCCCCTACTTAACAATGTAGTCTCGTAGCTACCTGTTCCTCGACTGGAGCACCGAAACCAATCATGTGCTTCATTGGAGCCACGCAAATTCCACGCTTCTTCCAACGATTAACTCTGTACAATACAAACGAACACAACAAAAAAACATTAAATAGTACGGAATAAATGTACCGACCCCTGCTACATTTAGAAATAGCTCCAATAATCCTGGTGCAATATCAACAATTTGTAGCACATAAAGGCTGATCGTTTAATCAGCACGTGACAGCACGAGCTGAGGTTTTTAGTGGCATTCACAATAAAGGCAACTGCAATGCACTGTAATGAGCTTCTCTCAAAAAAACAAGTACGTCATTCGCCAAGGTCAACTCAGCCTTCCATTCCTTCGAACTAGCTAAACTGAGTGCCGGCCTGTCTGGCGAGACGTGTTTACCTGCGTCGGGTGACAGATAACTGGTGACGCTCTGTAGCTTTTAAATTCTATAAAAGACACAAAAACCGAAAATCTGTAACTTTTTCTGAGAACTAAAGATCACTGCACTACTACTACTACTACTACTACTACCACCACCACCACCACTACTACTACTACTTCTACTACTACTACTATTACTACTACTACTATTACTACTACTACTACTACTACTAC
>Ga0056128_1010968_pt1 | contig 11238 bp, 7 predicted proteins | sample WorMetLIZISLAND2_FD_71113 | JGI IMG/M metagenome (GOLD analysis project Ga0056128, IMG submission 71113) | Marine gutless worms symbiont microbial communities from Max Planck institute for Marine Microbiology, Germany - Olavius geniculatus... ... | reverse complement strand
TAGAATACTGTTATAGTTAAGGTTATGTGCGTCTGTGATATGCTATAGCCTAGTAACTGTTTTATATATTTTTGTTTTGTTTTCTACCAGATTGTGTTGGTGAATAAAGATTATCATTATCAAAATGTGATAATTGGTTTTCAAGTTAGTCAAAAATGTCGGGGATGTTTTTTTGAGACACAGTGTATTTACAGGGTGATCCAAAAAACGGTACAAAGTTTATAGCACCATAATATTACAGCCGTATCACAGAGTCATACGGTTTTCAGCAAAATTTTCTAAAAGAAATGTTTTTACATGACTAAAGTCAGTGTTTAAATCCAGCAATTAAATAGTCTTTGTTTTTGACGCTAGTAAGTAAACTATTGAAAAACAGTATTACCTTCAATGTACCTTGGTCCATGAAAACATGCCACTATTATTTTTCAATAGCTCCGTGAAACATTGGCCAATTTCAATAAGTTCTAACATGCGACATTAAGAAGAAACTTGACGCATAGATCTGTAGTTTTGGCTACCTCACCTTAACACTGTCGCTACACTACCGTGTAACAGTTGTAACAGCGGGGTCCAGAGGCAGAGCCCCTGGTCAGGGGGCCAGGGGGCGAAGCCCCCTAAAGCTGAGGCACTTTTGGTTTTTGGACGTTCAATAAAAGCCGCAAATTTGCCCAGTTTTCTAAAATTTGGAAACGCAAAGAAATCAGATATTTGTGCTATCTTTGCAAAAAAATCATAAGTGGCCATGAAACTAGGGGGCTGAAGCAAAACTGGGGCCTGTGGCCCCCGTCCCGGGGCTAAAACCGCCACTGCTGACACGATAAACATTTGTTTCAGCCAGCCAGATTAAATTCATCATTCAAGCAGGGTATCACTGACAACACTATTTAAGACAGGCAAGCTTGTAGGCTTACTCACGACACATTATAAATTCATGACGTTAGCGTTACGTCACGACTAGCAGAGAACATTTAATTAGCAGCCATATTTTGTTGAAATATTCCAAATTAGTATCTTTTCGCTACAATGGGTAAACATTTCGTGTAAATTGATCATCATTTGAGTGAATCATGAAAGAATGAAAAAGGGGTCTTTTATGAAAAAAGCCTTGTACACGCAGAGGCAATTATCAAGCGCACGAATAAGATCGTTAGGAAAAAAGCGTATACGGAAGTGATGCGGACGTCCAGAAAGTCGTTGTCTGCCTGCCGCTGCTGTCGCATTCTGCCATTCTGTCGGTGCTCATAATGGAGTCTCTGCAGCCGCGCGTCGACAGCAGCAGCAGCAGCGAGGACGAGGACGAGGCCAGTCAGACGCCCATGCCAGCACAGCACAGTGACGACGTCGGAATCAACAACGGCGGCAGCTGCATCAGCCTCTGACCCGTATACCGTGAAGTGTGCCTCGTGGCAGTGGCGAGGCAAGAGGTGTGGGTGGGCCAAAGGCTGCAGGCCCAGGCCCCCAATTCCCCATGACAAGACATAAAGCATAAACTGCATTAAATGTGCCGATTTGGTCAGTTGATTCTCAGGAAAAAAATTTAAAAAAATTTTGCAACCATATTTCATATTTAAAGCTATACAACTCACTAAATTTGATTTCGGATAAGGCTCCGCCCCAGACCATGCTGGGGAAGTTTACAACGTTCCCCCGGAACTGGATTTTAGGGGTCTTGTTTCTAGGGAGAGGTAGGCTAGAGAAAGAGTAAAGAGAAAAGCAGAGAGAGAAAGGTAAAAATTGGAGAATAATGGAGAGGAAAAGGGAAGAGGACGAAATGGGAAAAGAAAGAGAGAATAGGAAAAGCCCCCAATTCAGATTTTTGGCTACGCCACCGCTTCGTGGCGCGTCACGCTCGCTGTCTGCGCTCTAGTGCGGTGCGGACATGCACGGTTCTGTGAAGCTTGTGCTATGCGCGTGTCATGGCGGCGTGATGCACAAATGACGAAGAACGCTAGGCTATTACAGGCCAGATGCAGTATATCGCATGCCGCAAAAAAACTTTAGGCTTAATGAGCTGCAGATACTTGCACATTAAAACAAGTCTCGCGATGTCCACCCTGCTGCCGCGTTCCGATCTCGCGATGCCATGGTTTCGCGTTTTCAGTCGTTCCTCAGAATGCTCGATGCGTTGATCTTCGTCGCTCGCAAGCATCGTGTCTTCAGCGTTTGGCATCGCGAAACGCTAGTAGGCTATAATGGAAGTCTAAGCATAAAGCTTTTCCATTGTCGTCAATTCATTCACTAAGTTTATAGGCTACGTTCTGACTGTCGGTTGAACTCCGTTCTCTGACTTAGGCCTACATAGGCTATACGTCACAATTCCGTGTGCGGGTGTCGGCAGCATGCATGGCCTTATGTCCAGCGAAACACGGCACACCGTCGCTAGCTTAATGACATGATATCATGACGCTCTCTTTGTTCCTGAGCTGAGATTACTGGTGAGTTTTGATATAAGGTCGAGTGTAGTGTATGTATCCATTATCACTGCGACGCCGCTGCAGATGCTGCTATTTAGAAATGGGCGTATATCGACAAGGCATCTTCAGAGTGTTTTTTGCATTCTCTTCGTGTTGCATGCAATGATATTTCATTAAAGGGGCAGACTAAATTTCTCAATTGCTATATAGTTGTGGGCGGGTTAATCTCAGGTTAAACTCACATTCATCTAGCCTATCTAATCATTTAACTGTATTAATTAGCCATGTGCTCGTTCGAGTTCGACAGCCAGACGCTGACTGCCTGGCTGTTAGGCCTATAGTTTCATGTCAACACCGCATCGCTCACGGACACGGTCACGGCTGCCGCAAAATAGGCTACAGGCCTATCAAACAAAAAAGATCATAAAGCATGGTTAAATTCAGTTACAGGCCTACTGCTGGAAGATGACAAATAACGCCCCTTTTGATATAGGCCAAAATCACTTGTAAAAAATATCATGGTTTGACCAAAGGGGGTCATCGCACCATGCCCCTTCTTAATACGCCATGGACTAGTTGACGTTGTAGGCCTAGACTATATCAGATATACAGAGGTGCTGCAACTGATCGTGTGTAGTCAGTCACTGTAGATCACTGTGTGATGCTGATGGTGCCTCGAGGCATCACTGAAGCCGCTACATCACTTCCCTTTCTCTCCCCTCGTTCTCCTCACCCACCGTTCGCGCTACTCATTTACATATATGATAATTATCGAGCGGCCGCCCTGCAGTGGGCCGGCCGGCGGCTTGGGCGGGGCAGCAGGTGCGCGATGGGGAGGGACTGACTTGGCTCGCCGCGGGGGAGCGCAAGACGGGGAGGTGAGGAAGGGGCGTGGCCTGCCCGGGCAAGGCTAGGCATGCCTGAGCTTGTGCTAGGCAGCTATCGATCGGCGCTGCAGGGAGCGCTGCAGTCGCAGCTGCGCTGAATAGACTCGGACTCGGCCAGCCAGTCTCAGTCAGTCGTCTGCGCTTGTACTAGCAGCAGCTGTTGGCGGCCATTGCTCGACTCTACGTCTGTGTGTGCTGGAACGTACAGTCTGACCGTTTCCAACTACGTTCGACGTCGTTCTTCGTCAGCGCAATCGTCATCTTCGCTCTCGCGGTGAGTTCTGCCTAGTGTCACGTTCATACGCTCTAGCACGACACTGATCATCATGGACTGTGTCAGTGTGTGCGTGTGCGTATAGACAAGGCCGGCATCACTGCAGTGTTGCTGGTATGCAGTCTGTGTACGCCCAGCTGCTTGCGGCTTGCATGGCGTGATGGTGGTTCAATATTAGTCGCAGTAGCCTACGGATCGCTGCAGCTGCTGCAGTCCGCACAGCCTCTGGCTTGGCTTGATAGGCCTAGTTGTCTGCGCGGACGATGCGATGCTGTGGGCTTGTAGCTCTTGATGTGTAGGCCTTAGGTCTACATCGTTTTGCCGATGCGTTACGTGTACAATATAGGCTTGCCGGAAACTAGGGTATAAGCCTAGCGGAAAAACTATAGTGCGCAATAGGCGCATTGGGTTGTCGAATTGATACATCATAACGACAAACAGTTGCATACTAGGCCTACGCATTAACTGCTCTTTCAACTTTGTGGCGTAGCAGGCAGATGGCCTATACCGAACGCATTTGTTAGGCCTATAGGCTATGCAGTATAACAATGCTTTATTGTTACTACGTGATTATTTTTACGAAACCTCAACTGCAGTCTTTTGTCGGGTAAACTGCTGAATGATTCTGCTTAAATTACCTCTACTTTGCATCAGTTTGATGAAGGTGTTGTTCAGATCGTTGGTCTTGGTTTTGATGGCTTCAAACTTTGTGTCTTGCAGTGATCTTGCATGTGGTCTTGGTAGACCGATGCAGAATAATTTAGCCTGCTTCTCTGATATTCGTTAGCCTATATAGGCTATTTCCTTGTGTACATTTGTATGTACGCCAAGCCCGTGCTATGGACTGAGAGCAACTGCAGATGGCCATGTATCGTGACGTGGCCAGCAGGTGAACTCTAATACAGGCTACTATACGTTGACACGCACCACACCAGGTGTTGTACAGTGCATGCATGGCGCCAAATGCTGCTTTGTCCACATCCCATATATTATACGCATTCATGCATGCATTGCTTCGAGTGTAGGCCTATCAACCAACTAGGTCTATGTGCGTCGTACGATATTGACCATTCATCACGCCGGATGGCTGTACGAGTGTCTGTCTGTCTCTGTCTGTGTGCCCGTGTGTCGCGGCGGGGATCCAGGAAACAGTCAGGCAGTGATGCTGGCGCGCTGTCCATTGGCTTGTATCGTCTCGGTGTATGTGCTCTGCTTTGCATCACTCCATGCATGCAGGAGCACTAGCTTCTCACCCCGTGACTATACACAGCGCGACGCGTGATATTCTTGGCGCTCTATAGTCACCTCTTCCTCCCCTCCCCACGCCATGCAGTGCAGGCTATAGAGCCTCTGTAGGGAGTGGTGGCCGGCGACACATCAAAGGCGTAAGGGAAAGACCACCCGCCGTGTTTATACCGCACGCACGCACGCATGCACGCATGCCTTTCATGGATGGACGTAGTCGTCGACAGATCGTGTCCAAGCAGCGAGTTCCGGTCAGTCTGTAAACTGAGTAGCCTTCAGTGCTGTTTTGTAATGGCATTTGTTCTCTGCTCGGCAGCACAGAAGTGTGCCTGCAGTGGTTCTGTGGTTCACGCATGTACGCTCTGCAGTTGCACGTGCACGTTCACCACAGCAACGTGCTGTCTTCAATCAGTCAATCAATCATTGTTGCTTTAGTAGCAGAGCTACTTGAAGGTTAGAAAGTTCAGAGGATAATGTCCGGATATGACTTTCTGAAGAGCCAGGTTTTCAGGTGGCGACAAAACGTTGAGAGTGACTGAGATGTTGTTATGTCCTCCGGCAAAGTTCAGCAACCGTGAAAGCCCGGTTACCGACTGTTGAAAGTCTGACGGGTGGCACCAGCAGGCGATTAGTGCCAGCAAAGCGTAATGTTTGATGTCCAGGAAAATCGGCAGCAGGAATTAACGAGTGGACCCAAGTATCTCGGTGCACTTCTGTGAAGAACTTTGTATGTCGGTACGGCGATTTTGTATAGTCGATCCGCTTCGGGATGTGCAACGAGTGAAGACTGGCAAGAGCGTCGGTGATGTGGTCTGCGGATCTCATGTGATAGATAAGCCGTGCCGCCGCATTCAGTAGCCGGGAGGCCATCAGTACGGCGTTTCCGTAGTCCAATCTGGACAGCGCCTTCGGTTTAGAACAAGAACACATTCGACGACGAGTGCCGTATAATATGCGGCCATCCGCGTTATTGTAATTTGCCGTTATAAGCTTCAAACATACATGTACTGTAGTTTTTAATACGTCGTGAGCTACACCGCGGTGTTTCATAAAAAAGAGCTCCTTTTCTTTTTCTAATATCTCAGTCGAATGGTGATAAATTTAGGCCTACCCGACGTTTCTCAGAGCTGTTTAGCTGACAAGATAATAATTCAGAATAGTTTAACCAAATTTGGCGAATTTGATGAAATATATTTGTTGGTCGTGACCTGACGGTGACGTCATGAAATGTGTTATTTTTTGCACTGCAGCATGGAGTCGGTCGGTCGACCTCGTGTCAGTGACGTCAGAGATCACGTGACTTGCGGCCTATGTCGTGGCTACCTCATCGATGCCGTCACCGTCGTCCGATGTCTCCATACATGTCAGTATGAAATGAAACTCAATTCACGCTTTGAAGCAGAGACATATTTCATTGACGAACTGATGTACCGACTGAAACTAAAATAATTCTTATAGCTGTAATTTCAGTTTCTTCCCGTGCTAGGCCTACATTCAGTTTACTTACTAGATTATTGATCTGCTCGTGCATCTGTATTGCACGGTCGTGTCAATAGGCTAGTATTTATTTTTTACTAACAGACTCCCTGGATGTTACAAGGCTAATGATTGACTGTTCGTGATTCTGGGCGTTGTTGAGGGTCAGTCTTTGGGCATGTCATCGATCTTTAGTAAGAAATCAGGCCAGTTTCATCATCATTGCGACGATGATCGCGTAGCCAGCATGGCCGTAGCGTTTCTTCCTGTCATGCGCTTGATGGTCCTGTGCCATAGATCAGCTAGAGAAGCGCCGGAGTTTCGACGGATATGGGATATGCTGCAGTTGTTACGTGGGCGGCCTGGTCCACGTTTCCAAGAGTGATGAGGTGGTCCACTGAGTGACGCATCGACGTGGCAGCATGTGGCTTAGTTGGCTGGAACAGCCTCTGACAGTCTTGCAATGTGCAAAAACACACAGTATCGGCGTTTTGGTATGAAGTCCGTAATACGGAGAAGATCGGTTGCGTGAAGTGATCGTGTCATTCGTGGTGAAATCGAACCACTGGATAGGCCTACCGAACATCTGCCGTTGACATCTCGTGTGAAAGGCGTAACCGGACACTTCGGACCAAGGACACTTCGGATGTAACTTTTTAGGTCCGAAGTGTCTCAATTTTTTGTCAGAGGTCGAACCTATTGTTCATCATATATTTTTTTTTGTTTCTACCAACACGTTTTTGTGAATAAAAGCTGATTATGTAAAGTCAAACACGAAAGCGGTGACGCAGGTGTGAAAGGTCGACGGGGTGGGGTCGCTAATTACTGAGAGTTGAACGCCGACGCGTATAGACGTAGGCCTACCGGTTTAATAGCCTTTAAAGTCGCCTCATTGTGCAAGCGGAATGAAAGAGAATTTTTAGTAGTCGCGAGAAGCACGTGTGTAACAAGTGAAGACCAAACCAAACACTGTCGCAATTCTGCGAACTGTAACGTTCGGCTCTGAAATTTTCTGAGATAACCTATAGGTTCCAATTTAGAGAAGTTTAGGGGCGAAATTGAAATGTTGCGCACTAATATTCTCTTTCATAATTCCATTCTGCTGCAATGAGGCGACTTTAAAGGCTATTAAGACCTAGGTCCGAAGTGTCCGGTAAGCGAGAAAGGCTTCTAGGCCTAGCGTCCGTGTGTCTGCTGCAGCCTGCAAGGACAGTTTGACGTATTCCATTTCTAGCCTTCTAGGTCTTGTACGACGTGAGTAAGCACAGTGGTATTGGTACAGCCCATAGATGTAAAAAACGTTCCAGGAAAAATGAAAAAACGTTAAAACGTAAAATAAACGTTGCAAGAATTTTAAAAAAACGTTTAAAAACGTTGAATAATAAACGTTTGCCATAATGTGTTCAACTTCTTGCCTAATGCCATGCTGTATATGCGCAATAGGCCTATACCTGGAATAATAGTTTAGATAAAGAGAACTTGATTTAATTTTAATTCAGCTGTGTGGTCGTAAGACAACAGCATTAAACTAACTAAATATGCTAGTTAAAAAGTTTTATTATGTATATTTGGACTAACTAAGTAAACTACATCATTATGACGGTATGACCTATTAGGCCTAGCCTAATTCGTTTCTGTAGCCCAAAAGTGCTTTACGAAGCTTTTGATGGGATTTTCAATGCACGTTTAAATAAAAAACGTTGAGCAAAATAAAAAAAAGTTAAAAAACGTAAAAACGTTTTTACATCTATGGTACAGCCCACTAATGTACGTCAACACCTACCGGTAAGCTAATGCTAAGAGGCCTAAATGTCTGAGTGCGCTGCATTATAGAGTTTACTCAGTTACTGAGGCTTAGCGGTAGAATTGTGCATGTTGTAAGCGTTGTAAATACAATCGCCAGGCGGCAGCACGCAAGTCTGCGGTGACCGCTACTGACATGCCGTGATTCAGCGTTCGTTCGCTAGACGTCGCTGTTCTACCTTACTTCGCTGCCTGCCTCAGCTTGTCTAACCATTATTTTCTGGAAATATTCAAATGCCAGAGTTGGTTTAACTGTCCCCGATATTTGTTTTGTGTGCTCTTGAAAAGTTACAGAACGTAGCTTGCCAGAAGTCAAAACAAGTTTTTGGGTCGACCGTTAAGCTGTAAGCTTAAAGGTCCGGCCCTTTGCTATGGTTGTCGTCCGTCTGTCGTCTGTCCGTCTGTCTGTCACTCTGACTGTCACGGATGTATTGTAGCTAAACGGTGCGAGATAGGATCTAGGTTGCTATCGATCATTGATATGAAGTCGCATATTGACTTTGAAATGACATGAAAATCATCGAGCTTGGATGACGTTGGAAGTCACTAATAACCAGTACGGTCGGCCCTACCCTAGCGACATCTGGGCTTTTTTTACGTGTGGCTTGTCTCTATGCATAGCTCAGATGAAAGTGTCTGCGTGTGTTGGCTGCAGTTTGTCGCTCGTGCCTATTGAGACATCTGGCTGATGTCAAAGAGTGTCCACAGTGCAGGCTGCTTATTGACCAAAGTCGGCTTTCTAAAGAAATCAGGTCAGTTTGGTGAAGTTCGAATGTTAGCTGGCATTAGGTCATATATGTATCGGTAACCTGCAGACTACGTTTGGACTACAGGCCAATTTTATTTCTTCAGTGCTAAGATGACGTTGGTTGGTTCTGCCAATCTGTATTTCTGTTCAGAGTTGAAATGTTCAGCGTTAAACGTTGATCATGTTTTGTAGGCGAGATCACATCATTCAGAGAATCGTCTACAAGTGCGCTCCCCATCTGTTCACCAGTAAGTGACGACTTCGGTTTATACGAAAAGTACATTGCCAAAACAGAAACGTTTCACAAGTTACGACATAGGCCCACAGGATGGGCCAAAAAATGATCCAACTTGTTTTTGTCAGAACTTCGTCAAATCTCCACTAAATGTGATAATTTTTGGCGCAACAATAGCCAAGACGATAATATTATGTGAGGTACACTCATTGCCCACCTCACCTATAGTTTATGTCAACGCACTACCATGTAAAATGCAGATGCTCCAAATTGTTGCATAATGCTTAGTTGTTGTCACCGCAAACTTTCTAACTTAATTAAGCACACAACAAACTAAAATGTGATTTCTTTAGCAGAATTATAAGTTTGTGTAACAACGTGCTTCCAATATTTTAGAACTTATGCCCAAAATGTACACAATGGCTTAGACGTGATGCCACGGCTGATAGCGGCATTAACAATCAACTTATCAATATCACAGCACTCATTCATGGATTAGATGTGTTTTGACCTTATAAGTCAGCTATTTTGTTGTCTGCTATTTTCAGTGTATAATACTTAATACCACAAAATTATTAAGTCATGTGGCACCCTTTGTTGAATTGATAATGAAAAGGTGAGCAAGCTGATACTAATAATCACCGCGTGATGTAACAATTTGGAGCATCTGCGATTTACACGGTAGTGCTATGACATAAATTAGGTGAGGTGGACAACAAGTATACTTTACATAATTCTATTGTCTTGACTATCTGTGTGGCAAAAATCATCAAATTTGGTAGAGATCTGACGAAGTTCTAAGAAAAACAAGTTGGGTCATTTTTGGCCTATTGCATATATGCTCATTCTGCTTAAATATTATTAGTTGTTTTTGTGACCGCTGTATATAGATCTCAAATAGCTTGGATATCCGTTAAATAGCATATTTGATAATGTCATTGATCTGATGCTGCGTTTTCGTTCGAAGGTTTTCTAAACTTTTCTCTAATTAGCGGTACTCACTATAACCGCGGTTTCTTTTTGGTATCGGTGACCTTTGCTGCGTTAACTATATCGGCAACCAACGACTGCTGCTGGGGTCACTTATTGCAGACGAACTGAAGCGTCGTCGTGATTTCGTGGCCGGCCGTCGCGGTGATGATGACGTAACAATGACGTCACAGCAGGTGCTACTGCCGGACGACATGAGCGACATGACGTCAATGTGCGCCGACGACGATGATGTCAGCGTCTGTTTACGCATGGTTGCCGGCTCCAGGCATGTATTGCCACTGTATATACCTGGTATACCACTCGTGTATATATGGAAAAAAACGTTTATTTGTTTTTATTATTATTTTTTTTATTAGCTGCTCCATATGAAGCAATTAGTTTACAAGAACTTTCAATTTTTGTTTAACCGATCATTTTTTTCTGCTGTGTTAAGGCCATGTTCGATGCCCAAACATTTATTTCTGCAGCCAGTCCAGAGTGTTTCTGTGTACGAATTGATATTTTATATGTGACATAAGTTCATGTGACTTTTTTGTGTGTTTGCAGCGTGTGTCATGACAACAGCTTAGAAGTTGTAAGTACGAATTGTTCTGTTTATTTCAAGGCCAAAATTTTTGCTTAGAGGTTGACCCTCCCTTCCTTGCTCCTCTCTCTTTGTCTTTCTTTCCTTTTTCTTTTTTTCTTTTTTTTTCTTTTTTTCTTTCCTTTTTCCTTTTTTTTAAAAAATCCCAAAATTTTGGAAGGGAGGAGTTGAACCCGTTAGCCTCCCTTAAATATGACCCTGGGTTATTTCATTACTCCAGCAAGCATTTTGTTAGCATTGACTGTGGTCGTTCTTTCCAACGTGCGCTGTGATATTTTTACGCGCGAAAGCAGCTACTGCTTTCAGAGCGTCTTAGCAATCGCAATTTTATCCGTCTGTCTGTCCGTCCGTCTTTCCGTCACACGGGTGGATCAGTCAAAAACGGTGCAAGCTAGGATCACCAAATCTTCACCGTCGGCTGCCTGGAAGACTATAGTTTCAGTAACCGTAAACCTTTTCCATAAATTCGAAGGGGGTTACCCCGAACGAGGGCGCTAAATGAGAGGGGGTGGGCAAAATTTGCGATTTTTGGCCAATAAGTCGCTGTATCTCAGTAACAGTGCGAGATAGGGCCTAGGTT
>Ga0056128_1010963_pt1 | contig 11244 bp, 8 predicted proteins | sample WorMetLIZISLAND2_FD_71113 | JGI IMG/M metagenome (GOLD analysis project Ga0056128, IMG submission 71113) | Marine gutless worms symbiont microbial communities from Max Planck institute for Marine Microbiology, Germany - Olavius geniculatus... ... | reverse complement strand
ATTGGCTTAAAATGGAATAAATGAGCCATTATAACTTCGGAGTTAGGGGGTGTAGCCCGACGAAACTTTGGCACTTGACGTGCCTCTCGGTGGGGGTGTTAACGCAAGTACAACTTTTGGGGGCACCGCCCCCCTTAAAATTTGAGAGGGCAAAAAACGTGCAAAAATCGGTGCGATTTATGACAACTTTCGAGTTTGAGCGCAAATATCTCTGGAACCGATGAAGATAGCGACAAAATCTAAATGGTGTTGACGAAAACGATTTTTTCGGCGTTGAACGAAAAAAAATTTGTGAAATTCGGTAAACAAGAAACAAAGTTATAAGCGCTCATGTTGACCTACCTTAAGTCGACAATGCGCGTTCGGCGTATGCCAATGCATTTGAGTTCGGGGCACGAGACTTTGATGCCGGGGCAATTTTACCCCCTTCCCCTTTAATTTCCCCCAATCGGACTTAGGGCGCCGGGCGGACTCACGTTGGGCTTTGCCCCAAATTTCTAGTTTTGGTTTGTTCACATGTATGCAAAATAACTTAAGTTATAAGTGGATTTTCTTGAAATTTTTTGGAGATGTTTGGGAAAGCATGCAAAAGTAGTGATTAGCTTTTTACCACAGTCTGGATGTTTTTTTTGTGAATTTTGGATCATCCAGTATTTATTACTGTTGGTATGTAGGGTGTAAACTATTATGTTGTGGTTGGTGTTTGTTTCTTGTTATTTGACCAAAAAATTGTTGACATATTGTTCAGATGAAGCTATAGCAGGCCTTCTTATTTTTCGTACATCAAAGTGTTAAGTAAATGTGACTGGTTTTTAGACTACCATCATGATTTGTTCGGAAAAAAATATAGGCTCAGAAATTTAAGAGCCTAGTCTCTCTGTACTTTCTTATTACGTATTAACTTGTTTTTGGCTTTATATGCCCATATTTGCTTCTCTTTAGCAAAACTACAGGCAGAACTAATTATGAATGTGATTTTGTACAATATCTTATTTAGAAGAAGTTTCGGTGATTAATTTTGTTTGATGTTTGGTTATTAGATCAAGTTAAGTGCAATCGTGTTACTAACGTGCATGATGTAGAAACAAGTTTACTGGTAGCAGTTTACTGGGCAGAGAACTTATTTCAAGTTGCCATTGGCGTTACTACTGTATCATTTGCATTCTGAGTCAGTTTCATACATTTTGAGGTGTTGATTGCATGTTCAACGTAGCAGTCAACTCTGGTGACAAGAATGGAGGAACACAGGGTTGCTTCTTATCATGAACACGTTATGGTAAGGATGAACCTTGCAGGTACATTGCATTGCTTAGACAATAGGTTGCTGAAACAGATAGGCAGCATGATTAAATTGATTCTGCCTATTGCAATAAAAATGTGTTGCTGTGGTCGGTCTATTTGTCACTCGTGCAGCCTGCTCTAGCCATAGAACAGATTTGGATGCCTTTTTGTAGAGACACTTACGTGCCTCTCAGTAATGTGGTGTTGACAATGACCCTGGTCCTGCACAGTAAGAGGAGATTTTGTGGCCGGAATGGGAACTTTCAGTCAGACTTTAAATCTAATTTAATGTAATCTAATGTAAAAACAATTTGATATAGGACTAGCCATTGTCACAGTGTTAATTGTGGTTCAGAAGCGCTGTGTTGGCACTGACTAGTTCTAGGTGCAAGTTGTAGATTAACTAAACATGGGTTACAGTGATTCTGCATAATGCCAAATGACTTTGCTTCTTTTTTTGGCATTTGCAGTGATACTTTGTTTAATAAACCTGATACTTTACTGTGTTGCTAGATTATATAAAGTGCAAGGTGTTGTAGCCTGTATTAACATGTACATACACTGTGTTCAGAAAAAGCAGACTCTTGCGTTTTCTTTTATATCTTCGTGGAAAATGTTTAGATTTCCACAAAATTTTCAGGGAATGTTTAAGAGGAAACTAGTATCCCATCCATATTAGAGTTAAATATTCTTTGGTACCTCTGACGTCATGTTAATGTTGTATTTCCGTGTTTGTAAATTATGGGTTGTACCATTGAAGGTAGACATCTGATGAGATGTTAAAACACCTAAATTGATCAGAGTGATGACTGAACTTAAAAATATGCTAATTCGTCATGCAATTTTCCATTGTGAACTGTTTTTGTAGTTTAACTTCTTGACCAAGTGCAGGATCTTGAACTTTGTAGATGTTGGCAAGTGTTCGCGTACTGCATCACTGCATTTTTGACCATTTGCCCGCTATTAGTCAAATGGCTTGATACTGTCAGACATGTCAATTTTTTTATTTAAAAGTTTTATTCCATCAGTATTCAATATTCTGTCCATTATCTAAAAACATCTTGCACAAACTTGCAGCTCCATAACTCTTGCTGACTCACAAACATTTTATTAATGTTTGTCTTCAACGGTAAAACCATAATTTAGAAACACGAAAACATAATGTCAGCATGACGTCATCGAAAGCAAAGAATATCTAACTTTTACACTGATAAAATACTAGTTTCCTCCTAAACATTCACTGAAAATTTTGTGAAAATCTAAACATTCTTCATGGAGATATAAAAGAAAATGTAAGAATTTGTTTTTTTGAACAGAGTGTAGAACATTGTTAAAGATACGTCAACATCTATTGCTGTGTTATTTGGAAATTATTGTGCTGCTTAATTTCATAGAATTTGTCAAAGTGTGTTATGGAATTTGGGCTGAATTTGCTGCAGAGAAGTGGAAGCTGTGTTTATTATATGGCCATTTGTGCGTAGGTGTTTGTACTGTTATCGCGGGCAGTCGGATTGCAGACAAGACTGGTTCATTCATTGCAGCCCGTCTCATTCAAACCAATCGATCTGGTACTCAGTTGTCTTTATTCTATTACCAAAGTGTCACAATATTTGTTCACAACAGCATTACTACAGCATTATGGTACATTTTTAGTTTGATTTCTTAACTGAATAGATTCTATCTGTTTTTTGTTTGTTTATACATTCATTCGTCATTTCATTCAGCAAAAGTTTTTTTCCAGTTTCAGTAAAATTTGGTGTGCAGGTAGTGGTTGGTGAGTACTACACAAAAGTATTGCATAATTTATGACTTGTTTTAAGGTCGATGTTTCGAGGCCTTTAAGGTTAGAAATCCTTATAGTTTTACAGTCTGTCTCTTCTGCCATTTACAATGGAGCTGAAAATGACTACTGATTTTTGAAATGCAGGTCTATATTTGAATTGGAATGTTTGTGACATTGCTATAAGTATTAAACTATATTTTTAAAGATGATAATGATCAACAAGGTTCAACAGTTATGCTAGAAAAAAATTAACATTTAGTAATTTGGATTAAAACTATGAGTGGTTATTGTGCAAGAAAAATGCATGTTTTTGTCAATAGGTCTGTATTATTATTGGTAGGTTGGAAATGCTTGTTTTATCTAATTATGTTTTGCGGAGAAACTAATTATTGCTTATCAAATGCTTGTCATGGCGTCTATTCTATAATGCGTTTTTTTTGTGAGGTGACTTTGATTAAAAATTTGATGATCAATTTTTTTTTAATTAAAGAGTTTTAAAAGTTAATCACGTGATACAATCGTTAATTTTTGCAGCTGAATGTATTTTGAGTATGGTATGTGATGGTTGCAGAAGTTACCACGAGCTGCGCCATTGACAAAGAACTCACAGAGCATTCCAAGAAATGCCAGCAGCAGCAACAGTTTGAACATGAAACAGTCTGACAGTGCAGCGACGGTTGCTACTGTTACCGATGCTGCCATTGCCGCTGGGACTGCAGTTACAGATTCAGTTGGCAACTCTGGCAGCAGCTACGGTCAGTTAAAATCCGCCAGCACAGGTGATTTGAAGAAATTCCCCAAGAGAGACACACTGGTTGCTGCGTCGAATCAGTCAAAAATGGACTTGTTTGTAACACGGCTTGAGAATGTTTCTGACATTCATGATTCCTCTGTAGAAAAACGTGGCAGTTCTACAGGCATGGATGCTTCTAGTTCAAATCTAACAGGGAATGAGAGTTTAGCAGCACTTGATTCTTCTGATGTTCTCAATTCATTTGTAACTCAGAATGACAGTTTGACAAGTGAGGATGCCTCTGTTATTCCCAGTTCTTCTATAACGAGGAATGAGAATTTGACAACGGCAGATACTTCAGACATTCCTCGTTTATTTGCAACTGGGAGTGAGAATTTGGCCAAGACAGATGTTGCTGACACTCAGAGTGATGCCTTGTCAAAGATGGTGACTACTGTCACTGCAGCTGACGGTCAGAATTTCATCAGTGACGCTGTCACGCAAAGTGATGTTGGACCAAACACAATGTCTCCTGTCATTGTGGATAACAATCAGTACCCTGATGACCTTATCAAGCAAAGTGGTATTGCAGCTAAAGTGGAGTATTCTGTTGGTAATGACCATTCATGTATTAATCACGATGTCACATGGAATGGAAACTTGTCAAGCTTGGACTCTGCAGTCACTCCTTGTGATCATATGTCCAAAAGTGACTTGTCCGTCACTGCTAGTGATGACACATCATCTCCAAGGCAAGCAGATAGTAACTCTCAGCCAACCCAAGAGGCTGATGGTTTCTTGAAGATAGACTCATGTTTTAGTTTAACTGACAGTGAGTTTGATACACCTGACAAGTTTGAATCCATGTCCAGAGCTAGTCCGCTATTAAAAATTGATTCTGTTTTCACACTGAGTGACAGTTCATCAGCTGCAATTGACTGCAGTGAGGCACAGTTAAATTCACGTATCACAGACACTGAGAACTTCACTGTAAGTTTATCAGATACATCACAGAAGGATTCAGTTGTCTCTGCTGGTGTTGGTGATAGTAGCTCAAAGGTCGACTCCAATGTCGATTATACTGGTGACAAAACTCTGGTTGATATTGTGAAATATTCTGTAGTTGCTGAGGGAAGTAAGACTGAGAATGATTCATCTGTCAAACTGTCTGCTGTTACAAATGACAGCAGATCCAAAATGAAAGTGTCTGAAGTTACAGTTGACAGCTCGTCAAAGACAGATCTATCTTCTCATATAAATGATGACAGAGCAGAAACAGATGACACTGGATCAAAGACGAAAGTGTCCTCTGTTACTACTGGTGTCAGATCAAAGACTGAGTTGTCCATTGTTACAGATGATGGTGAATCAACGATTGAAGTCTATATAAATGAGAGTGAGTCGGATACAGATGTGTCTTCTGATGCAGATACTGAAGAATTAGAAACAAAATCATACACACGCACCAATGCCAGAGCATCAAAAGTTGACATTCCCACTGCTCCCAATGACAACGGATCAACAATGGACGTGTCCGGTGATAAAAATTACAATGGATCAGAGAAATGTCCTGAAATATCCACCATTGCAAATGACAGTGGATCAGAGACTGATGTGTCTTATGATGCAAGTGACACTAGAGCCATAACAGGAGTGTCCACAGATGTAACTGATGGTGGATCAGTGGTGGATAAAAATGGCAACGGATCAGAGAGATGTCCGAATGTGTTTTCTGTTACAGATGACAGAAGTGGGTCGGAGACCGATGTGTCTTATGCTATAAATGACACTTCATTAAGAGAGGTCAATTCTTCTATCATACAGAATGACAAGTTGTCGAATGTGGATTCTGCAGTCACAAATTTGCCTGCCAGTTCTTGTAACAAACTGTCAGAAGCATTGATTGACAGTCAGTTAAAGGTGGTGAGCTCACCTGTCAACATGAACCAAGAAATGGAGATCTGCAAAGAAGCAGATGACAGTACATTAAGAACGGATGCTAAGTCAAAGATGGACATTTCTGTCTGTGTTGATGACAGTCAATCAAAGCCAGAGTCGACTTCTATCGCACAGTCAGAGTTTGATTCTCGTTTTATGTTGAATGACACCAAGGAAAAGACAGATGTGACCACTATTGAAAGTGAAGGTGGATTGAAGACGTATGTGTCTTCTGAAACAAATGATACAGGTTCGACAATGGATGTATCTGCTATTACCGACATGTCTACTGCCATAAATAGCTGCAGAACAGGGACAGAATGGTGCAGTGTTACAGTCGAAGGCAAGACAAAATCAGATGTGTCTACTATTGCAAGTGACAGTTTACTAGAGACATTTGTGTCCATTAGTACAGCTGACACTGGATTGAAGACCGGAGTGTTCGTTAATACAAATGATGAGGGACTAAAGCCTGATGTACCAGCTGCTGGAAATGAGAGTGGATCTGAGATGGATGTGGTTGATGATACAAATGCAGCTGTCATTCCAAATGACAGTGGATTGGAATCTCACGTCACACTGGATGACATCCACTCTGAAGTAGAGACCCCTATTACTCCCAGTGATGGCACGTCACAGATGAACTTGCCGGCCATTTCAAACGACAGTAGTAACGAACTCACATCAGAACTTCAATCAGGCTCCCTAATTCCACATTCCAGCCAGCCAGTGGACAAAGAACCACAGTTCAGTGTTTCTACCAGTGCCAATAAATCTACATTCTCGAAGCAGCAAGTTGAGTCGGAACCACTACAGGTGATTTGGATAGATGATGATGATGACGATGATGAAGAGGAAGATGAAGAAGATGATGGTTATAGTGGTGCTGCTGGTGGTGGTGGTGGTGTTGGTAACAGTGGCCCAGGTTACAATGGTAATGATGGCAGTGTTAGTGCTACTGGACATGATAGTTACTCGGAGTTGGCTGAGCTGACTGCTCGCAAGCGCCAGTGCAGTCAGCGAGTGAGTTATGCCGAGTTGTCACTGAGCGAAGACAGTGACGACGGCGCCGGTGGAAAGCGGTCGATGGAGTCACGGCCAAGACATACCGTAGAGCTCACCAGTTCCACGAGGAGCTCAAGACAGAAAGTACCCAGAATGAGGCATGTGCTTTGTCTTTTTGCTTTTTTATTTCTAGTTGACTTTGAGAATTAGAGGCCTAGTTTACGGAAATTTTGTAAGTCAAAGTTATGATAAACTTAGGGAAAAATCAGACTCTGGGATTCAGGGGCCTTATTTGCTAGTAGGTCAGACTTTCCAAAAAAATTAGCATAAATTTGGAATTGTGAAGATCTTAATAAAAATGTGATCTATGCATAACTAAGTTGATTAACTTAGAAAGCACTTGGGAGAATGTCTGAAAATTTCTAGGAAGTTTTGTAGGCCAGCCATCTTGATCTACTAGTCACTGTATAAATAAGTAATCCTTATCGTAGCACTAACATTGTCAGAATAATGGACTTCTTGGATAGTGGCCTTTTGGAATAGTGAGCGAGCCAACATTCTCTCAGATATATTTTGAACTATTTTTTTCTGACCACTTGATTTAACTGCTTTGACAGTTCACACCGTTGTTTGAGTGACAGGAATGATGTCCTGCCTGTTTGGACTTTAATTCACATAAGCTATCTTTTCGGTAGATTTGACCAACTTTGGAATAAATCAGTTAGATTGAAATTAGGAGATAAAGGAGATAGTTTATTTTGTGAACAGCATTGATGACGAGTGTGATGACTGGGGAGTGTCAATGTGCCGCACTGCTTCAGCACACAGCGTGCAGTCGCTGGAACTTTCATCACAGAGGAATGAACTTCTACGCATCAAAGAGTTTGAAAAGTCCACCAATGAACTACGTCTCAACTCAGGTAGTAACAACAGCAGAAGTAGCAGCTGCAGTGGTGGTTGTAATAGTAGTAATAGATGTAGTAGCAGCAAAGTATCAGCATCGTATGGATTGCAGAAGGAGCCTTGGATGAGATCGGATTTGAGAGTTGGTCAAAAACCTGTTCTTGCAATTTAAATCAACAAAAACTTGGTTTAAACAGATACATACTTGTAAATGCTCATTGCACTATTTTCTGTAGTTAGGTTTAGTTAGTATAATTGGATTTTTTGTATAACTTTTATTAAATTAGAATATGAAGTGTTCCGGAATTAATCCATCTAAAGGGTATGGGTAGTGCTGTAAGCTGCCCCAGTTGGATCTGTCGGAAAGCTGCTGCTGCAGACACATTTTTGTGCATTTCAGGCTCAGAATTGTGTGTAGTCGACACTTTTAGCTATTGTTGTGCACTGTTTTTGGTTCCAGCTGATTCAGGGTGTTGATAAACTTATCCGTCAGACCTCTCCCCCTCCAATTTACGAGCTGGGACAGTGATATGATGTGGAGTTGGTTGAAAGATGTGTTTTGGTTTACAGTTTTTGTGTTGATTTGGTCATTGCAGTGTGTGACTGGTGGGCAGAAGTTTACCTTGAGAATGAGCAGAAATGGATCTGTAAGTGGCTATGTTTTTATTATTTTGTTACATTTGTAACTTTGTTTTATGTCAAATGCATTAATTAGTTGCACTCTCTTCTTATTGCTTGATGCTGAGTCTGTGATTGCTTGCAACAAGAAATTTGAGTTAATGCTCATGAGATGCGCGAAAGCCTATAGTAGTTGCTGTTTGCAAACTCCAGCCATTTTGTCTTAGTTCATTCTTGGAGTATGCGCTGCGGCCGAAGATCGCAAAAGTCAATTAAAACCCTTTATTTTAGAAGTTCAGGGTCTTTCAAAGTCATTGATGTTGATATGACTGAAAAGCTTGTCACTAGTGTGCAAGTTCCCTTGAACCTAGAAAATCAAGACTTGGATCGTCAAAATCTACGTTCGGTGCTGAACATTTTATACGCAGCTTTTCCATGTCTATCTCAATTGATTTCGGCACAATTTGCTCTTGAAATGTGTCTCGCAGTCCGTAATCGCCAAAAATGCATAAAAACCCTTATTTTAGCATTTAAGGTTATCCAAGGTCATTGAGTTTGGTGGCAATCAAGAGCCAGTTACAACTTTCTATTAGTGATTAATAGTAACCTAGGCCCTATCTCGCACCTTTATTGAGATACCACGACTTATTGGCTAAAAATTGCAAATTTTTCTCACCCACCTCTCATTTAGCGCCCTCGCTGGGGTGAACTTCTTCAAATTTATGGAGAAGCTTTACGGATCCTGAAACTAGAGTCTTCCGGGCAGCCGATGGTGAAGATTTGGTGATCCTAGCTTGCATTGTTTTTGACTGATCCACCTGTGTGACAGATGGACAGACAGAATTGTAATGGCTAGGATGCTGCTTTCACATGTAAAAATGAAGAATTAATTGTCCAGAACTTAATATGGAGCTGCTTAGTCTTTTTATGAGTCAAGATGATGTCTGAAAGTAGTTAACAATCTTAGAAATAGCAGCTGATTTGCATGTGCTAATGAAAGAGCTTAGCAAATTATGCAGCCATCCATAAACATGCATTCAAAGTATACAGCAGTTGGTGTATGGCATGCTGGAATGTGGTCCAAAACTGGCTAATAATGTGCCATGTTGTGCTTTCTGTTACCTTAAAATATTAGGCCTCTAAATAAGATTGTGATTAATTATGTTGAGGCAGATTTGTAACATAACAATTTTGAAGCATTGGTTTCTCATACTTTTCTTTTAATGTATGCTCAGTTGGGGCTAAATATCTGTCATGCTGATTTCCCCATTATTTTTCTTTGTGATATATGACATGGGGAAGTTACAGTTAGATTTGTTATGAGCTTGTCATAAACTTACTTGGTAATTGAATGTATTGGAGTTTGAGCTTTATCTTATTTCACAGTTTTGGCCTTCGTAATAGTGCCTTTTAGACCGCTTTCTGTGGCCTTGGCTGAAAAAGTTTATGCACCACCATGATGCAGTGTCTGATTGGTCTGTAGCTGTAAACATGGCTATTCCATTAATTGATCAGTATGGCGATGAGCTGATATTCTTGTGTCTGATTGGTGTGCAGATGTAAACACGGCCGCTCCATTAGTTGATCAGCCAGACGAGGCCGAAGTTCTAGCTACAAGACCAATGTCTTATGTCCTGGCTGTTGATAACGGTATGTTGACACATGGTGCTTATTATTTTGGTCTCGTCAACTTGGCTTTTTCAGCATTATATGAGAGCAGTTCTAGACATTTAAGTAAGTAAGTGTACGATTAAACAAGAAAGTCAAAATGTGCCAAAGTCTCAGTTGAACAAAAAGTTTCCAAACTGTTTGTAACTGTTGTTGTATTGTTGAAGTTTAAACCAGATCTGTTAGCTGTGGGAGCAGTGATATCAGTGTGATGATGAATTATGATGATGCTGATGTCAACGTGTTACAGATGGCTGTGTGAAAGACGTAACTAAGAAGTATGCTGGTCATTGGTTGATGTGCGCTCGTCGGCTCAGGCTGAATGAACCCTGGTGGAAGGAAGTGCTCCAGCCATATGCTCTGAAGAACGCCGAAATGGATGACTCAGAAAATCAACACATTACAGGTACTGCAGCTACTAGTGTAAACAGCAGAGGTACTGCTGTATGTTGTATGTTGTTGTTGTGTTGTAGTGGTTAACAATATACATGTTGTTTCTTATCAGCCAATCATTTATGTCGGGCCCAGTTAGTGCATGAATTGGTGACCGTTTTTGCACAGGTAAACAGTCTCGGTATGTAGCCTTCTACACTTCGTGGATGGTTAAATGACTGTCAGCTGTCTAGTCGAGTAATAATAAATGGTGGTGATGGATGTAGTGACTGCAGATGCCTGTAGTATAGGCGGAGCTGTGGCTCAAGCCGATTAGTTTGGTTCAGAGTTCTGTGAACTCTTGCTTTGGCTTTGGTAGCACCATAGAAGCTGCCTTTTGTACATGATGGTGTTTTATTATTAATACGTGTTTTGTATGGACAGAGATACAACTGTTTTGTATGCTTCTGCCTATCACCAATAGATGGTGTTTGGAACATTTTATTCGCTTGTTTCTCATCCATTTATTCATGGATTTGTTTACCTGTCAGCAGTGTTGTTTCTGTAATATCTTAGCATCAGTCGATTTTCTCCAAACTTTCATCAGTCATGTTTTCTGGGATCAACACGAATGTTTAGCTTTCAAGGTCAGAAGGTCAAAGGTTGAGGTCTTAACAGGCATGTAGAGAGAGCTCACTTATGTGTGTCACGTTTTAGCCATGTAGTTTAGACTGGATGTTTTAGACTACCACACTGTGTCTCAAAAAAAACCGGACCCCTGCTACCTTTTGCAATAACTCCAACAGTCCTGGTTCAATAGCAGTAGATTTTGACAAAATAATCGTTAGAGAATCAGCACTTAATAGCATGTGTTACTTTGCGAGAAATTTTAAGAACAGAGTACCAGCTGAGGTTTTCCTGTGGCACCAACAGTAGAGGCAAC
>Ga0056128_1010962_pt1 | contig 11244 bp, 3 predicted proteins | sample WorMetLIZISLAND2_FD_71113 | JGI IMG/M metagenome (GOLD analysis project Ga0056128, IMG submission 71113) | Marine gutless worms symbiont microbial communities from Max Planck institute for Marine Microbiology, Germany - Olavius geniculatus... ... | reverse complement strand
ATAAGTAGCGGTGACGTAGTCGCGGATGATGGCGAGATCGACGAAATCTGTGCGGAGGCCACGCCCCCTCGCAACTTACGCAGCTCAGCCTCGTTTTGTTCATAACAGTCATTACAAAGACGGTCATCACAAGCTCGTAGTTTTACGTTTGTTTTCACCTTTTTGCATTTCCAACACTTTTCACGTGTCATGACGCCATAATTCAAGCTTAAATCAGATTAAAAACTAAAAACAACCACTCATCATAACATAGAATATCAATATCCAATATCTATAGTTTTGCCGCCATTTGCGTGACGTCATCGCTAGTTCGTGACGTCATTACTGGCCGGAACTCATTTCAGCAAAGAGCAAATCGCCGACGTTTCAGTGCGCGATGAAAGCAAGGGTACACAATGTGCAGAAAAAAGTCAGTGGGGCGTTGCACCCAAACGGAAATCGTAGCGCCTAAGTACTCAACGTACGAAAAGCAACAGACACAACTGATGCAGCGAACGGCACGATCACTTTTGTCCTTGCGTTTTAATCGTTGCACCAGCTGCGCATGTTGCATTTGTTGCGTATTTTCTTGCGTTCGTCGCGTACTTTCCATGTGTTTCGTTGGACACGCTTTACTAGGCAGTACACGCGAGACAACGTCACCCACGGATGTCCAGCTGCCAAGTGACATCTCACTTCGTCCAACCTTTTTAGCAGAGTGCAAGCTTGTGACAGACATACGGACGAACGGACGGACCACATCAAAGTAAAAATTGTCTCAGTAGCCGGCCATGCCGCCTACAAGACTAGGTGACGCAACGCTAAGCCGGTATCGATCAGTTAAAAGCGAAAGCGCGCGGACGTTGTAGTCGACTAATGACGTCATTTGTTGACTGACTCCCACCGTCTAGGGTCGAGGTGAAAATGCTACAGGCAAACCTCTACTTACTTCGAGTGAATGTAGAGCCCTGTCGTGAAACATGACTTTTCACATACAACAAATCGAAAGTCTACACGATTCTGTTTTGAGCGCAACAGCAGAATGCTTCGCGCGTTTTAGCCATGGTCTGGGCGTCTCTCTATCTGTTTATCTGTTACACTCAGTACCCCTATCAAAACGGTACAAGCTAGGATCACGAAATTTTTACTGTGGCTGCTCCACAAGGACTCTAGTCTATCGTGACAAAATTTCTTGCCTTTGAAAGAGAGGGTTTTCCTCGAACAAGGTCGTCAAAGAATGGCACCCTCTAAAAGACGTTATTTTGCTGCTATTGGCTCGTCTAGTGTAAAAACGGTTACAGATAGGTACAGACGACGAGCTTTTTAGATGTATCAACATCGATATCCTTCAACGGTCTCGAACCTTCAAAATGGAGGTTTTAATGAATTTTACGCAATTTTTAACTGCAGCGCACATTTCAAACGTGAACTGCGACGAAATGGCTGCAGATAGACCAAAACAGCCGTCAGACAAAATTTTCAGCATTAAACGCAGATTTTAGCAGTCATGGGTTCAAGTAGGCCTACGCAGGCGGGCGTCAAAGAGAGGTATTTCCTAAAAAGTGGTTATTTTACCATTATTAGCTCGTCTAGCGTAAAGACAGTTGCAGATAGGCACATACATACTGCTTATCGCAACAAGCAACAAGTGACGAGCTTTTTAATGGTGTCAACATCAATGACCTTAAATGACCTTAAACCTTGAAAATAGAGGGTTTCAATGTTTTTCTTTGCAATTTTCGGTTGCGGCACATTTCAAAAGTGAATTGCGTTGAAATGGCCGGAGATAAACCAAGATAACCTGCAAACAGGAACTGCTAAGGTTGTCGCGCGTCCCATGAGCTTTGCTCAAAACCATGGGCCATAAAACGTGCCGGCAAACTCTGGTCCGTATCTTTGACAGATATTGACCAACCGCAATTACTGGTACACTTCGCGGACAATTTGCAATATGCTAAATCACGGTTAAATGCGTCGCTGCGCTACCTTGTAAAATAAAAACAAGTAATTTGAGAAAAGCTCATGAGACGCGCGACAGCCTTAGCAGTTCCTATTCGCATGTTGTCTTGATTTAACTCTATCCATTTTGACTCGATTCACTCTTGAAATCTACGCCGCAGCCACAAATTGCAAAAAAACACTAAAACCCCTATTTTAGAAATTCAAGGTCATTCAAGGTCATCGATGTTTACACCAATAGAAAGCTTGTCACTATATTGCTTGTTATGATAAGCAGCATGTCTCTGCTGATCTGCAACCGTTTTCAAGCTACACGAGCCAATAGCGGAAAAAATGGCTACTTGTAGATTCTTAAAAATGTACGTTCTATGCTAAAAAATGCCATGCGCAAAATGTCCAGGTCTATCTCCAGCCATTTCGGCGCAATTCACCCTTAAAATGTGTGTCGCAGCCAAAAATCGCAAAAAAAATTCACTAAAACCCCCTATTTTAAAGGTTCAATGTCATTCAAGGTCATCGCCGTTGACAGCAATAGAAAGCTTGTCACCAGTGCTTGTTATGATAAGCAGCATGTCTGTACCTGTTTGCAACCGTTTTCATGTTACACGAGATAATTGAGGTAAAATAACCACTTTTTAGGGGGGTAGCCGTCTTTGATGTCCGCCTGCGCCGGCCTCCTTGAACCTAGGGGGTCGGGACTTGGACTGTTAAAATCTACGTTGAATGCTGAAAATTTCATATGCAGGTTGTTTTCCTCTATCTCCAGCCATTTCGTCGCAATTCGGTGTTAAAATGTGCGCAGAATCCAAAAATTGTGAAAAATTCACTAAAACCCCTTTTGGGTAGGTTCAAGGTCATTCAAGGTCATCGATGTTAATAAATTTAAAAAGCTTGTCACCAGTGCTTGTTATGATAGCAGCATGTGTGTACCTATCTGCAACCGTTTTCACATTATTCGAGCCAATAACGGCAAAATGACGTCTTTTTAAGGGGGTACCCCTTTTCGACGCCCTCGTTCGAGGGGAACCCCTGCACCCAGTTTCACGGAATTTTGTCACGATAAACTAGACACCTTGGGGCAGTCCACAGTGAAAATTTCGTGATCCTAGCTTGCGCCGTTTTGATACAGATCACGAGTGTGACAGACGGAGAGACAGATGGACAGACAGACAGACAGACGCCCAGACGATGGCAAAGACGCGCGAAGCATTCTGCTGTCGTGCGTAAAAATGATAAAATCACACAATCAGAAAAATACATGTGTGAGCAAAAACGTATTTTTTAAAACAATTACTTACTCATTTTGTTTTTGACACTTACTCTTATTTTCTTATGCTGTTACAGGCCGGTTGCGTCAAGTGTTATTGTCACTTCCAGTTCAGCAGTAACCGCTAACGACTTCCCTGCACGACGCTTACCGTAAAAAGAGCTCTCTCGATGCCACCTATACCTGGACCGTAATCTATAAAGGCGTTATTCCCATTTCCAAACAGCATCAATGCTAACGCCTGTTAACCCATGCCTCTTCACATTATGTCAGTCATACGCACGTCTAGTACGCTTTCTACACAGCGAGAAATATTGTTATACATTTACACTTAAGGTATTTCGTGCGATTTCAGCTTTTCAGTAAGGATTCATTTAATTTCACGCTTTCAAAGTTTCAGCAGCCTGGCATAATTTATCGCAGATCTAAGCTATCGTGATGGACTTCCGCCACTAAAAGCTGCGAGGTTCTTTCAAGCGTGTTGCTTTTATGTCTGCGTATTAGTTGCCGGGTACTAAAACACGAGATGCGCGACGAAAACTCCGATAAATAATTGTGTTAATGAGAGAAAAGATGTCGGCGCCAAGTAATCGACATAATATGCGGCTGTTCGTGCCTCGTTATTGTCGGAATTTCCTATCATAAACGTCAATCGTCAATTGCTAAATTTGATTAAAAATCGCTTCGTATCGAAGTCTTTTATTATTTGCAACGCGACTGTCGGTTACAAGGCAGTATGATTTGATTTAAGTTTGGATTTTTTTGCGTTGGTGATATTGATTTTTGACCTCGTTTTCTTTTGATAATATGTTTCAAGGCAGGTTTTCTTACAATGCACAAACTTGTTAGCAGTGGGTCACAGACGATCAAAATAAACTGAAGTGATTTTTTTAGTGTAGTTTATTTTTTGTTGTTTTGAACGCGTATTAAAATACAAGTGCACCCTGCTCGTCCACTAAACTGTACTTATAGTGAGCATTATCAAATTATCATTAAAATGACATATCCAGAAACCAAGCTGGGAGACTGTTACACTTTCTGGCGTGTTATTCGCTCGTACGGCTCGGCCCGAATGTGAAGCCTATTCGGTCCGGATATGTCTGCGGACATGTCTTCACGAGCAATTTCATTTAGATAATTGCGCTGCTATAGAAACTACGTTTATTGGACTTTCGCCAAATTAATTTCGTTTTATCCAGCGAGCTGCTATTAAAAATACCAATGGCTTGAACTCCACTTAAAAATTGCATTAAAGTTTTAAAAGATGACATTGCAGCTAGTCTGTACAATAGCGATGTTCTCATGCAATCAGGGTTAGGAATCAAGATGTTACGAACTTACGAGTAGTGGAATAATACAGTAGCCTATTACTAGTGTTGTCTGAGTGTATTCTTTTTCTGAGTGATATATAAGACGAGCGGATGACACTACACTTATCGTGCACCACTACACCGTGTAATTGTCATCCGCAAATCATTCGGCCGTGTGATATCATTAACGCTATTGGCCTAATCCACCGTGAGTCAAGGCAGGCAAAGATAGAGAATCCTCTATGTATGCGGCCATCCACGTAATTATGCGCACCCTGCTCGTCCACTAAACTGTACTTATAGTGAGCAGTGGGCAAAGCCGCCGCGCACGAGAGATACGCGACTCAAGAAACGCGTTATTTGCCCGAGATTTTTGACCTCCGGTGACCTTAATCGTTACTTTTTGAACGAAAAGCTGGCACGTCGGTTACCTCAAAGCTGGGTAACTTTCGCAGCGTTTTTGGTTTTAGGATATTTTGTTTTTAAGTCCAGAACCATTACGGGACAGACATATTACCAGAGAAACGGGCATACTGGTATAGATAAACGAACGAGCAAAATTTACGCTTTATAATGCGGTCTTCTAGGAAAGCTATACGAAAACGTAACGTAAAACTTCTGTCCACTTTTTAGCCAAATGTTGACCGATTTCAAACGTCTAGACAGTGGACCTAGAAAGAAATTTGCAGTACCGTAAAATGGTTATTAGAGATACCGTTTCATCTAAATGTGTCGCTACAGTATCTTGTGAAAGATCACCCTTTTTCGAAATTTGCACAGTTTGAAGCATAGCAATGGCAAACTAATTGCGTACACTGAACAGAACGTTATCACGGTGAAAGTCAGACCAGCCTCAGACTCATATTTTTTGTTTTGGAATTGACCGGTAGTGAGTATTCGGATTAATAAAAAAACAGCTCATTACTATGAGTCATTACACGAGTCATCAAATGCATATGAGATGCCAGATAGCGGTGTTGACAGACAATATATCTGTTGCGTGCAAGCTGTGTGATGTAGCATGAAGTGATGAGGAAACGTGGCGTATACACGTTTAAGGACTGTTCGTTTGTCATCTCACTATCGATGTTTCTCATGCTATCTCAGTGTCTGCATTGAGTGGGTTAAGGATGTGCAACCAGGAATCCCATCGCAGAGCTACGGAGCGTCAATTGCCATTATGGGATCACACGGTTACATCTACCACCCGACGCAGGCAGCGGCGACGTTAGTTACAAAGATTGGAGGCAAGAAGTTGCAATTTCCCGAGACACAACTACAAAATTTCGACATAAAAATTGTGGATGTTCCAAATCTTGATTTTGCCTCTACATTCCTGCAAAATGAGGTATTTTACTCTCATTTTTTATTTTTGTATAAAAATAATTGTTCCACAAAAATAAGTTTTCCCACAGGCTTAAATTTATGGAGTAAAGCTGCCCCCATTTCAGCCACGACGTCACCCGACACAGGGTGAACTCGCCCCGCCTCAACATTAGCCAAGCACGCCAGTATTCAATTTACCCACTCGGGTTAACTGAAAAGCTGAATTGGCTTTGGTTGTTGATGGTTTATCTGTCCGCTGACAGTCACCAATCTATCGACCGGGAGTTACCATTTTTCCACCTTCGAAATTTGTCGTTCTCCCATTTGGAAGACGAAAAATCAGCGACGCCATGAGTGATGAAGGTGCGACACCACTGCTCAAATCACTTCCAGCCCATGCTGTGCAGTATGTCGTAGCAATAATTCTACAGGTGCCGACTGTCCACGGAGCGGATGTTCGTTTCCTGTTGCCGCTATGCACGCGCCGTGTTGTACAGATCGTGAATAGCTTACCTGATCCTTCATTAGTGAGTGTCAGTCAGTCAATCAGTCTGCTCCTGGCTGCCGCTAATTATCCGGATCCGTGCATCACTCGAGCACTAGTTGATTTGTGTGACATAAGTCCAGGCAAGCAAGATACACTGACATGTCACGTAATATCACGGCGACAACGAAGCCATTTACACCAACGGCTAGTGATGGAGACTACAGGGTGGTCCTGAAAGTACTCTTTCTCTAAAGGCCAATTCACACTCACGATGCCGACGCGACTCGACTCAAATGTTAAGTTAAGTCGCATCGACGTCATACGTGCAAATTGACCATAATATACGCAAATTCATACTTTCATTAGATACTGATCAATTTTCAACATTCTTTTACTAGCCAAGTTAACGGTAAACTAAAATAACACAAACGGTTTAAAAATTCCATCAGCACATGCACATCCACGATAATAGCTTTAGACTAGCCTCCATTAAATGTTGCCTTGCAACACAATTATTCATAAGCTGGCTATTTTCACAAAGTGGTGTAGCGACGCATCTATGATGCGATTTAATTTTTAATGAACCTTAATTGCAAAATACTGCCGAAAATAGTTCAGCGCTTGATGCAATTGTGACAGAACTTCATAGTTGTTTACATTTTTCTGGGCTACTCTGCAGGCTTACTAACAGAACAGGCAGCGTTATTCACGTAACTTTAAAATAATTTAAGGTTATTTGATCTATTTGTCAAGATGCTCGTACACGACCTTAGCCATACGGCTGTGATTATTCACACCGGATTCTCTATAACACAGCATAGAACTAGACTAACGTGTTTGTTGGCTGCAGGTCCTAAACTGTGGAACACCTTCCAGTTCATCTGAGACAAACCAGCATTAAATTTGAAGGCTTTAAACAGCTACAGAAAACATTTTTGCTCGGATATTGCTCATATATTTATTTCTCGTGGCGCATTGTTATTAACGGTTAATTTAGCGCTTTTAAATTTTGTTTACTTATCTACTTACTTACTTACTTATTTTCGACGAACATACTTATTTATAGTGTTCGGATAATCGTAAAAATTACGATTTATTTTTGTAGTCACCAGTGTGCGATTCCTGTAGACAACATAACGTAAACCGCAGTCCTCGGCGAAGTTTGAAGTCTCCGAGTGTTAGTTTTAGTTTTCTCTGTTTGTTTACTCTCGTGATCGAAAGAGGTTCCATGATTTACGTGACAAAATGGCTTTTTCTTTTACTCCGCGATAAAGCGTCAATTTGTCCAGCATGATGCAATATAAACACTCAAAGCCATCACGTCGTATACAGCTAGAATTCAATCTGTCACCAGACTGCGTTGTCATATGCTCCAGTGCTCAGCGTGCGACTAACAAGACATTGTCCCCGAGGCAGTGACGTGACGATACGAGACCGGGCTGGCACATTACTTACGCTGTTCACTTCTAATTATGATAGATTCATGACGTATCACTTCCAGCAAGTTTGAACACCGCCGTCATCATTTTCTAGATCTGTGTAATAGCGTAAACAGGGGCTCATAATTCTAGGAGTAAAGAGCATCTGGTAACCTGCGTTAGTTTTGGCAATGCGGTGACAAAACAGTTGGAAACACCTCGACCAAGTTCAGCGATCTCTCAAGACCTAACCAGACCAGCTACCAACTTTTCTCGACTTTTCGCAGACTTTACACGATATCTTCCGATCAGCAAAGTCGGGAGAAGTCTCAGGTCGGCCGTCAAATCGGCCAAGTGTGACCGGGGCTTAACAACATAAAACACGGGCTACCGACGACAACGGTTCAAGCTGGCTGCTTTGGGACTGGACATTGGACACATTATAGGCAGTGAGACACTGACTATGTCTATATTAGCAGCGAGACTTTCATTGCGCAGATCTAATGACTGTATATTGTTCGTTTTGTGCACAACCGACATTGTTGTGTAGTCCCACGGCAGTCGTACGATGGTGAATTAGGCCCAAAACAAGTCGCAGGGAGGCAATCTGGAGTGAAATAATGTATAGACCACGCCAATTAGTAGCCTGGAAGACCGCTGCAGTAGTCCAGCCAAACCATACCGACATTATTGCCATCCTTTTGGGCCGACAGGTAAAACGTAAGCCCGTTTGTATGTAACGGATGTAGGCCTATTGTGGCTAAACGGTGTGATAAATGGCCTAGGTTGCTATTGATCGCTAATAGAAAGCCGCATATTGCCTTTCGGATGACACAATAAATATTGACCTTGGATGACCTTGAAGGTCAGTACGCGCTATTGTAACTAAACCGCGCGTTGTATCTCAAAAACGGTGAGAGATAGAGCCAAGGTTGCTATTAGTCATTCACAGGAAGTCGCATATTGCCTTGTGGATGACACGAAAATCATTGACTTTGGATGACTTTGAAGAGTCATTACGCACTCTGTTATGCTAATCGTGCGGTATTGTGTTTAAACGGTAAGTCGTAGAAAGCCGGCGACAATGTCATTTGACAGTGAGACGACGAGTTCTTATAGGCTTTCAATAGTAACCATGTCTCCGTGTGCAGCGGTTTGGCTGCAATTTTAATGCAATTTCTAGCCTAATAGTCGCCATATCTCAACCCTTTCCAGTGACAGCTGGGCTTCTTGTTTTTCTTGTTATCATCATTATCAGCAGCAGCAATGGCGGCGGCGATGGAGATTGACTGAAGAGGTGAAAGGACGGAAGACCAAATTGGGCCTGATAGGGGCCTATTGCAGCCCACAAAAAACCCGGCCTATTTTCTTCTCCCCAATCACCGTACAGTTACTAAGCCGTTTTCGACAATGCTATTGATCTGTTTACAGTTGGCACTTAGCTCTGTTGGGTTACAATTATTATTATCAAGATGTGAAAGCTCTTGACGTCACAGTTTACGTCACACGCCGAGATGAGCGGCTGCTGACGATGACGCTATTTACGTCTGATTCATCATTAAGCTGATGCACAACGTCATTACTACGTCATTCAGTGGCGTTGAATAAAGGCCGGTAATTTGTTTAATTCATGCATCCCGCTGTTTTCTCCCCGGATTTATCAAGTCGACACAATTCGTCACTTTAAAAAGTAAAGTCAGGTACATGCTATAGCGCTTCTTACCGAAGACGAACTCAAGATTAGAAGCTCTTTTACAATCTGAAAAGTGGCAGCAAATTGGCATACTGCAGCGCACTATGCGGCCATCCATTGCCCGCGTCAGCGAACAATTAGATCCGCGGTTTGCAGCCAGCAGACATACCACTGCCCCACCAATCAGCCACACTAGGCCTTCACCCAGTAGCCTGTAAGCTACTATTCATTTCCCATCCCACGTAGGGTAGAAGGCTGAGTTGACCTAAGCACACATTAGGTTAGCAACTTGCTCAACGTTGCTTGCAAATGACCTGAAGTGAGAATCAAACCGTAACCTGAAAGTTACGAGTCGACACCAACCACTAGACCACTTGCACTTACACAGGCACGTAGGTGCGAACACCTTGCCTACAGATGTTACTTGGTAACGGACCGGCTGGGTGTTGAACTGCGAACCTCTCGGTCGCGAATCCAGCGTCCTAACCGCTAAGCCACCACCGAAGCTAAACATAAGGACTGGAAAAAATAAACCTGACAAATAAGTTTTCTGGAGAAGCTACTAAAAACAGAAAGCAGTGACTGGGCGCAAAGCTTTTGTCATCATCGTTATCATCACCATCATCATCATCATCAGCAGCAGCAGCAAACAATTATTGCATCTTCGCAATCAGCGAAAACAACGTAATCGACGCTGATTGGTTCGTACTGCATGTATCATGTCAAGATCAGCGTCAAGAGCCGACAATGTCTTAGATGATATGCGACCGACCGGCTAGTTAACGAGCGTCTCAACAGACGGTGACAGTGATAGGGTGTTTACACGATCCAACAAACGTTCAGCAAGCGTCCAGCATTAGCACGTGTATTTTGAATACATTTGCTGGAAGTTTGCTAAACGTCTGCTGGATCGTGTAAACACTCCCCAAACACTGGGGCGACTGAAAACGCGAGACTGGAAAACCCAGCACCAACTCGGAGGGGTGGAAAACGAAGGAATAAATTGTATGGACAGCCAATGGGACAATTTTTGCAATCTATTGAAATAACAGTAAGTCTTATGTTGTAATTCATATTTGTAATATAATTAGCAAAGCAGTCGCAACTGTCAGTATATGCCGTACTGGCAGAAACATTTAACTAACTGCATTTATGATGGCCTACCTAGGTCTAACGCATTAGGCAGGATACTAGATATGTATATGATAAAATATGCTAATTTCGTTCTGATAACGTTACTAACGTTCTAGTTTTATACTAAATACAACAAAACAAAATTCTTTCGAAGTTTTCATCGGACGTGCCGTCAGCAAAATTCAGAACGTTTTTGCTAACAGCTACCAAACTCAGACCATGGTACGCTTGGGCGCGAAATTAAGTATTTATAATATACTTAGCTATAAACTAACCCAAATTGTTAGGCCATCGAAAATAGACTCGCTCGCTTGTAGACAAATCTCACTTGCTTTTCTTGCTTAGCGAGAAAAGCGAAAAATTGCAAGATTCCATCAGAAAATTTCAAGTCGATGCTTTAAATTTTGCAGAATACAACAAAGGATTACTTTTTGTCGCACCCTGTATATATTGAGTAGTTTTTTCATAATTTTCTGAATGATAAAGAAAATTATGATCTTTATTAAATCACATGGTTCACATAGTTCACACACACATCATCGACAACCGAGGGGCTCAATGCCCGTTGGTGTCTGACGCCATTGTTACTATCGCTGCCCACCGCTGCCTATCTAGGGCAGCGTGGCTTAACTCCTGCAGGGTTGTCCCACACCACTGCTCAATGTCATCTG
>Ga0056128_1010960_pt1 | contig 11245 bp, 6 predicted proteins | sample WorMetLIZISLAND2_FD_71113 | JGI IMG/M metagenome (GOLD analysis project Ga0056128, IMG submission 71113) | Marine gutless worms symbiont microbial communities from Max Planck institute for Marine Microbiology, Germany - Olavius geniculatus... ... | reverse complement strand
TTCCCTGTTCCCTTCCCCTTCCCCTGGTTGCCATGGCAACGAAATTTGGGACAAAATGGGCTATAACTCGGCTTGCGTAAGAGATTTTTGCGAGATTTTTGCGCCTATAGGCGGGTTTTCGGGGATGGGCCATCGAATGCTGCCAATCGCATTTTTCCGCGACCAACCTCCGTTGCCATGGCAACGAAATTCGGGACAAAATGGGCTATAACTCGGCTTGCGTAAGAGATTTTTGCGAGATTTTTGCGCCTATAGGGGGGTTTTCGGGGATGGGCCATCGAATGCTGCCAATCGCATTTTTCCGCGACCGACTTCCGTTGCCATGGCAACGAAATTCGGGACAAAATGGGCTATAACTCGGCTTGCGTAAGAGAAATATGATGTGGCCCGGCCAACACTACTGAATACTAGTAAACATGCTTAACTGCTCATTTGTTGCAGTAATTAGACCTACTCTATTTTACAGAGGCATTGGACAGATTCCGTGTTCGTATGAACATTATCTTGTTTTACGCAACGTTCAAATTTCGTTAAAAATTGACGCCGTTAGGTAAAGAATGTCCAATAGTGGTTCAACTTAACGCAAAATCCTACACTAGTTGTAATAGATTTGTAAGGCAACGCTGATTTTCGTTTCCTTAGCCAGGCACTAGTTTACACTGCAAGATCACGATACAGTACCAGTGCAGCGCACGGTGTGCTTGATTACGCCCCAGCTTTCCGTCAATGTATGTATATTTTCACGTCTCAACAAAATTGCGAAAGAAACAAATTCGTAAGGGGAAACAATAACGTGAAAATATTTCAGCCTGTAAAATGTTGTCCCAAGGCTGTACACCATGGCGGAAAGGATCTGTCGAGTGAGACATGCTAAGCCGTTCTATATTTTTTTCATATATTTGGCCAGAGACCAGGTCTACAACAAGGTATTCGACAAATTGTGAACAGAAAAGTGTCGTAAAACCTGTTTCCTATTTTGTAGGCAATCTGCTCAAAACCTGATGCCAGTTTTCCAAGTCGCACGCGGGCCTAATATTTTGCTACTCACCGAGCCTGGCCACAAAGAAACGGCCAAGCTGACTTAATCTGTGTGGCTAGTTGTATACCGATATAGTCGACTCATCTGCCGACGCTCAACCGAGGTGTACTCAGTCTTTCATCCCTTCGGGGTAGGTAAATCGAGTACCGGCCTATCTGTCTGGGGTTATGGTGGACGCGTTTACCTTGTGTCTGGTGGCAGGTAACACGGTGTGATCCCATGTGGCAGGTGACGATCCGTTGTGGGTTTTTCATGGAGAGCTATACACGACCTTTAACATTTTAACCCGTGCAACTATTGACGGGGCATGAGAGTCAATTGACTTCGTTGATTTGACACAACCTGTTAACGACTACAGTAGGCCTACACTATGCTGCCACCTTACCTTGTGTTCAACAGAACAACGTCAAGCTGATCGACTTTGGTTTCGCTCGTGCCGACATGTTTCCGGTCCATGGCCAGTTCAAACGCAGCGAGACCTACTGCGGCAGTTACGCGTACGCGTCACCCGAGATACTAATGGGAGTGCCTTACATTCCACAGATGTCCGATGTCTGGAGCCTCGGCGTCATCCTCTACGTCATGGCAAGTCGTCTACGTGTGCCGCCGCCCATTCTCATAATCTCATTTGTCCACAGGAACCAGATATAGACGATAATATTGGAACGTTAAAACTTGAAGAATATTTTTCACCAGTATATGCATGCAGTTGATGAGTTGAACACATTAGTCGCACTTTTGATCCGTATCTTTGCTTTTCTCACTTTGCACCGGACACAGTCAGCGAACTATTTGACGTTCTTATATCTTAGATTTCTGTATTGATTACATTGTTCTGTCTGTCTGTCTCTGTCTGTTTGTATGCATTGTCTTATGTGAATAACTAGAAATACGTTTTGTGGAACGAGGTATATGTCCCATTGCCACGCTATATAGGCCTAGCCAAAGCCAAGCAGCTGCGTATAAGGAGAGTAAATGCAAACAGGACGCAATTATCTTTCACGGGGGCCGAGTTGTAGTCAATTCGTTGCCATGGCAACAGGGGTCGGCAGGGGAAAAGTTTAAATGACACCATCGGATAGCCCGGGCCCGAAAATAGAGGGGTAGGTGCAAACAGCGCGCAATTATCTTTCACGGGTGCCGAGTTATAGTCAATTTTGTTTCAGTCAATTTTGTCCCAAAATTCGTTGCCACGGCAACAGGGGTCAACAGGGGAGAAATTTAAATGACACCGTCGGATAGATTGTGCCAGAAAATAAAGGAATAGGTGCAAACAGCGCGCAATTATCTTTTACGAGGACCGAGTTTTATTGCTCTGAAATCTCCATTAGCTGTAATGCAAAATTCTGCAACTTTTGAATGGTTGCTATGGCAACAGGGGTTGATAGGAGGTAAATTTAAATAACACCATAACATTGCCCGACCCCGAAAATGAGGGGGTAGGTGAACATAGCGCGCAATTATTTTACGGGGACCGAGTTATACCGCTTTGAAGTCCCCATAGGCCGTAATGCAAATTTTTGAAAATTTGGGGTAAAATAGGAAAAGGAGTTATCAGATTTTTATCCCAACAAACTCGATCTTATTTTTCGGGCTCCGAGTCACTGTGTAAAATTTCATCAGAATCGAATCAAAATTGTGGCTGTAGGAGTGTTTACAGACAGACTGACAGAATGATAGACTGAGAGAATGACATACGTGATTTTATAATCTGTCTATAGCAATGGAACAGAAAAAAGATTTCCATAATGAACACGCTTGACTTATTCGAATAATTTAGTTCTTTGTACTGTAGCCGACCCATATGACAGTTCTAATCCCCCCCACCGAAAAAAATTAACATGTTTGTAGCGACGCTGCTTAGTGCTTAATTTTTTGAACCTCGCTACAGTATGTTAGGCCTACCAGATTTTAGAGGGCGCGGTCGGAACAGAGGAATTAGTTAGTCGAGACTATCAGTTAATTATTACACCGATCAGACAGAATGTCTTGTTATACCTCAAGGCAAAATACCTGCACGCGATTGGTCCAAAGCGCGTCACATGTCATTTACCAATACGCAATGTTGCCCGCGCGGGGCCCGCGTGGGCAACATTGAGCGGCCAACATTGAAGTCGTCACAGCTTTTTGTCCAATGTCTTTGTTTAAATTTTTACCTCCGCCAAGGAGGTAATGTTTTTGCCAGACTTTGTTTGTCTGTCTCTCTGTCTGTCTGTCTGTTAGCAAGATAACTCAAAAAGTTATGGACGGATCTTTCTGAAATTTTGAGGGTATGTCGGGCATGGCACAAACTACCAGTGATTCAATTTGGGGGGGGGTGATCCGGCAGGAATCCTGGATTCTGGATCACTTTGAAATTTTCGTTACCATTGCGTTAAAGGGGGCATAAGGGAACCGCTGCACAACCGAAGATGGTGACGCCATCTGGCGAATAGCTTTGCCTTGGCGGAGGTACCTACGGGCTCTGACTGCTTTCTAGTTTGTTCTGGTTTTAAAACATAACAAAACAAATAGTGACTGACGTTGAGGTCATCATTGAAAATGTTTTGCCAGAGATTCGTAAAATGTTTCCATTGGCTTTCGGCCTCAACGAAACATTTTACGAACCTTTGGCAAAACATTTTCAACGACGACCTCGACGCCAGTCACTATTTGTATACTGTAGTGTGTATAATGCACCCACGGGCTTTTATCGTGTAACAGAGTGGGGGCATCAGTCCCCTCAGGGGGCACTACAAATTTGTTGACCATAAGGCGATATAATATGATATTTAGGTGATTGGGAAGCTGCCGTTTGACGACGCTAACCACAGAAAGCTGCTGAAGCTGATCCTGGCCGGAGTGACGTTTCCGGACAGTCGCGAGTCGTCGGCGGAGTTTAAGCAGTGCATCTTGCGCATACTGCAGCGCGAGAGCGAGCGTATCGGCATCGTCCAAATACGACAGACGTCGTGGTTCGTCACGTACGCGGTGGTTACTGTGTGAAACAACAGACTATTGAGGAGGACGGACACTCCGCTGCCGGCATATCCTGCCTTTCGTTTTTATTCGACCGTCGAGCTATTGGCATGGTTGTTGTCGTCTGTCTGTCTGTCTGTCCGTTCGTTCTTCTGTAATGGATGTATTGTAACTAAGCTTTAGGTCGTAAGGGAAAACTTTTTACACAAATAATTAGCCATGTGTGTTGAACTCGAACGTCCAAAATTTCAGCTATCTAGTGCAAAAGGAGCATTTTCAAATTCGGGGTTGAATGGATGGGGGATGGAAAAAATGTGCGTTTTTCAACGGAAAACTGGCCATGGTTCGGAAACGGTAAGAGAATGATACGGTCAAGGTTACTATTAATCACTAATAGAAAGTGCCATACGCCCTGTCAGATGAGACAGAAGTCATTGACCTTGGACGATTTTGAAGGTCACTGACAACCAGTGCGGTCGGCTATCCTAGCGACAGCTGAACTTCTTGCCTTCCATTCCTTCCAGTGGCATCATGGGTTAAAAATTAGGCGGGGCAGGAAGTTGCAAATTTTCGACCGAGGAGATTATGGGTGCTCAAAATTTCAATTTTGCTTTTGAATTACTCCGAAATAAGTTTTTTTGCTGCAAAGTTTGCATTTTTCGATGACAAATTTTTGATAAGAAAAAGGCTTTTTTTGACATTTTTAACAGCACAAAAATTTACGGAGATTGCCTCTTTTTGTCCACGACGCCGCTGTTTTTCTCTTTCTCTTATTTCTTTCCTCCATTTTTTCATTTTTCTTCTAGGCGGCTATTGGGAACTAGCGATGTGATAAACAAGATATCGAAAGATTTAAAACACTTATCTATACGACGCCAACCCCGACGGGTTACTTGGACTTTTTAAGTTACAGACTTCATTATGCGTTCTTTAGGTTTATCTCCACGACGTGCGTAATATTTCGTACGATAGGCATTTATGCCTGTTTCGTTGTCCGTTTAATTGCTGTCACGTGGTGTCGAAATTAATTAACTACCTTTATTCATTTATTCTGTTCATTTATACGTCGCAACTTCCGCAAGTTTTTAGCTTACCGGATATCTGGTATTTTGTATCGGTATAACCATATCTGTGTGTGCTGGGTGCCAATAAAAACAATCCCTATAGGAAAATTTTATATCTTCAGATAAATTTGTAGAAGATTTTTTTCACCAATTTCATACTGACTGCAGAGGAGGATGTAAACAACAGGTTTTGAAAGGCTCACTACAATATTTCGTTTGATTCAAAAAGTCATAACCACTTGAACTGTAAAATACTTTTTTCAGAGTGAAACTAATTCTGACCTAAAGACAGCTGTGCTTGTATTTAAGTCGTACAAATGTATATTTTCTTGACATTTCCCTGCTTACTGTTTTTGAAAATACGACGTTATTTCCGACGTCGCTGCTAGTTGTTGTGATGTTATTAAGCTTTGGGACGATGTTACTGTCATCGGGCAATGCTTTTTACGCGCGAAAGCAGGAACTGCTATAGCGTGTCTTAGCTATCGCAATATTGTCCATCTGTCCGTCCGTCCGTCCGTTCGTCTGTTACACGGGTGGATCAGTCAAAAACGGTGCAAACTAGAGTCGCCAAATCTTCACCATCCGCTGCCTGGAAGACTCTATAGTTTCAGGATCCGTCAAACTTTTCCACAAATTCGAAAGCGGTCACCCCAGCGAGGGCGCTAAATAAGAGGGTGTGGGAAGAATTTGCGATTTTCAGCCAATAAGTCGCTGTATCTCAGAAAGGGTGCGAAATAGGGCCTAGGTTACTATTAATAACTAATAAGAAGTCGTACATGGGCTTTCGATTGCCATCGAGAGCAGTGACTTTGGATGACATTGAACATTAAAATAGAGGTTTTTTATGGATTTGTGGCGATTTTGGGCTGCGAGAGACATTTCAAGAGCGAATTGCGCCGAATTCACTACAGATAGACAAAGCAAGCTGCGTATGAAATTTTCAGCATTGAACGCATACCAAGTCTTGACCTTCTATCTATAGGTTTAAGAAAACCTGCGCACGAAGGCATCAAAGAGCGGTACCCCCTAAAAGTCGTTATTTGACCGTTGTTGGCCAGTCTATACCGTGAAAACGGTTGCAGATAAGCATGGATATGCTGCCTATCACAACAAGCCCTAGTGACGAGCTTTTTAGTCGTATCAACACCGATGACTTTGAAAGACCCTGAACTCCAAAAACAAGGGGTTTTATTGTTTTTTGGCAATCTTCGGCTGCACCGCGCACTCCAATAGTGAATTGCGACGAAATGGCTGGAGATAGACTAAAGCAATTTGCGAACAGGAATTGCTATAGGCTTTCGCGCGTCTCGTGAGCATTAGCTCAATTTTTTTTGTTTATAATGGCCAGTGGTAAACTGAGCATCAGCGAAGACAAAACGCGCATTGAAACATTTCGCGTGCAAGCAATTTTATGTCAAAGCGATAAGCGTCATTTATTTCGACGAAACTGTATTTTGGGTACTCTGTAAACGTTTAAACTGTCGAACTAAAAAATTCTGCAAAGTTTGATTTTTTCGTGAACATCAGCGGCGGTATGTTCAATTAAAAGGTGAACTTTTACGTTTAAACCGTTGTATCTATTAAACCATTATCAGATATTTGAGCAGGGGCGTCATATTTTTTTAGGGGAGATTCCCCCTCCAAGGATTTATGATTTTAAATTTTTTTCTGTAAGTCGTACCTCTAAAACACCATTACTGCTGCAAAAGCAATACATTACACAGACTAAGACCCCAAAGATTACTGAGACGCCCACAATCATTTTAATGTATTTTAGCGAAATTTACGGGATGAGCATAAGCTTGCACTCATATAATATGAAATTTTAGTTCTTTCTTGTTCTGCCGTTGTTGATATGCAAAAGTGTTTCTTAGAGATTGCTTTGTTAGTAGCGAAAATTAGGGAAAAAACATTTGTTGCACTAACTCGTTTGTTATTAATTCTTATAAAATATGGCGTAGGCTATTCGACGAAGTCAAAAACTGATGGCATAGATGTGTGAAGTTGCAAAATAAAATAAACTAATTAGACATATCGATAGTTATTTATATTGGTTGTGCTTCTAGAAGTGCTATCTACACTGTGTTTCAAAAAAATGCTTTTTTTTGAAACACAGTGTATATACCGAGCCTGCGGAAGGGGCCTCACGTATGCTCAGGGGCTTTATACTAAGTGTGAAAAAAATTTCTAGTTTAAAAAAATATATTCAAAATATATAACGAATAAACATGTGAAAAGCTTACCCAAAGTGGACAAGGCTATTACTTTTCATTACTGTACAATAATCTGTGACGTATTGCGACCTATAGACGTCATTTTTTGAAAATAAAACAACACAAATTGTATCTGATTTTTTTGCGTTTTAAATTTTTTTAAAAGTGGACAAATTTGCGATTTTCAGTGAACGTTCAAATGCCAAAAATGTTTCAGCTTCAAGGGGCGAAGCCCCCTGACCCCGTGTCCCTGGGGCTTCTGACCCCTTGACCAGGGGCTCTGCCCCTAGACCCCGCTGGGGGCTGAGCCCAGGGACCCGCTATTATAGGGGCCTCACACTTGTATTTGGGGGCCTCCAACTCTCTAACGCCGGCACTGGCTATATATCGTTAACAGCGAATGTAGGCCTAGTTTATGAACACGTCCATTCGTCCAAAAAAAGACAAAACCGACATTAGACAGTCAGACAGATAGGCCTATAGGCCTACAGAAAAATGAAAAAAACTGACACATTTATGCATAGTCTATATATTGTCCAAGAGACATATGAACTGAATGCCACTGCCAAAGTGTTGCTTCACAACAACAATATTTCTAATTTTTTAAATTGACGGAAGTTAAGAGTGACGCAACACAACGCAATGCGCAACGTCATCGTACAGGCCTATACCGGTATAATCACAGGTGTTCGTAGTTAGTTCGTCGCAGGTAACCACGCCCATTTCTAGGCGTACACTCTCGCCGGGGCGCCTGATTGGTTTCTGCTGCTGCTGCTGCTGTACGGGAGGCAGGCGCACCTTGAGCTAACGTTAATTAGGCGCACGTGGCAGGCGTCCCCGACGACGACGAAGGCAACTTACCTGGAGGGTTACAGATTTCATCGTCTGCAGCAGCAGCAGCAGCAGGAAAGATGATGACTACGACGTCGCATCTTGTCTGTCTGTTCTGCGTGACGGCCGGTCAGAACGGCGAAAACTTGGGTAGCGACGAAGAACAGATCGTTCTGTTTGTCTATCTTTTGTACGACATCGCCAACAACAAGGTATACGTGAGCTCATTAAGGGCACTCGCGCACAGTGCGATGAAGTAATAACATAAAGTAAAACTAGCTAGAACAGCTTCAAAACAACTTAATTTGTTTTATCGATGCGCACACGCCAATTTCTGTGATAAAATGAAACTTCTCCGCAGGTCTAATTTCATCAGTTTCTTAATGTGTTTTTTGAAAACGTCTTATTTTATTTTTGGGATAACTTTATGTAGTGATTATTATTTTGGGTGATTATTTTTGCTCTAACATTTTGCTCCAGTTGCCATTCTCCAATCTTTTCAGTGTACCGGTAGATAATCAGTTATGAGCAGCTATGTTTTAGTCAACAGCTTGCTTCAGTCAGTTCTTTAGCAGGCGTCTCTTAAGACACTTCAGACTAAGGTCGCCATGGAAAAAATACGAGGGGCGTTCAATAAGTTCCAGGACTGTTCTTCTCAGTAAGCACACAGTGACAACTGAAAACCAAAATTATTATGAAGTTGTACTGCCACTATTGTACATTACTTGCCATGGTCTCATTTATGACGTCACGTTGTGATGTCATTATTATTAAGATATAAATGATAGGCGTTGACGTTTGTTTAGAGAATTAGATAAAAGAATCATCCTAAAATTTTTTAGTCGCAAAAGGTGTAAAAAGTGCTAAAATTTATTGTAGATTATTTGTAGTATTTATCAGTGACTCTTTTCACGTTTGAAAGTATATGAATAGTTTGCCCGCTTTTGCAGCGATCATTAGTCAGTTAGTGATGATGTCAGTGTTGGAGCACTGCATATGGCAAAAACGATCAGCTGCAGACAAATCATTTTTGGTTTACTTAAAGAGTTGTTCTTGCAGACTTTTTGCTCAAAAGACATACTCTAAATGAAGAATATTACCAGGCATTATAGTCTGATTGCTTACGACCAGAAATTTGCAGCAATTGACCAGGTTTGCTGCAGAAAGGTGTCGTTTTTTTAAAATGGCAGTGCCCCACCATGCAAATGGCCCATTAGACAGTTAATAAAACTGAAAATATGGGCTGAGAACTGCTACAGCATTTGCCATACAGTCCAGATTTAGCTCCAAGTAATTTTCATTTGTTTGGTCCACAAAGCGAATCACTTAGAGACATTAAGTTTAAAAACGATAAAGATGTTCTACATCATTCTGTCCGGAAATTTCTACAGGTGCCAATAAAAACTTAATGCTACGGGTTCCAGCCGACTTGTAGAACAATGAGAACAGTGCGGTAAACTGCAGGGAGAATATGTTGAAAAGTAACATAACTGTCAGAAATGTGCGATTTACTGTCGTAGTATTAAGGACTTAGTCTTGGAACTTATTGAACGCCCCTCGTAATCCACATCACACTAGCTTGTGCTACTTAGTGCACTAAATAATGAATGTGTAGCTGGTCTTATAGCATTAGTACCAGCTTATTCACCGTGATTACATTTTCTTTAGTTCATGCGCACTTAGTTTGCCGTTGCTGTGCTTTGATTGCTTCAATTTTAAACATATATTTTTTCACAAGATAGTGTAGCGACACGCTTTTCGTGCGGTGGGATCGTAAGTGACAGTTTTATCGCAAATTTGCCAGAGATTTTGCTAATAAAAAATAACAATTTAATTAAGAGATGACAAAGTTATCTATCGAGTTCGGTGTACCACTTTTTGGGACACAGTGTACTACTTAATAATTAGATAATCATAAAAGTTTACAAAAAATTCGCTTAAAATCAACAGAAATAAAATCAACGTCCTCCGTTAGGTAGTTTTAATACTTTACAACTTTATTTGCAAAAAGTTCTTTCTAATTTTTGCTAAATTGACGAACAATTAATAAGGATGACCACGAATTATTGTAACATAAACAGGAACAAAAAACTCTGAAAACTTTAGTTTAACTAGAAAGTTTCGTCTGCATTTGAGCTGACGTAAACTATTGCTTTTTTTTAAATTTTGCACATTTTTTCTTCGGGCGGTTTGTACATGTGTCGGTCTATTTTCTGCCTTGGGGAATTAAGATGTTCGTAAGCTTACAAAAGTACATGTAGGTCTGTAGTCATATTGTCTCTGGCCAATCAAATCAACGGCACATTGTCATATTTGTTTGTGATAGGACTAGAAAGCGGAGAAGTAGGTTTTATCTGCGGTGTGGGTACGTAGGCTACGTGTGACGTCAAAATCAGCTGTGACTGCCGTTATCACATGGCGCACAGCTGGCGCACACCTATACGGCCGTACTTACCTGTATTGCGTAGGCCTATACCGGTAGTGTGTGTGTACCTGCAAACTACACCGTTTTCCACCTTCACCGCATCCTGCCTTGTCCGTGCCATCAGCATCTCTGTCTCAACGCTGCGTATACAGCAACATCTGCTGCAGCAGCGGTGCAAACTATTGCATTGCACTGACATTGATCTATTATCCGCAGTACATTGTAAACTACTGTCGCTCGGGCCTGGGTTCTATGATTGCAATGCAATCATTGAACAAACTAGATGCGTAAAATCGATTGAAATAATACGGGCTAAATCAGAATAATGCATAGGTTTACCGAATAGTATACCGTAAATGTATAGTTTTGATACAGTATGTCATTATTCTGTAATCTTTTCCATGCACGGATTAGCTTTAATCCAAACATTCAATGAACGGATTAGTGAACTTCAATTTGTTGCTGCCATACTTGTAAACAAACTTGATTGCTTGATTACCTCCGCCAAGGAGGTTATGTTTTTGCCAGACTTTGTTTGTCTGTCTGTTTGTCTATTTGTTTGTCTGTGTGTTAGCAAGATAACTCAAAAAGTTATGGACGGATTTTTCTGAAATTTTGAGGTTATGTCGGGCATGGCATAAACTACAGGTGATTCAATTTTGGGGGCAATCCGGCAGGAATCCTGGATTCTGGATCACTTTGAAATTTTCGT
>Ga0056128_1010958_pt1 | contig 11246 bp, 10 predicted proteins | sample WorMetLIZISLAND2_FD_71113 | JGI IMG/M metagenome (GOLD analysis project Ga0056128, IMG submission 71113) | Marine gutless worms symbiont microbial communities from Max Planck institute for Marine Microbiology, Germany - Olavius geniculatus... ... | reverse complement strand
TTCGGCTGGTACGCTAATCAGTAAACATTGGGCAAGTAGGCCTAATACTACAAATAACATCAAATGAAGAAGGCTTTAGACTATGTTAGTGATTACCAACTAAAGTCAGCTTGTAAGGACCCCATTCTTCCTGTGATGGGCGCAGCGCCAACGCTTAGACAACAATCACACATGGTCGCCGATCGCTCAGAACGATTAGCAAATGTAACGCCGTGCGCTGATTGTGTATGTCCACGTCAGTTACTGAAATTAGGCCTAAAGTGTGAGATGGCATGTGGACGGTGTGGCGGAGAGGGGATAATTAATCCTTCCAATCTCTCATGAATGGCGACTGTTCTACAGGTGCGCCTACCCCACCCCACTCTCTCTGCCACTGTTGTTTGCTAGCAAATCGAGAAGATCGAGTTGTATAGTGGCCGCCGCCCGCCGCCGACTGCTGTTTGATTGGGGCTTAGACAGCAGACAGCGGCGGGCGGCGTGGCGTGAGTGGATATCGGTATGGGGTTTCACAGTCAAAAAAATATCGCCCAGTACCCGATCCACCCCAATACCGGCCAGTATCGGCCAATACCCAGTACTCCAATACCAGTATCGTTTGAACCCTAATCAATACAGTGCTTCACTGGGCAACAGGCAGGGCACTGGTATTGGTATTGGTATTGGGTATTGGTATCGGCAGGACCCAATAGTATTGGGTATTGGGTAGCTTTTTTGGTATCGTTCTAACCCTACCCTTAAACCGAAACTTCCCGTAATACTAAACCAAAGGCTAACGCTAGCACCACCTATTGGATGTAGTCAAATCTCAGACTGTCGGCATACTAGTTCGGTAGTTGAGCTGCAGGCATGCTATGTGCTACCTTGTTTAAAAATTTTCTGAGTCATTCATTTGTCACAAAATGAAATTAGTGAGTATGTTTTATCCACTTAATTGTTTACCTGTGTGGTCTCTTTAGAGTTGTTTTTTAAATGCTTGTTGGTTTAGCTTGTAATCTTAATAGGTGATGTGACATTTGTCCGGAATTTGATGATTGCTGTTTTATTAACTGCTAAAATATTTGGTGACTGATCATATGATTATGATGTGTGTGTCTGTGTGTTAGTGGATGTGAATGCAGTGGATATGTATGGAGTGGCAGCCATGCACCTGGCTGCTGAAAACGGACACACCCGCTGTCTGACTGAGTTGCTGGAGGCTGGAGCTTTGTGTAATGTTGGTACTGCCGAGAAACGACCTCAGTGGGTTACTACTACTGGTAGGCATTGTGTGACATGCGTTCGTTGTGGTAGTACTAAATTAGTAGTAGTAGACTGTAGTACACATACGGTATTTTGTAAAAATCCACATATCATGTTTTTTCACATATCGTGGCATTTTAAAAATCACATGTCCAGAAACTGTACTGCTTGTAGTGTAATTCCGTAAAAATTTGCATATATTCACATATTTCTGCCTATGTGATGCACTTCAGGTCTGGTGGGGTCTTCAGTGACATTTTTATCGCAGACTTTCTGCAGAATGTGCTAGTGAAAAATGTTGATTATCAATCAATGTTTAGCAAAGATATGGCCAAAAACTTAGTGCCATGTTATTGCACTTATACTAATACTGAATACAGTGTATCTATTCGTTGTAGTAGGCCTTTTTTGTACATTGATGACCCAAGCCTCGGCATTGGCAGCTAAGAGCAGCCATTTCTTTTGCTACAACTACTGCTACTACTACTGTAGTTACTGTATGATTACTACTAGTACTACTACTACCATACTACTACTACTACTGTGCTTGTACATTTGTTGTAGTATATCCGTATGTGGCTGACACAAGACCACTGCATCTGGCTGCTAAAAACAACCACCTCTCCTGCATTCACGAGCTGATGATAAACGGAGCGGACTACAATGCTACGGATGGTCAGGGGCGCACGAGCTTGTACATTGCATCTGAACTGGGCCACGAACAGGCTGTGCTGGAACAACTTAACAATGCCTATGGCAAAACGATTCTGTCACTACCCGTCAAAGATACAGGTACTGCTGTGTGACTACTGATATAACTATCGCACTATTCCTGTTAGTGCTGCTGCTAGTACTACTACTGTTGTGGTAATATTTGTGGTTGTAGTAGTTGTATTTGTAGCTAAGGACACTCCACTGCATCAGTGTGTAGAGTGCAAACAGTACTGCTTGTCTTATCACATGGCTCTGATGCTAGGAGAACAGACAAGGTCTGCTACTGTCACTACTGCTGCTCCTGAGCTGCTGTTACTACTACCACTGCAGTTGTTGTTGTTGTCATGGAAGTTGTTGTTGCAGTGTGGTTCTGCTGAGTCTGTCCTGTTATTGCATAGCTTTGATACCTACACCGTGTCCCGAAATTAGCGACCCCCTTGCTTCAACTGCCCTTTATTCAGTTTGTAGTTCATGAATTTCAATGACATCGTAGACTGCACTGTCATAACGTTACATACCATCACAGCTATTATGATGTTTACGTCTTACAGTGTGTGCTCAGTATAACGTCATTATGTCATCAGAATTTGTTTACATTAAGGTTATGTTAAATGCGTTGTTATTGACAAAGGGATCAAGCAGCAGCATACCCGCCTTAGACTAAGAGCTTGCGTCAAGGCTAAAAGTGGCCATTTTGAGCTCAAACTTTAAAGACTAGTTCAGAATGATTGTCGCTAATTTTGGGACACAGTGTACAACTGTTTCTGCTGCTGCTGTTGTTGTTGTAGTAGTAGTAGTAGTATTAGTAGTTGTTGTTGCAGAGGACACTCCACTACACCAGTGTGTAGAGCACGGCCTGCTGCAGGCTGTTTCACTCCTGCTATCCCATGGGTCCGATGTCAATTACAAGAACAAGCTAGGTCTCTCATCACTGCACACGGCGCTGCAAGTCCCCAGCAATCGTCACTCCAGCCCTGCACGCTTAGCCGGTGCTCAGCCCAGTTCCACGGAGGACATTGTTCGTTGTCTGGTCAAGGAGGGCTACAACACTGATGTCAATCTACCCGACGGTCTAGGTATGCTAGTAGTGTAGTGATAGTAGTGTTGTGGCTAATGGATCAACTAAGTTGCGGTACACCGAGCCCAGTTGATACCTGTATGGGCGAAGCCCAATTTTCGGCATTCTGTAACGTAGTGCAAGCATTTTTGATCAGCAAAAGACAATATGTAAAAATCTGTACCATACCATAACGTAAGCGCTGTTAAATCACCATTACAGCATTCCATAATGAATAGAAGCAGGTTAGGTTTTTCCCGTCTCGTTGCAAGCAGCTGAACCAATCACAGAAGCCATTACTACTGATCAGTTGCAGACGTCAATTTAAAAGACTGTAGACGTGGTGTAATCTTACTGCTAGATAATAAATAGAATGTGTACAGTTACATTGCCAAACGTTGTAGCATTGTGCGCAAGTATTTAGTACATTTTGGCATGAAGCTAGACAAAATGGCACTGATGTAATCTGGTGTCTGGCTGATGGCTAAGAAAACGGAGATCAGCGCTACCCTAGTGCAGTATTAGTAGCAGTATTACCGTGGTTTATTTGACATTTTGTGTAGATGTAACACCGCTGGAGTATGTATCGTTCAACGGTCACCATCAGCTACGTCGCCCATCACTCGCTGCATTCCTGATTGCATACGGAGCGTCGTTTGTCAACCTGCGCAATCGTCGTGGCTCTGCGTTGCAGTGTGGCATGTCACTGCTGGAGCAGGAGTTGACACGTGTGACCAGTGACTGCATTATCCTCCGTGCCATCGTGAAAACTCTCCCCCAGCTGCCGACCCTCGAGACCCTTGGCATCAGCGTCGACAGACCGCCAGCATCGGCAGCGATGATGCATCTGGTTCATCATCCCCCTCCACCGGGGTTTGAGGCGGCAGCTGACAACTTGGCGGTGCAGCGCAGTGCGTTCATTCACCGCTGCAATTGGTATCAGAGGCTGGCGTCATCACCGCGCACACTGCAGCACCACTGCCGCGTCGTCGTACGCAATCAGCTCGGTCCATCCCGGCTTCGTGCAGTCTCGTCCCTTCCACTCCCCGTTCCACTCCGCGACTATCTCCTGCTCGAGCATGACGAGTACAGATAAATAAGTAAGGACATGAGTGAACAGCACTGATCCTGGACATTTTGGGCATAGCCTGAAATAGCAAAGACCTGTGATTTTGTAATATGAAAAGGTTGTATTATATTTGCGATTATCCATGCAGGCTTATCTACCCATTGTGTTTTAGTTATAGTGGTGATACTTGTATGATAGTTGATAAGGACGTAAATAATTTAAACTCATTTGTTCAGGTTAGATGGTGCACTTTTTGGTCAGTTTTAAGTTTTTTCCTACCAGGAAGACCAGTTCTCATTTCGAACTTAATGTAAACTGATCTTAAACTTGCCACTTTTGCCGACAACGAAAACGGTGTTTCTTTACAGTTCTTACGTGAAATATGCAAACTGTTGAAATAGGCCCTATAGCAGCTGCCCCCACATTACGTTTTACGAAGTCCGTCACAGTAAGGAAGTGGACATGACAGAGAAAGAGTCACTATGTGCATAGTCTCAAATTCTCTGTCAAACAGAAAATTCTCTGGTAGATGTTTGAACTGTTAAAACTTTATCTTTAGCAAATAAGTACTTATTTGGATACGGTTTTTTATTGCATATTTTTTCCGCATTTTTTGGGCCCGTTGGTCAAATTCCGTGGCTCACCGTGGCAAAGTTTCCTAATTCCGCAGCATTCTATTAGATAAATAGAACCACTTGTTTCTTATTTAAACTACGAAAGCGTCTGTCCCTCAGTATATCAAATGTTTCATTATACCTCATTAGTGGAATACATTTCTGTCGCAAACTTGCAGTGGAGTTTTGCAGATTATCAAAGTAGTCGGTTGATTTAAGATGATTGGCAGCTGTGTTACAAAGCTTTGTAAATTTGGATTTGAATTGGAAAACAAAAGCAATTGTCGGCCATCGCTGAATTCCGCAAAATTCCTGGGAAATGTCGAAATTCCGTGGCTTGATTCAAAATTCTGTGGCCCATGAGTGCTGTGGTTCCGACTGCATTCTTTGTTGCTGCATTGTCACTGCTATTGACACTTTCCATCGTTATGCGTCCGCCGCTGTTAGATGGCACCAGAGGGAGGCACCGTCAAGCACTGTGCTTTTATGTCGTCTGACATGTCCATGCTTCCTTGTTGCAAAGCAGGGGCGTATGTAGAAATGTGAACAGTGGGCTTGGTTGAACGTTTCAGATGTGCACTTTTGAAAGTGTTAGTCATTATTTGAGCTTAGTGTGTCTCAAAACGTGCAAATTTTTTTTAATAAATTTGGACAAATTTTATGAGCAGTATGGCAGAAAATCATTTTGACCATTATCATGTGACCACTAGCCAGTCTCATTGGCCATAAGTGACCAATGGCATTGTTGCATGGGAGGAAGGGGCAAGGGGACAGTGCCACCCTGAATTTTAGCCTGTTAGAAAATTTTCTTATCGTCGAATATTTTATTCCATTAGTACAAAGTTTGGGTGTGGGAATCTAGAAGCAATAATTTAATTTTGAGCACACGTATTTGTCGGAAATTATCAGCTGTCTGTTCGAAATTTGCAACTTTCGGCCCTTCCAACTTTTAAATTGACCGCCGGTTTTAGCAGTTACTGTAGTGGTCACACAATGGTAGCAAAAAGATCTGCTGAGCGGCAATTGGGCCAACATAATTCTGGTGAATATTTGCTATATGCTGTAATGCCTTTGATTAAAGTAAGTAGCCTAGTTATTTGTCCAAATGGTCAATATTCATTCCAGTGCGTTGTGACAGCATATTTCAAATACACGTTACTTATACTTGCATGTCCGTTGCTTATAGTTGCTATTGTTGGCTCTGCTGAAGCGACCTCAATGACCTCAGTATATTTCTGTATCACCGTTTTTATGCGTTGGTCTGTATGCACAATAAAAAGTGTTTAGAAAGTTATGAACAAACTCTGATGTCATTTGTAGTGACGTTTCATATAAGATTGATATGATTAGCATGCAGAAAGGCGTAAAAAATGCTTTGTGCTTTCAATTGCCACCCATCTCTAAAAAAACCTACATCTCAATAAAATTTACTGGACTTTTAAAAATACTGGTGCAGTTTTTTTGCTTGCTTTCATTGTTTTAGTAAAACCAAACTGTTTGCATTTTGTTTGTTATGCGGTGATAATTTTATTTTTGTTGTCCTGGGTGTTTTTACGATCCCAGGATTTGGATGCTTTAATTTCTGTAATTCTGGACTGGTGAAAGTGGTCGGGATCTCCGAATTACGGATCAAAGAATTGCAATTCCTGCAGCTAGTGTCAACTGTCAACACAGGCCAGAGGGATCTCAATTCCTTGTGCGTATGCTTAGTTGCCAGTATGTGACTATGACAAGACATAAAATAAAGACTAAAATTTAAAAAAAAAATATTTGGTTTATATTTATACAGGTTTACAGCTGTTCATAGTGAATCAACAGAATAATGCATATATCAAGCAGCGTATAAGTATGGGTGCACATATTATGTTCAGCCTGCGAAAGCTTACTCGACAATTATTACGACAGCAGCAAACACCAAATTCAAATAGCAATAAAAAATCATTTTTTCTTGAATAATAATTTACTATCACTTTAGAACTGAACGACTGTCTTGTGAATTTCTGCAGCTGAACATTTATTTATTATTACAAAATTACACATCATTATAAACTATACAAAGTACCTATTACTGCATATTACAACATACACAAAAGTGTGATAATTACATAACCATTCACTATGATTCCCAGCAGCATATTGATGTGCAGTATATCTGTGTATATGGTATAGCCCCAAAAACAGGCCAAGTTAAATTCCGTGGAGCAATTTCCAAAATTACAGACAACCTAAATACCTTCCCAAAGCAAATTACTGTCTACGCCATGATTTTGTCGAGGAGGCTCGGTTACTTTTGGGTCCGTCTCTTGTACAGAAGATACCTGGTACTCGAACAATCTTAGGCCTATACTTCTAACTCAAAAGTTATGAACGGTTTTTGTGATATTTTTTGCAGGGGACGGGCCTAGCCGAAGGAAAAGGTAAATAGATTTCCGTGGCAATCGGGATTCTTTTCCGAACTCCAGATCAGGCATGATTCTTTACCTAAGGGAGATAGGGTGTATGGTGACACTCTGTTGTGTTTGCCAGGTGACAAAAATATTCTCAGCATAGGTTTGACAGGACTGTCACTTTTAGTATTCACTCATACAGCAACAAACCCACCAGTTAGCTTTAAGTTAGATGTTAAGAGTCAGTTTTCAACACAAGTCCAATCCATATGCACTGTGAGTCAAAAACATCAGTACTTGTGTCCATCTCTTTGCTGAAAAATAATAAATTTTCCAAATTTTTTCACCGGTACACTCATTGGTAGCTTTGCAATAACACCGTCGCTGACTCACAGTGACATGTAAGTGACAACTTCATCAGTATATCTGAATGAATGTGGACTACTTTCACGAAGTCAGAATAGCACTTGCATATAGAGGGTGATGCAAAATAAAGCGAAACATTTCACTTTCAGTCTTTATGCTGGGCACATCACAAACAGGCTGAAATCTAACGTCGGAACACATTGTCAGCCGACTTATATAACTAATAAAAAATATTCAACATGACCACACTACATTGCAGCTGTACATTGCAAGGCTAACTGTTTCCGAATGACTAAGTAAATTAATATGTATGAAAGCATTATTTTCCACTGTGTTTATGCGCCACTCTGTATTCGCAGGCAGAACATATCAACAATGCACAGGCTACAGGTGATTGTTGTAGACTAAACGTTGACATGGTTTCTGCATGAAAGTTGCAAAACTTATGTGAGCTGTGGGCCTCAAAACATGGTGCAGTGTAATCTTTACCCGAAAATGGAAGTAAAACAAATTTTAAAACAAGTTGGACTGAAGATATTGGCACATAATTCCACGAATTATATTTTCAATGCTTTCTTCGCAGTCACGAGCTGCAGCCGGGAGGTTCTGCAGCACTGGATCATTTGGATCATTCAGACAGTGTTCAGACAATGTTCGAGTTAGCTCAGGCTATATGGTAAATTGTAGTTCAGGGGCTAACAAGGAGGCAACCTGTGGGGGTAAAACTGAAGTGGGGGACACCTGCAAACTTGGTGCTTTAATTTTCGGGCATTTTTACTGTGTTTAAAACTGCACAGCTGTAAATAATATGTACAAAAATATTTTTTTAAAAAACGAATTCAAGGTTACTGTTGTGATAGCAGCGTCCACACCTACTAGGAGCAAAAGCTCCATCGTAAAAGGAAGGGATAGGGTTCAGCTCTTCTGGGGCAGATTGTATAACTTGTTAGCCTACATAAATTATACCACTTTTCTGCCTAGAATGCATAATTTCAGTTTTCAGCCTAGAAATAGAGGAGATGACAGCATGTCGTCTCCTCCATCACCGAATACACTTCCATACTCCCTAGATGCATGGATTTAGGGAAAAAGCTCCCAGAAGAATGGTGACAGTGAGGAAGGGATGATTAAAAGAACGGAAAGAAAGCGGGAATGGGAGGTGGGAGGGATTGAGGAATGAGGTAGCATTGTGGTAGAGAGAGTAGTCAACTGCCCCACTATATTTTAGGCAATATTTAGACAATTTTCTTTTTGTAGGAAGATTTTCGTACAAAATCTCAGGTTAGAAATCCCCCATTTCGAAAGGAATTCTGGGACAAAAATTGAAATTTTTAGCACCCATATCTCATGTGTAAGAAATTTCGCAGTTGTCTGTCAGAAAATTGTTAACTTCATTCTCTTTTCAATCCGTGACAGCGCTGGAATAGGAACCTTGCTCTGAGACCCAGACCCAGCGTCTGTCTCCAGACGCTGCTGGTTAAATAATGGTAGCTGTTGTAGATTGGTGTAGGTCTCTTAAGCATTGAGGACGGTGCCGTAGACGGTGTTCGAAGGTTCAACAACCGGCGTCCTGCTGCGTGGCCGAGCCGGTACTTGTAGCTGAGCGTATACTGGTGCTTCCATACCACCCTGTTACAATCATTAACATAAATTAGCATACACCTACATAAATTAGCATAAAACATACTGCCAGCTAATTCGTTCACACACTGCTCATTAATATACATGTATATCACAAAACTATGAATATTATGTGTGATAAATACACAAAATTTTCTATTATTGAAACATCATTTTCAGACAGGCTTAAATTCAGGGAGGGCAATATTCCTGCTTTAATGCCCCCCCCCCAGTCTTGCCATAACGCCACTGCTTACTGGACCTTCCATACCGTGACACAGACAACACACAGTCAAGCCACAAGCTGATTAACACACAACCGCCTTATTCGTTCACATGCAACTAATTAATTCGCATCACATATGATCTGTGAATAATTACCCGTGAGCAGCCTGTAACACCAGTTAGATTTCACATAACTTTATTCACGATGCAATAGCACTAAATAATAAAGATACAACAAAGATTGAACCGAGAAAAAATGAACTAATAACAAAGTCAGCAACGTCAAACTGTTGTATTCGTTGACCTATGCAGTTCGTTCCAAATCTTGAAAGCAGACCTTTCTGTCGTCGGTCGGGTAGCTGGAGTATCCCGGCGGTGCATTGGTCGGCAGCACGTCCGGTCTGTAAGTGTCTGGTTCTGACGGTTCATAGGCCAAATTTGGCATCGGCATTGAACGGTCACCATTCACATCTGTCTGCGTGCCGTATCTGTACATACACAACGACAAGTGTGTACGAAGCGACGGAAATGAATTGAAATCAACTGTTCGCCAGTCCTCCGAAATCAACTGGCATTTCATTTTAGTTCTGTCGCTTTGTAGGCCTACACGTCTTTAGGCTATACACATACATACCGGGTTAGCGAAAACAACAGGACCAATTCTGATCAATATCTTTTCAGTTACAGACCACACAACAAAGTAGCCCCACTTCTGGGGCTACGCTGTATCGTGCAGTCAGCAGAAGTTACTGGCATATAATCAGTCGAGTGCATTTAAAACATGGCAGCATCATAAGTGCTGGATTTAAGCTCGTTCCAATAAGCAGACCAGCCACGCCGACTAGGCTATTACAAAATACAGATAACAACAGAAATTCCACCTTTAGCTCTGCATAATCAACATCAATTACCAATTGCACAAAAAATAATTTAATTGTCAAACCTATACTTATATTATACTTAATATTTTAATATTTAATTTTTATACTTAATTATTGTACTTAAATGACAAAATTATGACGTACAATTCACATACATACCGCACTAAGTAAATGACATACAAAACAAAAATATAAAATCAAGTATGCTTTAGAACTGACACAGAAAAAAATCTATGAAATAAATCATATTGTCATATGCCATAATTATAACAACTCTACAATATGGGGGCAGACTGTCAAGCCTACCAATATATTAACAAAAATAGAAACTGGATCGCCACAAATTCGTTGCCAAATTGCATCAGATGCACTAAATAATATAATGGGAGCCCCATTCTATGCACTGGGAACTCTAATCCCAAAACCCCATAAGAAAAAGAGAGATTCTGTCTCGAGTCTTGACAGAAAAAATATTACTGGTAACTAAGTTCACCAGTACTAGAAATTAAATTACTGCAAATTATTATGATTAGGTAAACAGAATTCATAATTTCACACAGGTCTATAGTGGAAGATAAAGAAACCCCATAATTTAACAAATTAAAGTCAGCAAAATCAATACAGTATAACGTATAAACCGTGGCAGAAAATGTCACTTACCTATCGTGTTTCTCTACAGAATCAAACAAAACAAAACAAAACAATTAGGATTAATTATTAGGCAACAATATTGATAAGGGTTTTTGTTTTTTAACCCTTCTTTTGAAGGGTATTAAATTTTTTAAAAAATTAAATTTTTTATATTGATAATAAATATTGCACAAATAATTTGAAATAAATACACATGACAGATATACAGCGACAACTGAACAGACAAACGGGCACGTTACACAAATGTCAGCCGTTTTTCTTATTTTCGTTTTCTAAGAAATCTGAAAATGGACAGTAATAGCCAACATATTAGATGAATAACACCAACAATAACAAAACGATGATTATAATTTGAACGTTTCGTCAAGTTTATTAATTGAACGCATAGCAACATAATTAATATCGCTAACAGATATACTGGAT
>Ga0056128_1010957_pt1 | contig 11246 bp, 12 predicted proteins | sample WorMetLIZISLAND2_FD_71113 | JGI IMG/M metagenome (GOLD analysis project Ga0056128, IMG submission 71113) | Marine gutless worms symbiont microbial communities from Max Planck institute for Marine Microbiology, Germany - Olavius geniculatus... ... | reverse complement strand
GCCATATGCATAGCCCCATCTAAGGTTACCCAAATGATTTTTGCTGTTTTAGAGGACTGATATCATCACATCGTCCTTACACACAGTTGTAAACTGGTAAGTTTTTTACATATATTTCAAATAATGTCAGATATTAATGTAAAACGGCATGATTAACAAATTGCACAGACTTCTACTTTTTAACGTATGTACAGTTATCCGAACGACGAGTTATTTCCTGCAGTTGTCGATATTTTTTATCTTCTGTAATTTTATAATATGTTAAAGGTTATACTAGTTAGTTCAGTTATAATTATATATAATTATATAATTATGCTCGAAATGAACAACGGCAGCGTATAACGAATGACATAGCAAGCACATAAGTATGCAAGATTATGCACATAATTGTGCATAATTATGCAATTATATAATTGCATAATTATGTGCTTGATATGTCATTCGTTATACGCTGCCGTTGTTCATTTCGAGCAAATAAAATGACGACAACAACGATTATGATAACAATGATGATAATGATGATGGAGCGTGTAATGCGCTGACATTGATTTGTCTCTGACGAGTCGGCAGGTGCGAGCTGTGAGAGGCTAAATGTTGACGAGCAGACAGACAGCTAGCTGACGTGCGTGTGTAGGATGCAATTGCACGTACACAAGTCGCCGGCGTAACGCTCTGCCTCTCTCTAGCTCATGACGCCGCCAGACCTAACCAACTGTGTAAATAACAGGACCTACACTGCGTCTATGAGCATTTGCTGCTTAAATGAACATTTTATTCACCATTATCGAAGTCATAAACCTTTAAAATATTTTAAGAAGTTTATGACTGAAGTTGATTACAAAAGTTAAGTTCGCAACATTCATGGGCGGGCACTCTCTGCTTGTAATTGCTAGACCGGTTACGTGATCGAAATCTTTTAAAAACTATAACTAAAAATTTTTTAAATCTATAAGAAAAATTACAAAAACGGGGTGAAAAAATATTTTTTGAAATGTCATAAAATTTATAACACTGTTAAATGTAAATTTATACCTCTCATCGCCACAAATAAATTACATTTATATACATCTAGTGCTACTAATCTACACAGTGATGCAAAGAAGTAGTTTTACAGAAACAAATCATTAAGTAGTCAGTCGGATGTTTTCAATGTTTTGTGAAAAAGCAAACATGACGTGTGCTATGTTTTATGTTTGCGGCAAGGTGCGCGGCGTCGCCTGTGCAGCAGACAGCCATAGGGATTACAGCAGTGAAGAACCAGGTAGGCTTACATGTAGTTATTCATAGCTTGGTGTTCACACTGACGTTAGACATTAATTATTTTAGATCCGTATTTATCACTATACTGATACTGCGAGAGCAAAGGTAAGCGGTAGCATTTATGAACCTTATTATGTACACACAGATCGTTCATAGTAACATTATTTTTTTGATTGATGACGAAAGCTGATGGTATAACTCTCACTGATTACTTAACAGTGTTGAAGTTGTTTTTCGGATCAAATTTATGCTCGTTGTTTATTTTTTTGGGTTATTTTTGCATTAACTTTGGTTCCGTGCGGCATACCATACTGACTTGGCAGTCTTTTTCCACAGCTTGTTATTTTTCGTATGATAAAATCGTATCACACTAAATCTAAAATTAAAGACTTGAATGAGTTAGAGAATTCTACCAAACTGTTCCATGACGAGCATTTTGTCATCACATGACAATCAAATGCCATTCTGCAGCAATGGTATCTCTTTTTTATTTATTGGACCCTAACAATAATTTGCACATTGAACAATGGAACTGGACATCTCAGCACTGCCTGACCGTTGATAGTAGCCATCAATTACAGCGCAGTTATTTTTTATTGCATGATTTAAGTACGTTAAATTATATTGCATTACGCATTGACGACGTGCAACTGAGGTGCAGCGCATGCAACTGTTAGTTCTGACTCAGTCGCACAATAGACCTACGGCGCGTAAACATTACCGTGTGACGTTGATTCATGTTCAAATGTGCACGTTGTTGCACACTGCAACACCGGCACAGCCCATACAGGTGAGGCTGTGTACAGGTATGTCAGCAGACTAATGCGTGGTTTCCACCCAAGGCAACACGCCACGCAACGAACGCAGCGGACGTAAGGCAGCTGACAAAACGGACGCAACGACCGCTTTCGTCCTTGCGTTTTGGCTGTTGCGTGAGCTGCGTTTGTTAATTTCTTGCGTTCGCTGCGTACGTTGCTTGCATTGCATTAGGTGAAAACAACGCTAAGTTCACACTAAAGAGGTAGGATAATGAATGGTTCAGCGACCGGAAACAGACATTCTACTGGATATTCCCCACTGGACATTTTTTTTCGCCTGTTTATGTGACGTGGTCCGTGAAATATTTCTCTTCCGCGAGTACAACGAGCCAGAGTCAACTAACAGTTGCATGTGCTGCACCTCACTTGGAAACACAATATGCCTATACAGGGTGGGCCAATATTTCCACCATATACTAACTGATTTTAAAAATTTCTTCTCTGTCAGAATTAGGAGACAATTTGTAGTAAAACTATCACTATAGATCCCACCACAATTCAAGTGTGTCGCTACACTACCTTGTGAAATGTCAGTGTCTTAAGAATAACAATTAAAAACAAGACAACTTCTGCAACAACACATTTTAAAAATTATCAACAGAAACAACGTGTTTGTTGTCTCAGTTATTGTCTAAAAATCATATCTCACAGTTTTTGCATCAAATGTTTAATGTGTCCGCCTTGCTGCTGGACGTCGCATCCAAGACGGCGACGCCACTGGCGACGCCACTAACCAATGGCGCTATTAACCAAATGCTGCAGCAGTTTGCCCCACTCAGTGACGATCGCCTGCTTCAGCTGGCTGACTGTTATGAATCGTCAAAATTGATAGACCATCTGTTGAAGAACATCTCAAACAGCATAATTGTCTGGATTTAAGTCCGGGCTGTTTGGGTTCCATATGGCAGGCTCTATTAACGTTGATCACGCAATGGTCAGTGGCGTCGCCAGCTTAAGTGCGTCGTCTGATATTTCACAACGTAGTGTAGTGACATACTTGAAGAATGGTGGGATCTCCAGTGATAGTTTTATTACAAATTGTCTCTTACTTCTGATAGTAAAAAATTGTGAAAAGTGGTTAATATTTGGTGAAATTATAAGGTGTACAAAAATGGTGCCATTTTTGGCCGACCCTGAAGTTTGTTTGATAAATTTTTTAAAGACACGGCCTAGTCTGCAGCGAACTTAAAAAATGAATGATCCATGCATTTTTCTTTACCATTCGCTCAAATAATGTCAGCCTGTATTCATGAAATTAGAATAAAACGACACTAGCATTATCTCCAGTAAGCTTAAATTGTTCTTTTTGTACTGCAGAGAGTGTTGGGAGCACCTGCGCTTAGTCGGAGAAATTGTGAAGAGAAGTTAATCAGACAGATTTGGCAAACATGACTGAGAAGCAGGCATACGTTAATTACACATCTGGTAGGCATGATGAATATAAGCCGTCAATATGCAGATGGCTTTTTTGAGATTGTTGACGATTATGTGGATTATTTGCTCAATGTTGTGGATTATGTCGTAGCATTAGTTGTAGACTACATGTACAGAATATCGTAAATTCACGTTTTGAATTGTTACACATTTTCAAAAATTTATTCGTTATAAATATTTGTGACGTGCAGATGATACCGTGAATCAGAATCAACCGAACATCGGTCAGTTTACTATATACAGTTTATTTAGAGCATACATACATTGTTGATTCATGTTTTTGGCGGCGTGCTTACTGGCCAACAGTTTCCTATTGTGGAATTACTCCGACAACTGCATACGCGAATGCACACAAAGAAAGTTACTTAGGCCTATGCTTTGAATTATTGAGATACACAAATTAAAGGAAACGCTGAAACGTCGAGTAATTGAAATATCGGGTAATGGAGTGCTTGAGTAAAAATGCAAGTAATGCCTGTTATTGGATATGTCGAGTATAGGAAACGTTGTGTAAAAGATAATAACGGAAAATGTCGAGTAAAGGAAATTGCGAGTAACAGCCAAGGACTGGATACGCCGAGTAATAGAATCGTTGAGAAAAGGTCACGACGAGCCGGTATAGGCTTGTAACATGTTTGCCGTTATAACCAGAAAAAGCCATTGCTACGCCTGTAGTGCCAGTATCTTCGGCTTCGTCGTCGTCAGACAACTTTAGCGACATTTGTTGGGCTAATCCAAGAGCTAAGATTGTGTTAGTTCCTTGTGGTCATCAGGTCACGCACGTTTCTGCGATTCATCTGTACATCAACTGTTTGCAACTACGAAGAAATGTGGGATCTGTAAAGAATAAATTGACTTGCTACTGCCTAACTCTCGCATTTACATGTACTACGGTTTACATCATGTGCCACGCAAACAAGCATTGCGCTATTTCGTTTTTTTGATGTGCAGAAACGTTTTTATTGTAACTAACTTGTTTTAACAGTACTGTTGATAGAATTTGTGCTTCGAGATTTTGTTAAATATTAGATATTTTAATTATTCGACATTTCCAGTTCGTGGTCGTTAGTCGACATTTCTGTTACTTGACATATACAGTCAGTTACTTTTCTACGTTTTCTACGTCAGTTCTACGTTTCAGTTACTCGGCTTTTTTAACCCTGTCAAAACCCTTTACTTGACGTTTCTTTTACTCGGCGTTTCAGTGTTACCAAATTAAGGCCGCACATTTGAATGTAGTCATAATGTTGATTTTGCACGATTAGTATAAAGGCTAATTCTTTTAAGGAGAAACATTTTTATTAAACATTGTGCAAGCTACGATCACCAAATCTTCACCATTGGCTGCCTGGAAGACTCTAGTTTTAGGAACCGTAAAACTTTTCCATAAATTCGAAGGGGATCACCCCGAACGAGAACGCTAAATGAGAGGGGGTGAGAAAAATTGGCGATTTGGGCCAATAAGTCGCTGTATCTCAACAACGGGCTGCGAGACACATTTTAAAAGCGAATTACGCCGAAACCAATTCAGATAGACATGGACAAGCTGCATATGAAATTTTCAGCATTGAACGTTAATTTCAAAGGTCTTGATTTTCTAGGTTCAAGGAAACCTGCGCAACAGGACATCAAAGAGCGGTACCCCCGTAAAAATCATTATTTTACCGCTGTTGGCCAGTCTTTCGTGAAAACGGCTGCAGATAGGCATGGGCATGCTGTTTATCACGACAAGCACTAGTGACGAGCTTTTCAGTCGTATCAACATCAATGACTTTGAAAGACTCTGAGCTTTCAAAATAAAGGGTTTTTATTGATTTTTGCAATTTTCTGCTGCGGCGCACACTCGAAGAATGAACTGCGACAAAATGGCTGGAGATAGACTGACAGTTTGCGAACAGGAACTGCTATAGGCTTTCGCGCGTCTCGTGAGCATTAGCTCAAATTTCTTGTATTGTAGGGCATCAGCCAGTGCCGCAGCCTGTGATCCAATGGATGCCGCTGCCTGCTACATTGCCCGGCGTGCCTGCAGGTCTTGCATATCTTACTCAGGTCGATCAACTTCTTGTTCATCAACTGGTCGAAATACTCGAAGGTATGTACGGTGCGAATGTTCTAAATAATACATAAATATATCTACGTATTTGTGAAGTGTCGTATGTTTATTGAAGATCATTTTGTTTGTCAAGAAATTAATTTCAGAGCGTGCACGGTAATAAGCAAAACCGCAATGGTATTGCAGTTTAGTTTTGCTCCTAAAATTTATATTTTTTGTCAGTTTATGCAAATAGTTTATGATCGACATACGTTGTCTTCATGACACAGTACTTTCATTTTTTAAAAAACTTTATCGCATAGTATATTGCTTGTCACATGTATGCGTGCATTCAGTTGTGACTGGATTTGAGACGTGTAACAAATACGAAGTGAAAAACAACCTCGGACAGCAAGTGTTTTTTGCTCGTGAAGGTAGAGAGCTTTCTACTTATTTTTACAAAAACTGCACTTACTGCTATTTATTTATACTACTTGGTGTACCGTGTTTTCAATTTTTTTATGCTGTTGGTTATTATTATAGATTTCTAGATTTACATCAAGTTGCTGATTATTATTAATAATATTTTTTGTTAATTTTACTATTACTTACAAATACAATATATTGTTCAACGCCTTAATACTCGTATTTATTTTGCATGTTATTTATTTGAATTGTAAAGATAAGACAGCTACGATAGACTATTCAGGAACAGTATTATACCGGTTAACAAAGAAACTTAAAATATGATTGTATTAAATTTGTGTTGTAATGTGTTTACCTTGTTGTTGCTACTTGCCTGTAAAGTCAATCGATAGATCAACCAATTTTTTGTTTACCTCTCACATTAGTGCACGTAGAAAAAAATTAATATGTCATTTTGCCGCTGTGGAAAGGAGAGTAAGTTAGTCAGCATAGTATCTGCCCGTAAAACCTAACCTAACGCGGCACGGCGGCAGGGTGACAATCATGTAAACTATGTAAACGATATCGTCATTCGTCAAACCTTGCTCAAGACTAAGTGCTGTTTGTGGACCATGCTTGTACAACATTTCTTGCATCCGGGGAAGGGTGTTATGTCTAAGGAAATTATGTCCAGAAGATTTTTTCTTTATCTTCCATCGTAACTTTTTCGTAATCGTTTTTGCAAACTTTTTTGTTTATCCCGCAGTGGTAAAAAATCCAAAAATCCGTTCCTGGATCCGGATGCTGACGTCGATTACCACGAAAACCTTGCGCACTCTGACTTGGGCCACGGTACAATCATGTTCGTGCAAAATGTCATCAAGTTAAGTGCACGATTCATTAGTCATCGTGTTGAGAGAGAAAAACTCATCGGAACAGTAGGCCTACTGTCGTCGCTAGCGTGGACAGTGAAAATTAGTAATACCCCGTTTACACAATCGAGCAAACATCGAGCAAACGTCAAGCAGACATGAAGCAGGCTTGATGGAACCCCGCTCCCTGGCTCAAATGTAGGCCTAGGTTTGGCCCACAGCTGATCACGTGTTATATAGACGTTCTAATTACAACCCGCCCGCTCTCCTAATTAGCATTGTAATTACCATAGCGCGTCGAGCTAGCTGGATGAATGCTATCAGACGTCGAGCCATTAGCACGCGTATTTTGAATACATTTGCTCGATGTTTGCTCGATCGTGTAAACGGGGTATGAATGCGATGTGTGCTGCAGAGTCTGGTTGCTGCATGCGCAACTGCTGCGGCCCTGCACGTGGATTTGTCATGCACGTCACAGACAACTACGAACAGGTGACTATACACTGTGCTTCAGTAAAAAAAGACCCACGTTTTGTTTTCGCCTATTACTTTTTAGATCAAATTACAGCAAGTTTTGATATACTGCGTACTAAAAATAGGTATAACGTGCCTATAGGCGCCCACTGACTTCCGGATGATTAGAAGGCGTGTCGACACAGGGCCTACCAACTTCTGGATGACGTCACTACCTTAGAAGGTCGTACTAAGATAGACATTACGGGCCTAGGGCATCGTGCTAAAATAGGTATAACGCGCCTACGGGCACCCACCGACTTCCGGATGACGTCATACCACGCGCCGAGAAGGCGGTAGTTCACCCGCCACCTGGACCCTTACAAATTGCTGACGCTAGGGCCGAAGAACTTCTGGTTAGGGTTGACGACCTGGCGTAGGAGCGCTATTTTTAGAAGATGACGAGAACTTCCGACTAGGGTTAGGGTTAAGGTTAGGGTTGTAACGGTGCCAAGTGGTTTTCACCCGTCACGGACTACAGCGAAAAGCTAGGGTTATGCTGGAGTGAGTCATAAAAATAAATATTCTTTGCTGTCAAACTTGCCAAAATAGCTATTCTTGGTAGGGTTGAGTCACCGTTTTGGAGGCCGAGATAGGGTTTTAACATGGGGACAGACCACCCGCTGTGATCTGACACCGGCACTATGATACTACTGTATTTCTTACGGTTGTGGATAGTAACTGCAGAGGTCGGAGTCAGACGCTCTGTTTCTTAGCGATAGCTGAGTCTGTGCTGTTGCCGCGTTTGCAGGAGTCAATACGCATCATTCGTGAGTTCAAATGTTGTGCCGGGTGCTGTTGGTGCGCTGACACAAAGTGTTGTCAAATGGAAGTGTCCGTAGAGGCACCTGTGGGACAACTTGTTGGCTACGTCAGACAACAGTAAGTCGGCAATTTAACGTACAGTACACGCTAATGTCTTAACCAATAAAAAGTAGTATACCAATGCCCGACTATACCCGAACCGGACCAGCTACCTTACAGAGTAGAATCAAAGTAAATAAATAAATGCATGATGTCATTTGTCAAAAACGTAGTATACAGCACGAGCAGACCACAGATAACAAATAGACCTACACATTGACAGGACATCACAGAAGTAATAACTCCCCCTTCTATTAAGAGATGCCGTTTCCAAACTTTAATAAAAGTTCGCTCACATGTTTCTAAATAAACTTACTTTAGCTGAAACGCAAATGTTTTTTTTAATTTTGACGAAAAGATTAGCGTGTATGTACGCTCGTATCATAATGTATCATGTGGGCTATATTTTCTGGTGAGCACGTTTGAGCAGTAGAGCTACTATGTTTTTTTGTCTAAATACGGAGCGCCGCAAATTTTAGCACTGTGCGATGGTGTGATTAGATTCAGCAAATGTCCTCCGAAGTTCATTGTTCAGAACGAGCGGGAGGAACCGATCTTCACCATCGACGGACCCATCTGCCTCTGCCGCTGCATCTGCTGTCCCACGGACATCGATTTTCACGTAGGACTGAACGTTTACTGCCGAAATAACCGTCTATCAGAGTTTTGTTGGCTCACTTTTTTTACCACGTTGTATACAACATTGATACCAAGTTTTACGTAAGTAAGTAAATTTGTATAGTGAACCATAATGTTGGCGAGAAACTTGCCGAATCTGAGGCGCTCATTTGGGGCGAGACACTAAAAAATGGCTAAATGTTATCACATCGACGTGCAGTACTTGTTTTGGCTATTATTAGGACGAAATTCGGTGTCTTGCCTTTGTGGTGCTTTTTTGTGGACAGACATGGAATTGTATATTTTTGTACGTTTATTATGCATGCTGCTTCTTGTGACGAATAAACACGTAAACTAAACAGAATCAAAAATATAGACGTCCAGTTATCGCTATAGTCTAATTTTTTTCAAATATTGAACGAATTTTAAAGTTATTTACTGCTACATTATAATTATTTATTTGGACAAATTGTTAGTACAAATACCTCTATAGGCTTGACGTGTATATTGATTACAGGTGAAGTCATATGAAAGTGGGCACGTGGTGGGTAAGATCAGTAAGCAGTGGGCTGGTGCAATACGTGAACTGTTAACGGACGCCGATTACTTCGGAATCACCTGTACGTAAATCGGCTCCCTAGCCTTTTCCACTTGCGTAACAATAATTACTTTAATTATTAAATTATGGTAAATAAGGGGTAGCAGCGCAAAATGAGTCGGAGGGAATATGTCGCAGTATTGTGGTGAAAGAAATGTTGTCCACCACCTCTGAGAAACATTTCTGTAGGCGCAGTTGTTCGTACCTATTTTTAACAGTGCACTTAAACAATTCGTTGAATTGCGTGGAGCATTGGTTTTTTAAATGATTAGGAAGTTGGACCTGAGATCGCGAGGTCGTGGGTTCGACTCCCGGTCGGGTCACTATCAAGTGGTTATTACTTAGTTGGATGACTGTCTATACGAACAGGTAAACAATCTCTGTATATAATCAACACCAAGGCTAACTCAGCATTCCATCCCTCCAGGGTAGGTAAATCGAGTTCCGGCCTGTCTGGCTGGCATTCAGGCGCGGCCCGTTATCTGTGTCGCCGGGTGGCAGGTAACATTGTGTAATTCCATACGGCAGGTGACGTTCCGTAGCTGTGAGATGGGTTTCCCATATAGAGCTACATCTATAGCATTTAGCCGTTTAAGACGATTTCAGTCTGGTAAATATGAGTGGTCGTTGTTATCATTTAGTTCCACTGGATCTTGACGTGCGAATGAAAGCCGTTCTGCTGGGCGCACTGTTTCTCATTGTAAGTGCATACTAAATTTTTATGAATGTTAACTTTATTAAAGGCAGCTAGGAACCCAAGCTAAATGCACCTTGCACACTCGGCTGTTGTTCAATATTCGGTAATTTTCGACTTTTTTGCCCATTTGAAGTCGGTGGATTTGAAAGGTATAACATATAGTGATAGGAGTAATCTTGTAACTATAAAATAACAGCCATTTACCTGACGTGTCGTCTTAACATTTTTTACTCGAAATCACTCCAGCCCTAGCGATTTCGCCGACGGCTATCCATTTCTCAGTAGCGTGGTCTGTCGTCTGTCAGACACACTCGTGCTTCCTGTTTAAAGGCTTCGAAGAATTTAAATGTCATTTGGTAGGTACACTTGAGGGGGTTCGTGACACACTGTGTTAAATCGAATTCATATTCTCTTAGGCATAGGGGAGATATAAGGGTTGAATTTTCCTGTTCAAAACTTGCACTTGCTCACTTATGACTCACCAGGGAGCAGCATCGATAAGCGATTTCGCATTCTACGAAATCACTGTGGCTTTTGTTGCTTACTTGAAATGACGTTTTCTGTTTGTGCAGGACTTCATGTATTTTGAACACCAGCAAAACTCGAATTAACAAGCAAGGAGGACTTCATGTACTTTGAATACCAGCAGAAATAACAAGCAAGAAAGACGTGTCACGTGTAAAATTTCCACTCACCTATTACGACATTGCGCAGTAATGGTTTATTTTCTGATTGTAATATAAGGACAGTTGGACGTACTGACTTCAGCGGCATTGAGAGACTACGGACGCAGTACTCACGTATGAAAATAAACAACGCACTGATGACTGCGCACGTAATCCGTATACGGACGGCACGTGTGGACACATTTAGGCCTACTGCAGCGGAAATACCAAAATACAGGGTGGTCCAAAAAACGGATACCTAGTTTTATTTTTCTGATAACTTCGGTAATTCAGCACCGATTTTAACCATTTTTTCACTGTTACAAGCCGAAATTGATGACGCGTAAACGTGAAATTCTTCCACCCACCGCACCTTTATTGTGTGACCACATTACCTAGCAAAACAAACACTGTCAAAGCTACAGTGGTCTCGGAGAACAGGCAACACATAAAGATATCAATTTCGTAGC
>Ga0056128_1010956_pt1 | contig 11247 bp, 8 predicted proteins | sample WorMetLIZISLAND2_FD_71113 | JGI IMG/M metagenome (GOLD analysis project Ga0056128, IMG submission 71113) | Marine gutless worms symbiont microbial communities from Max Planck institute for Marine Microbiology, Germany - Olavius geniculatus... ... | reverse complement strand
CGGAATACTTTCTTAATATCCTCAGGGACTGCTCCAATTTCCAAGCCTGTCATCAGTTTCTCACAGAACTTTTTATCCTCCTCGCTACGTTCTGCGGCAGTCTCAGCTTCACTTTCCGGTTCACGGTACAGTATAATATTGTTTCTTCTCGCCTCTTTGTCCTCTTCCTCTATCCGCGCCTTTTTTGTTTCTTCAATCCTCTTTCCAATATCTCGCACTTCTCAGCCACCACTCCAAGTGACTCATTAACGTGTTTGGCTGCAACATTGGCCCCTGCCGTATCATCAACTTTCTCCTCTATTTTCTGTTCTACTGTATGAACTCTCATACTTTTTTATCTTTAATAGTTTATAGTGATAAAACACATGATTTGTTGTCAATTTCCGCAGCTCTGTTTTTGACTAGTAGTAAAAGTGAAGTTATAAAACTGATGGAAACTTTTGTCTCTTGTGGACGTAGGTAGCTAGTTTATTAATAGTTTTACTCAAATTGCATAGCAGTACAATAAGTCAGTTAAATGAAATGAATTATTTGACTTAAAGTTTATCACAGCTTAAGAAAAATGATTTACGGAAGTCAAAGTCAAATCGTAATAGGGTGTTTACACGATCGAGCAAACATTGAGCTGGCTCAAGCAGGCTTATTGGAACCCCGCCCCCTGGCTCAAATGTAGGCCTAGGCTTAAGCTCAGCCCACAGCTGATCACGTGTTATATATGCCTTCCAATTACAACCTGCCCGCTCTCCTAATTAGCATGCTAATTACCATAGAACGTCGAGCTAGCTGCTCGATCGTGTAAACACCCTATAAGTCAAATGCTTTTCATGTGAAGAAGTCAAAGTCAATTGAATTTTGGCCAATTTGACTTTGACTTCTCTCTAGTGTCACATGTGTTGTGTTGTGTTGTGTCGTGTTGTGTCGACTGTCGAGCTCTGAAACAACTAAAACGCAGTTTAAGCTAGTGCCAATGGATTTGTTTTGAAAATCACCACCAAAATTAAATCGCAATAATAAATATTAATAAATGTCGCTAGTTTTTGTTCTTTCTGATAAGTTAAAGTCAAAATCAAATGATTCTGATCAAGCAGTTAGATACCGGTATCACTGTTGCTAGCACACTGGTGACGTCCGAACACCTCTGTGTCTAAAACATAGACAGTTCGGTCCGAACTATATTTACGTGGACCATGACGTCAACTAATGTTTATATTTTATTTTGATGAGAGAAGTTTCGAGGAGTAAGCATTAACAGTTAATTGCGTGAAAAAATTAAGCATCAGTTCGTTGACATGTCGTTAAACACTTCTCACGCGAACGGTGGCGTTCTTATTTTTAGTGGTGAAAGGTGATTTTTTTCTGACTGTCTTCTTATAGTTGTTATGTATAGGCCTAGCCTACCTTGTCGTCGGAGTTCTAGGGTCATACTTAATATCGCATCGGACTATCGGCCGCTATCGGACTGTCATTTCTGGCCGATAGCGGCGTGCGCTGCTGAGTGCGACTGTCGCCGGTAGTCCGATCATAGGCGGATTTAGGTTGGGGCTGAACGAACGATTTTTGTTAAAAATGTGAACAGTTAGTGTTAAACAGTAGATTAGGCCTATGCTATAGCAGTAGTCATCTGTGAATGTGATGCAGTATTTTGATTGTGATTATTATATTGCCGTGTTATTAGTTTACTGCTGCAGCCGATAACTTTGTCTTTGCTTTGGTCTTGTGTTGCTGTTTAAAACTAAAACGCATTGTGTCATATTTAAATAGATTGCAGTGTTGCTTATATTTTCAGGAAACAATTTACATAGGCCCTAGTTCTGATTTTACTTCTCATATGATTGTAACTCCTTTACTTTCATTGTGGTTGCGTTGTAGTTTTTAGTAGTCGATCATCTGCTTTAGCTTTGATGCTTCAGTCATGTTTTTATAGGCCTACACAGTACACAATTTTTAAATATGCACTAGGCAAGATGTTAGCTGCCGTGAAAATTCACGGAAAATAAGTAGTTGATTTTTGCTGTCTGTCGTGAATTTTCAAGGAAGCTAGCATGAAACAGTTATCTGCCGTGAAAATTTGCAGAAAATAAATATCAGTATCTGCTTCTATTTGCACGGAAACAAAGTGCAGTAAAGTAATTGCCGGTTTTATTTAGTGCAGTATAATCAGAATTATGCAGGCAATAATAGCAAATTAGCAACTGCTGTAGCCTGTAGGCCTATGTAAGCCTAACTGACCACATCACTGGTAAGCAGCCATGAGTTTTCAGCTGATGTCTCAAAGCGTGACAGTGATTTTACATTTCTAAAATGCAATGAGTCAAAAGTATGGCGCCATACTCTGTCTATATATTTTCGCCTGATATTGGCCGATTTGCAAAAATCTTTCACTGCCAGACTCGCACTCACGGCAGACAATTTGCAACAAAACTGCATTAAAATTCCCATAACTAACTAACAGACAGACAGACACATCAGCATAGCTGTAGCGCATCAGTAAGTAATTGTGTGATTAATCATTTATTTTCTCAGCTTTGATATATCCATTTCAATACATAGATTTTCACGATAGTGGCCGATAGTCCGATGCGGTATTAAGTGTAACCGGGAGTTCTGTAACACTAGTTGTAGCAGTAGGCTAATATAAAGGACGAAGTTATTTGTCTAGGTGCCACATAGGATTAGTATCAATAGTAAATCGATAATTATACGTTCAGGTCAGCGATCTGAAAGTATCAATTTTTACCAGTCTTTCAGATTGCCGATCTAACAGTTTTGGACAAAATTTGATACCTTCAGATCAGCGATCTGAAAGACCAGTAAAAATGAAAGAATCATTGCTGCTGTACAATTTGAAATTAAACTGTTTGATGTTTTTACTGGTCTAAACAGCTCACTGATTATATTTATACGGACATATACCGTAAACTGTCGAAATGCATTGGACAGACTCTGTGTTTATATTAACATTATCTTGTTCTCGCATATTTTTGCATAATTTTGCTGGCTTTGGGAATGTCATTTCATTAGGAAAATGTCCAATGTTGGAATTTTTTGTCTGCAGGATTCTGATCTATTATGATGGAGTCGAGATGTCATTTGACATGTCAGGAAATCTGCCTCATTTTCGAGGCAACAAGAAGGGAAGAGTTTATCTCACAACTCACAGAGTATGTCACTGGTTATACACATTACTGGCATATGATTATGACTGTGAGTCACTTATCAGCATTAAATGTCATTTGTTTATTATGCAGCACACGCAAACCACATTGAATTAAGAGCCGTTTAGGTTATGTAAATTTATTGTCATTTCTCGGAACAGCATTGTTATAAACAACTCGTATACAAAGAAAAGCAGGAGATGCATGTCATTTGTGCTGTCCTGATGAATTACTACTTAGCCCGAAAGCCGATACTTGTTTCACCATCTCACAGAGGGTAGAAGGCTGAGTTGACCTGTGTGTCTGGTTGTGTACCGAGATGCTTGATCTATGCAGTTATCCATCCAAGAAATAACCAGGCACGGCACAGAGTAACTTCGTTGATTCAATGCAGTATGTTACCATTATGTCATGCCACCAACTGCTGGTGTCTGCAGGTGATCTTCAACAGCAAGGATGTGAAAGACACTCTGCAGTCGTTCAGTATGCCATTCTTCTCCATGCATGGTCTTGAGCTCGAACAACCGGTCTTTGGCGCTAACTACATCAAAGGAAAAGTCCGTGCTGAACCTGGTGGTAAGTTGTTTCCTACTACTGTTGCTGATAATGATGATGACGATGACGATGATGATGATGATGACATTGCAGATTTGTTTCTGTGATTGGCACATTGCATGCTAACTGCTAAGCCTAAATTGTTATCGGCTGGGCCTGGGTTTGGTCCCCGATTGACTGAGTAAATTGTTTAGGATTATTAGCAAATTAGCATACATGCTTTGATGTTAATTTCTTGCTCAGCATAGAGGATTTTATGTTGTTGTCTGTAATCTGTAACCAGCACTCATGTAAGTCAGTGGTGCTGAAATGTTTTAGCAAGTGTTTTCACAAGCTGTGGAATTTTTTTCACATTTACTCATTTTCCAACTGCTGTCTGTGCCTGCACAGCATGTTGCTGCATAGCAGTAGCCCATGAGGGCAGTAGACAATTTTTTCGGAGTTTAGCGAACGTTTGGAAGTGACAGGGAAAGTGTAAATGGCAACAATAGTTACTTGCTTTTAGAAAGCTATATCGAAGAACTTTTAAGTGTCGGTATAAGAATTGCTGCAGCATTTCACATCACTGTCTGTACTGTCTTTGAACGTATGGCTTTTGCTGAGTCCTTCTTAGAGATTCTGCATGTGCGTGGTTATTGTTGAATATTGTTGCCTTTCTGGTATTCTGTGGTTCAGTCGTTCTTTATAGCTGCTTTACGGATGAGTAAATCGGTCATTCGATCCGGCGTGATGGCATAAGTATCACAGCTACTTCAAGGCTAAACCATTTGGTGGTTTAAAGAACGAGACATCTAACAGTCTGACAGATAGTAGTAGTTCACGAGGTGATGTAGTCCAAAATCCAAACACATTGTAGATGTGATGTGTGCTGCACTGCAGGTAACTGGGAGGGGGAAGGTCGGTTCAAGATGTGGTTCAATCGTGGTGGAGCTATTGAGTTTGGACAGGCGATGCTGCATGCTGGACGACTTGGTGAGCCCATATCTTGTTGTAGTAATTCTTGTGTGAATAACAGTGAGTGACTGAGAAGTTTCTTAATGGCTCGTCAGTACAAAATAGGCCATTCACTGTCATACGTCGTTATAAGCATTTAATTTTTGTGTTAATAAGAAATGGTAAAATATGGTAATATCGTAGTTATTAAGCTGGTATTAACCACAACCTTATTATTAGCAGAATAAAATACATTATTGTACGTACAGAGAATGTCTTAAGACTCTGTTTAAGAATGCATTGCAGAGGTCATATATATTCCACAATGGCACGGTTGTTCTTATTTCAAAGTTTGTCTTGGTTAAATCATGTTGCATTCATTACATTGATGAGCACTGTTGGTTCAGTGATGTGAAGGACATCTGGCCAGTAGAAAGTTCTGCCACCAATAATAATGTATCTGACCTACTCTACAACAAGGTAAAGAGCAAAGGTCTTCTTATGCCACATGATCTGTAGCTTGACGCTGATCTCCATTTCTTTAGCCATCAGCTAGACAGTTAACACTGCTAGACTGTGGATACTGGGTTAGTGCATCGTGAATCGTGTTCGCTTATTTCCCAGCATTCACTGGCACTCATTGCACCTACTTGCTAAGCTGAGTTCGTGATGAACTGAGATAGTTCGTCAGACATCTAAATACTAAATGGGTAGAGTGACTTTCTTGGTTGAGACAACACATCATGGTTAAGCATATGTTAGAGTATTGTGCATTTGTGTTGTATTGTTTAGCATCGAGACATTATGCCCAACAGCCTCCAGTTTACACGCCCCCAGCTGCCAATTATTACCAGGCTCCGCCTCCTGCATACGCCCCACCCTCCGGGCCGACGTATGCATTTGTACCTCATGAGACATTCCCGACTGCTCCACCATGTAAGTGATACCGCTCTAGCAGTCTCATTAGGTTTTCTTTAAAATTATTTGGAATTTTTTATCATTTATTTTGTTTTTTCGTGAAGGAACAATACTGGTCGGGAGCATATTTGTTACAGCATGGAGGTATTGTTATAATTTTGGTCTATCTACACTTTTTTCCAATCAACCAGAAAGTCTGTGCGAGTGACATTGAGTGTTAATTGCTTTTTTGGAACTTTGTTTGCTATGCATATCCCGACAGTCCAACAGCCAAGTCTCTTCAGGTGGCGATGACACTTTTACTGTTATCGAAATGTTTGAAGAAGCTGATGATAAACTGTTCAGCCATGTTTTAGCAAATGACAGTCACATGCTGCAGAGTATCTGTCTAATCGAGCAAACGTGCAGTGCAACACAAGGACGAGCGCACAATAAAACTTTTATTTCCAACACATACACAATTGAACTATAGAGATTTCTTCATTAGAATGTTATACAAAGACATTTACTAACCCACGAACATGAACGGCATTGAACGGCTTGGCGCCTCCGCACCTGGTCGACGATTGCAACTTGGTCGGCGACGACGCTCGCCGACTACATCCAGCTGCCTCCCTCACTTGTACTGTACCGAAGACAATGATATGGCTCGATGACAGATTATTTGCAGTCGCTGGCCCACGAGTCTGGAACAGTTTGCCGGCTGCACTGCGGGCCACAGAGGACTACGAACAGTTCAAAGTGCAACTAAAAACACACTTGTTTGATTGATTGAGACTGCGGCGCCTAGTGACTTCTGCTTTTAGGTGCTGTGTATAAATACGCTTTATCGTTATTATTATTATTATTTTGTGATGTGATATTATTTGCATGATTAAGTTGATTAATCTGCTGTAAACACAGGTTTTCGTTAAGAGTACTTTTTGTTAGTTGTGTTTACCTTCCGCACCCACATTGAACGTTTTTCGTAAAGGTTTGTATGTTTTTGACATATTCCATGTTTGCGTTGTCAGAAGTTGCATATGTCAACTGTCATTATGATGAATGAATAACTGATTTGTTGAAATCCAACAAATGTGCATCAAACACTGCTATAACCAAGTACTAAATCATAAGACTGCAGGAAATACACAAGTAAAAACAAGCACTGAACATAAACTAAACTAAACTACAATAAACCAAACTGAACATGTATCTGTTGAGAAATGAAGTCTTGAAACTGTCAAAATTACATTGTGGTAATATAACATGTAACACTGAGCAAATGTAAACCAAACTAATATACACAAACTAAACTAAACAAACATCTGTTAAGAAATGACGCCTTGGAAAGATTAGAATTACACTGAGGTAAAACAAAGTTATGACCGCGTTCCCGTAGTTCATGTTAATGTTTATTTTCAACAGGTAGTATGCCAAATAGACAAGGGTGGACTTTTTGCATATTGCAGAAAAGATCCTTACTACGAGGGTTGTTCCATAAATAAGCTACGAAATAGCGCTATTTCATCAATTCTTAGAGTAGGAAAAATCTGAAATATACGTTTTGTAGGGAAATTCATTCTTGACATATTAGCGGAAATTTTTTGGATCATGATGTCATTATTGTGACGTCATCAGCTAATAGAACACAGTGTGTTTGTGCATTATTTTTCCCACCAGTAATGAATCGAACTCACAAGTGACAAACAGCATAGGAGCGAGAAAAAATAAACAAACTCAACAAGTTAATGTCACCTCTTTTAACGCTAAACATTAATGCTTCATTTTTAAACATATCATCCGAGTTTGTTCAAACATTTGTCCCTTTTGTCAACAAGCATTTTTATGCCCGATGCAAAGAACGATGCCGCCTGCTGTCCCATCCACTGACGAACAACTGATTGCACCTTCACATCTGATGCAAATTTCTGCCCACCTACCATTTTCTTACATCAAAAGTGTTCTGTTCACATTGTAAAACACTTGTCACCATATACTGGATACATTTCAAAATGAATCTGAGTTGTATTAAGTATTTTTGCTCACAAAACAAACAAAATAGCATTTTGTTCATTACAGGACAATTTCAGTGGCAATGTCATCTTATTTAATATTTATAAATGACGTCACAGTGACGTCGTCTTAACAAAATTCCTATCTAGTACTAAGAATTAAATTCCCTACAAAACGTATATTTCGGATTCTTCCTAGTTTAACAATTAATGGAATGGCGCCATTTTGTAACTTGTATATGGAACGACCCTCGTAGCATTATCGAGTAGACTAGTTACCTCCATAATTTTAGTAGTAAAGCCATATCGATATACTCTTTTGAAAAAGGCGTTATTTCTTCCTGTAAGTTCTTTATTAAGAAAAGGACCCCAACCTGAAAGAGCATACAATATTCTACCTACAACAATAGCTTGTAAAACTGTATCTAAACTGTATTTAAACTAATATATGATGATGAAGACATTTCTGTTCATTGTGGTGCATAAACTGTTAAATTTGTACCGGTCAAGTTCTTTTACTTACCACTTGCATGACTGATTATGCTTAAGATATTGTCTTGTGTGTGCATTTCTGCAATGTTTCCAGTATGCATTAGTGGCTTTTCTCCAAGTTAGCAGAGTCATAGAGTTTTAGCCTCTGATGAGCTATTTCTCTGGTTACTGTTAACATGCGGCTGCCACATATTAACTTTTGCAAAGTTATGTTCTAAACAAATGAGCGAGATCTGTGCATTTCTTAGATATCGTGATCTTTGTGTTTTGGTATTTTACGTTGAATGATCGCATATTATACGTGTTCGTTGTTGCAGCAAACAGCGTGTACATGTATGACGTGCCGCCTCCGTACCCAGGCATTGATCCTAACCTGGGTGGCTCCACCTACCCACCAGCAGCACCCCCACCACAAGTCAACGGTCATCACCCGGATGCTTACGCTGCTGCTGATGCTTACGCTGCTGCTGCAGCAGCTGCGTCGTACCCTGACAGTCCACAGAGTTCAGCCGCCGGTTTGTCATTTGCTCTCTCGTCGTCAACATGTTGGTTGTCGGTGTGGTATAGTGGTAACATGTTGTGTCCCGTCAATGAAGTTAGTGCCTGGATGATGACTGTCTGCAGGCAGGAGGTAAAACATTTCGGTATGTAACCAGCCATCTTGGTCGACTCAGCTTTCTGCCATCCGTGGTACGGTAAAATGATCATCAGCTATCTGGCCAAATCATAATAATGAATGCTAATGGTCACTATAGCTGCATCTAGGCCTAGGTGAATCGGTTGGCTCAAGCTCATGTTTTCCAAAAGTCGGCTTCCATCCGACATTGTGCTGAACCACTGTGCTGTACATGAACCAGGTGAACTCTCAACGGTGGCGTGATGAAGTCACCATATGGGCTTCTTCTAACTTAAAAGTGACACAGCTAAAAAAAACAAAAGTCAGTGTGAATTTCCCCCGGGGCAGATGTATTGGCTCAGTTTGGCTAAGCCAATTTTTAGCTTGAAATATTGGGATTATAGCTAAGGTTGCACAGCTTTAGGTGGGTGGATGAATCATATGTCAGCACTCGGCTTTGGGCTAACATATGTTTCTTAGTACTGTCGAGGCATTAATTTTTCAACAGCTTTTACGCATGCATTATTTAATACATATTGCTGATGTTGTAGCTGCCTACATTGAGAGGGTGACTGCAGTAACGACTATTGACCGATGAACTCGTGGCTGTGTCACTCCTGACAGTAGTGATGGAATGGCAACGAAAAATTTCCAATTAACTTAATATTATTTGATTGTCAAATAACCGCAGTTCAATGAAATATTGGAACTCGCACTTCACAGAATTTAATAAATTGACATATGTGCATTAATTTTTGTAACGAGTGTTAAATTTTTTCAATGCACATTAATTCTTTAACATGTTAAGGTAACAAATTAATTCAACAGCTCTAATATTTCTACTTGTCATTGTTTGTGTATAGCTGCAAAGGCAGCAGAGGCAGCAGCGTCTGGCCACGCCTACTATGACCCAATGAACCCTCACCAGGTGTACATGCCTGGAGTCCCGCCCCAGTACACAGCTGCTGACCAATCACAGCAGACGACGGGCAGCGTGGCTCCGCCTCCTTACTCCGAGGCTGCCAAGAAGAACGACTGACTCTTTACAAACAAGCCAGGAAGTGCAGGAAAAGGACATGAAAAATGAAAACTTATAGATATTCCAGGTCAAAAACATTGAAACGGAATGTCAGAACACTTTTTTGCAACAGGCTGCTTAAATTGCAGGTAAAGAACATGACAAAAAAATATGAAAAATTAGATACTCTGCATGAAAAATGTCAAAATGCAATTTCAAAACCTTCTTTTGATTTTGTGTGGTTTGTGCAGATACCAAAAGAACAGGAAAAGATGACAAGTAGATATTTTAATGAAAAATGTGAAAATGGAATGTCATAACCCGTCTTGTTTATTTTTGAATAATTTATAGCAAATAACTGACATGGTGCCAAACATTGGGAGAAATCTGGGATCCTAATTATTTTCGGTTTAAGTGATGGAGTACTTTGTGCCCATTTTTAATTCTTCAGTATTTCATCTCTGCATGTTTTGCATCTCGTTTTTCTAGTATAAAGTTTCTTCTAAGCCATATAAATAAGTCAAATTACAATTGTTTACTGATTTTTTAATGTAATTTTATGTAATTTAATAGTTAATGTTTCAGCATAGTATGAGTTTATTAAAGGACAGAAATTTCATTTAATACTTCTTCTCTGTGTGTACAATTATATCGGTAATATGTTTGATAATTTCGAATTTCTGTCCGCTGTAAGTTTTCCATCACTGATCTTTCTGACAATATGCACTGTAAAAGGAAGTAAACAGTTTGGATTTTTTGTGATAAATAGTGATTAGTAACATGTACAAAAATTAATATTACGAGAAGTATCGTTTTGCGTCATATTTGATTACTGCCTTGGCTGTATTGCTGTTAAAATTTGATGAATCGACAGATATGATTTATGATAAAAGTCATTAATGTGTGTTGTGTTGCCTTGTGGGGTAAGGTAATAAAAGACAGATTGATCATTTCAATTCGTGATTCAATGTATTGTTAAAATCTGCAATTTCTAGTGTCGAGTTCTTGTCAGATGCCATGTACTTGATTCGGAGTTATGTGTTGTCAGATGTCAGACCTTACGTTATTGTTCCATCATTAGTTGAACCTTGGTCTCGGTCACTAATTGTGTACATAATGCCGGTTTTGTTGACGTTTGTGATTTTCTGTACATATATAAACAAAATGAACGCTGTGTTTCCACCCCACCCCAATTTTGTTTGTCACACAATTTTTCATTGTATCACATATTTTATGAAACAGCTATCTGTTTGCCATATTTGCTAGAAATCCTGCAACACTATCTGTTGCTGAGGTATTAATTTTGGTAAGGTGATTATCAAAACTTGCCATCACCAACATTCAGATGCATGCTTTGTTGCATTATGAAAGTTAGTATTAAGAGATTAAAATACAGGATTAAAATACAGCAGTAAGAGTGAAGAAACATTTTTGTCAAAATTTCAAACATAGTCTTTAAATCAATGTTAATAATTTTACTGTATACATGCCAGACTTGTAGTACTCGAGTCCGGACTTGGACTCGAGTCCGGACTTAAGTCCGTTTTTGTTGGACTTGGACTTGGA
>Ga0056128_1010954_pt1 | contig 11247 bp, 5 predicted proteins | sample WorMetLIZISLAND2_FD_71113 | JGI IMG/M metagenome (GOLD analysis project Ga0056128, IMG submission 71113) | Marine gutless worms symbiont microbial communities from Max Planck institute for Marine Microbiology, Germany - Olavius geniculatus... ... | reverse complement strand
ATCATGTCGCATTGAATAAAAAAGTGATATTTTGTTTGTTCTATTTTCCCCAGGTAGTGTAGAAACAGATGTTGAGTGAGATGGGAAATTAAATTGTCACTTGACGACAACTTGTCTCAGAAATATTCGTACCAAAAATTATTAAAATCCGACAATCCTTCTTCATGTTACAGTCGAAAATGTCGGGGATGTTTTTTTTGGGACACAGTGTATTTTACTACAAACTTTCAGTCTCTTCAGGGTTACGCTTGGTGAAAAAAATGGCAACAAAGTCTCCGTTAAAAAGTCCACTGCATCCCACTCGTGACGCTATAGGCTATACACCGTTGCTAAACTACCGTCTGAAATATTGATATCCGAGAACTCGCCCAATTTTTGACATATGGACGTAGGCCTACAGCGGTATCAATTTTACATAAAAGCGGCTAGCAGGTGACAACTGCAATTTTTGCATAAAAATTATGTACTATTAGTTTCATTCACTGTCTTACTGTATTATATTATTAGACGCAATAGTTAAAGCATGACCAGCGATACCGGCCATTGCGACAGATGTTACCGTAACGTGGTCTGTCTGTCTGTCCGTTTGTCATACTCGTGCACAACACTGTAAAATGTCACCTTTGCGCAAATAAACAATTTGACAAATTTCGCTGATTTCGCTAGTTTTCTGACATTAATACTTTGCAAGGTAATGCAGCGATGCGTTTGAGAAATAATCCGATCTTTAATGACCATTTTACTGTCGAGTTTTCGCGGCTCAATCTTGTGTCTATTAATTTATTAAATGGAGAGATACAAAAAATAGCACTTTAGAGCTTGGAAAAAACTGCGTTATCCGTATAATGTAAATGCTTGTACCGCCGAGAAGAAACTTATGTTTTTTTTATCTGCAACCATATACCTCCTAGCTGCATTAAGCTTTTATCCCACGAACCTTTCAGTTTTCTTAATACCTTGTTTACACGATCAAGCTGACTCGACGAGCTGATATATGTTAGCTGGACGAGCCAGCTCGATGTTTGCTCGATCTTTGCTCGATGCTTGCTTGATGTCTGCTCGATGTTTGCTTGATGGTTGCTTTGTGTAGGCTATGCTTTATGCAGGCTTCATATTTGCTTAATGTTTGCTCGATCGTGTAAACGGGATATAACACAATAGTAAGTTTCGACCTTAGCCAGACGATATGCGGATCAGTATGTATATACGGTACATTATTTCATAACCGACTTAGTCCTCTCACTTCTGACTAGTGTCTGGGGTGTTATAAGTGTCCATAATCTCACTCCACTCAAAAGTGACGACTGATAGAGTCTCGCGTTTGTATATCAAACGTGCGTCCAGGCAGAACACGCCGTCGATGACGGCCACAAAATAAGTACGCTTCAACACGGTCTACAGTGTATTATGTTTCGCTACACTCGCACTGTAGACCGCGCTGAAACCTATATGCGTAAAACACGTGTGTATATGTTACATTGTCTGTTATTAGATCGTTTAACGACTTCGTCATGCAAATAATGCAAGAGTAACTCCAGTTGATTACTTTAGAAAAAAATTGCACCCTAAAAGGAGCTGGAGCGAATGCTGCCATCTTATAGTGATTGGTCGACGGTCCGTATTTGTTAAATGACATAATATGTCTATATACCAGTTCAGTGACTTAATACCTCGTTTACACGATCGAGCAAACATCGAGCAAACGTCTAGCAAAAAATATTCAAAATACACGTGCTGATTGCTTGACGTCTGCTCGACGTTTGCTTGATGTTTGCTCGATGTTTGCTAGCATTCATCCAGGTAGCTCGACGAGCTATGGTAATTAGCATGCTAATTAGGAGGGCGGGCGGGTTGTAATTGGAAGGCCTACATAACAAGATCAGCTGTGGGCTAAGCCTAAGCCTACATTTGAGTAAAGCGGTTTGGTTCCATCAGGCCTGCTGCTTGATGTTTGCTCGATGTTTGCTTGATCGTGTAAACGGGGTATAACTGTTGAGCGTCAGATGGCCGGTGCATAAATTGCTGGCGGTTTAAACTTCAACCGGGCTGCGAAGTTCAGTTCGAAATAATCACTGAAAAGACTACATGTTATGTGTACTATGTAGGCCTACTCTGCACAAGGATAGCTTCTCCGAGCATGTTCAGCAGGAAACCAAAACGCATATTTTTTCGGTACCAACCAACAAGCACAGTATAAGATAGTTCTGCGCATACTTAAAGTCGAAATAGGGTGCAACTTCTCTCCATTTTTGGGTTCAAGTTCCCCCACTTTCGAACTCAAGTTTTCCCGCCTTGGGCTTTTTCCCCTCTCTATATAAGGGGAAAGTTGTCGAAGGTGTAGATTGCTCGGTGAAAAATAGGGAGGGAGATTTGATTTACACCCTCAACAAAATTTCCGTCCCTATTTTTTTTAATTGGCGCAACCTGCATCCGCCAGGTATGGGACAGAAGCCACTGCTTGTTAGCTCACTCATTTACTAAAGCACGTCCGATTGCAGTTGTGTCTGTCTGTCATATTTGCGCAGGTGATTAGCACATTGCTCTGCGCCGAGATCATTCTCAATGGCTTGCACTTGACCGGCGCCGCAAGTCATGCCAGGTAAATAATTGGCAACGCACAGTCTTCTCACGAAATACTATTAAATTATTGTTCATTAATTATTTACTGCACGCGGATGAGCAACCGTGCGAACCAGCTGGCAAGGTAGGCGGCCGACGAACGGCGCGAAAAACAAGCGAATCATAATATACAACCGGTGCCCCATTATGGGATCGCCCCCCAGAAAAGTCTCCCCCGTCCGACAATTTACCGGCAAAAATCCACCCGCCCAGCGGTTGCCCGGGCAGGACGGATTTTTACCGGTAAATTGTCGGCCAAGGAAAACTTTTCTGGGAGGGGGGCGATCCTATAATGGGGAGACTTTTTATGGGGCCGGCATTTTTAATAAGGCGAGACATATTAAATCCGTGATTATCTCTCCACGGGCGGATTTTTCATGGGAAGATATTTTAATGTGGCACCTTCGCCAGGCGCCAAGCTCGGCAAGTCTTCATGCAAAGTTAAAATGAGATGGAATTGAGCACGGGTAGTCGGCCGAATAACGACATGGAGTATAGGCTTATCAGTCAGACTGACGCCATTAATTGCCCGCCACCGAATACTATGACGGTGTTTATTTCATGCGATTCCTGTGATCCTGTCAAACTTTAAAAATGACATTTAAAAAGTAACATTTAGCGTTTATTTCGTCCACCAAAAAAATCTATAAAACTCCCTATTTTGGCGCTCAAGGTCATTCGAAGTCATAGAATTTGGCGCCAATCGAGAGCCAGTGTACGACTTCCTATTAGTGATTAATAGTAACCTATGCCCCATCTCGCACCGTTACTGAGATACAGCGACTTATTGGTTAAAATCGCAAATTTTGCCCCCCCCTCTCATTGAGCGCAGTCGTTCGAGATGACCCCCTTCGAATTTATGGAAAAGCTTTACGGTTCCTGAAAGTAGAGTCTTCCAGGCAGCCGATGGTGAAGATTAGGTGGTCCTATCTTGCACCGTTTTCGACTGATCCACCCGTGTGACGGACAGACGGACAGACAGACAGAATTGCGATGGCTAAGACGCACTGAAAGCAGCAGCTGCTTTCGCGCGTAATGATAAAAATGATTCTATACAATTAGCGTCGTGCCAAGCTAAGGTTTAATGAAAATCTTTTCGTTTCCCTGAAGCGTCGTAAGCAAGTGGACAGTTGAATACTGAATGCAGTCGACTTTATTTCACTTCAAAAACAGTAGCCAACTAGGATGTATTATGTGCAAAAACCAAAAAGGAATAAGTTATAAACCACACGAAGAAAACAAATACAGATCTTTTACGATTTCGTCTATAGCTAAAAACTAACAACGTTTTCTCGTGTCATCATCCCATCTGTCATGTACGCAAATGGCGGCAGAACCGAGCCAATATAGGACCGATCTGTATCCTGATCTTGGACATCAATCGGCGGACAATTATTATGCGCGATAGCATATGCATAAATGCTATAGCGTGTATTAGCCTTCACAATTCTGTGTGTCTGTTTGTCCGTCCGTCCGTCCGTCACACAAAAGCATCAGTCAAAAACCAAATTTTCACTGTCGGCTACATGGAAAATTCATTTTTAAAATCCGTAAAACTTTTTTTATAAATTCGGAAGAAGTCACCCCAAGCGATGGCGCTAAATGAAAAAATATAAAAATTGCGACTTTTAGCCAATAAATCGCCGTCGGTGTGATGCCCCAGTTCTGGGGCCTGCCGACTAAATCCAGATCCAGATCCAGATCTCAGAAACGGTGCGAGGTTATTATTACTCACTAGGCTAATGAGGAGTCGTACACCCGCTTTCGATTGGCCCGAAAAACAATAACCTTGGACGACCTTGAACACCAAAATAAAGGTTTTATTATTGAATTTTTAGCAATTCCGGTCTTCAACACACACTTCGCTAGAGATAAACGAGAACAACCTGTGTATGAATTTTCAGCATTAAACATTAACATTTATCGACCTTCCCCCTAGGTTCAAAAAGCCTTTTCACGCGGGCGTCAAAGAGAGGTATCCCAATAGTCGTTATTTACCGCTGTTGACTCGTTTATCGTAAACACGGTTGAAGATAGACATAAACTTGCTGCTTATTGTCACAAGAACTGCTGACGAGGTTTTGAGGGGTATCAACCTGGATGACCTTGAACGACCATGAAGTCCAAAAATAAGGGTTTTAGTGTTTTTTGCAATTTTTGTCTGCGTCACACACTTCAAAACTGAATGGCATCGAAATGGCTGAGATAGTCCAAAACAACCTGTGAACAGCAACTGCTATAGGCTGTCGCGCGTCTCGTGAGCGTTAGCTCAGTTTTCTTCTTATTTTAATACGTAGAAGTATAAGAAATTAAGCTCGAGCGCCAGACGATGCCCAAAAATCGCGCCTTCAGAATTTCAACATCAGCCGCTAGCCCTAGTGGTCGACGATTGTAGTCATGAACTGAAAACAAAAAGCTCAGCTACCGCTCAGAGAGAAGAGGGCGTCAGCGGCGTGCTTTCCTCTCATTATAACGTTACTCTTAAAAGTTTTGCTTTTTGAGTTTAGTTATGCGTTAAGTCTGACATTTTCAACAAACGTACATGGCATCTTTCGCAGGCGAGTCGACAAAAATAATATGCACAGTGTAGCTTGGCGCGTCCTTTCGTAAAAAAACCGCACTTATCTGCATAAAAAGTATACAGACACAAACTAAAGTTCGTGTCGAATACTTCTGTCGTAAGCTTTTCTGAACTGAACGGAAGTAACACGGTTTGGTTTTGACGAACTGACCAATGGGCAAGCAGAGCGAGCCTATAATTTGCATCGTTGCTTCGGACAGCGCGACAAAAACATTTAGTCAATCGGACAGTGAAAACAAATTATAGCATAAAATGGCATCTCCCGGTCATGTAAAGTCAATCATTTCAGACTCACTAGAAAGCCGATAAGTCAGTTCATGACGCTTATTGGCCTCAACACCAAGAATTAAACCTTCCGAAAATATGGCGACCAAAATTACTAAAAAAAATCACGCTTATAAACACCCAACACATGTCGTTTGAGGCCCCTCCGCATAAAAATAAAGTTTGTGAGCTACATTTTTGCCGCTAACGGTGTGGGTTTATCTTCTGTCAAATTTCCGTGATGAGCTCCAAAATTAGCATCACTTACGCAGTATAGTGTGCGCAGCAGTTCATGGTCGTTGGAGGTCATTGATTCTGGTAGCAATCAAAAGCGTTTAGGGGACTTTCTATTAGTGATCAATAGTTAGCCTACTTGGGCTCTATCTCGCACCGTTTTTAACCAACCGTACTTAAGTAACGGTCGCGCTGTTGTCATGGTGGTCGTCCGTCTGTCCGTCCGTCTGTCACGGATGTACTGTGGCTTACAGGTAAAACGTACGAAAAAAACTTTTAAACGAGTAATTAGCTATGTGTCTTTACCTCGAGCATACAAAATTTCAGCCATTTATTCCAAGGGGAACATTTTCAAATTTGGGGTTGGATAAAAGGTGGGTTTTTAATGTGTTTTTTTAACAGAAAACTGACCATATCTCATAAACGGTGAGAGATACGGTCTATGTTAATATTAATCACTAATAGGAAATGGCATACGCCCTGTCAGATTGAATAAAAATCATGGACCTTAGATGACCTTGAAGACCGTAACGCGCTATTGTGGCTAAACGGTGCGAGACAGGGCCTAGGTTGCTATTGATCATTTATAAAAAGTCGCATGTTGGCTTTTAAATGACATGAAAATCATCGACTTTGGATGGCCTTGACGGTCAATAACAACCAGTATGGTCGGCTTTCATAGCGACAGCTGGACTTTTTGTTGAAATGAGGTAGCGTATTCGTTAAAAATCGCCAATTCTCCCTATCTCTACCCCCGTCGTGCACGGCGGCGTAACAAGTAGGACTAGCTTTGAGAAGTATCCTGAAATGGAAGAAATTCTATCTCTAATAATAGGCTGGCTGCGGATCGAACTGTAAGACTGTCAATAAGTTCTCTCCGTCCATTCTTCGTATTATGTTTGACGTCATTGCATGCTAAATGCTCGTCAATGGCCACGCGACCAGTCTAACACCTGTAAGTGCACCGGCCATGCAGGCGATTGTGCTGTAACCCGCACCCTAACAGTGAAATATCAATATCGCTGTCCCGGTCGACGAACTTATCGATTTCGGTCACCTGATCGGATGCTATCTTCAGCATGGTCGAGTAGCAGCTAGCTAATTAATTATATAACTCTCGATCGGCACTTAACAGCGGTGCGACAATGGATGGCTCATAGCGATGGATTTATTTGGCGCGCGTCGTACATATGTATGACGCGCTATGCATTATTGCTGCACGTATGTCCGTCTGTGTGTCCGTTCGTCCGTCTCGCGAATAGACCAGATTGAAAAGGTTCAAAATAAGAACGTACAATACAGCGCTTACTAATGTTTCTTGTCGCCAAAGTTTATGGTCACCTATTTGAAGATGCATCGTAACAGAATGGCGTTGAAATGTCGTAACTGGCTGTCGGAATAGTGGCGGTGATAAGCTATAAATACACTGATTCTTCGTGGCGGATTGTTTGCACCGGTACAACGAGGAATGGACCCAGCGCATTGTGCACCGAAACGTAACAAATAACGTCACTGTACGAATCAGCGTACTGACGTACAGCTGTTTTTGCTTTTGGAATGTTTAATCAATCACGTATTTTGAACCGTACATAGATGTAAAACAGTTTAAAGCTGTGGTCGGCCAGTACAAGAAACACACGGGATGCGCCAAAAATGTAGCAATTCTTTCACTCCTGACAGTATTGGAGAAACTTTCAAAACACCGTCACCACTAAACAGCCTTGCTATCTGTAACACGTACATGTATCAGCTGCAAACTGGCTGCTGTGACGCGACATTTTAAGGCGCGTACAGAGCGACGTAACTGAACTGAACTGAGCCGAAACTTTAAACGGGGAGGTTTCTGTGAAAGTCGGCGTAATGGAATTTGGGCTTAATGCATTACACTGGCATCGTCTAACCGCGTCGGTAACTACGTAACTACGCGCAGGTACGCATCGACCAGTGATCAGTGGGCTCGCAGTTTAGTTTAGTTTAGTTTAATAATGTCGCTCTGTGAGGGTGTTCGTTTTTGTAGTCGACTTTAGACTCGTATTCAGCTTGTCGGCCGGTATAAGCCAAGCTTTGTTCGAGTACTTCTAATGTGTTAGACACTGTAGTAAATTTTATGTAACCAATGACCATGCTGGTTACCAGAGATAAAGGTTCCCTGCTGGTCACCGCGATACTAATCGTTTTGTGACAAGAATGCCAATAATTGTAAGAAAAATAACAATCAGTACTTCTGTTTACGATATGCGCGTCTTTTTCCCATGAACAAAGCGTGTAGAATACGCCCACTATACACGCGTACATCCTATACTCTTTCGTGCTGCACATTTAAAGTGACCACAATATACCACAGCATTCAGAAATTAAGCACCGCATAACGTCGATACCGAAAACAAAACATATGTGAGACATACTCGTACCGTAACGCCGTTTACACGTGCTATTTTTAAGTATATTGTCTTCATTTCTGTTAAACAATTCTGCTGAACAAATTAAATTTAAATACCAAGTTAGTCGTGGGTGATCCAACATTACATTTCGGCTGCGATTCGAATTGTTTCCGCATCTCTTCCGATTTTTCGCACTCCCAACGAAACAACAGTGTAGTTTATCGGCTAAACACACATTGCCACTGAGTGTGATGTTATTACCTTAAAATTTCACCATTCGAAGGCAGCGGCAATATTTCCGGCATTTGAGACATCTGGGCGCTCTCCTTGAAGCGATGCCGTCGCCGCGAGTTGTTGAAGTCGTCCGCATCAGCTGCCGTCAGAACGTCGACGACGACGGCCACCAGTACGACAGCGACCTTTACGGCAGTTCGTCGAACACCGCAACCGCCAGCACATGGCATTGTCCACCACATCGCTAACCGATTCCGTAGTCGTCGCCGACACTCGCTTCAACTGTCGTCGTGGATGACATTTATTCGTTCGGCCTGTCGGCACCGTGGTACGTGTTCATATTTTGTCCAGTTGGTTAGTTGGGCGTAGTTCTTACATCGCCTTCGACGCGTGGCGGCGCGAAATGGTCAGAGACGCGCCCGCAGACGATTTCGACCGAACGACGGACCGACGTCTCACAACACAACGCCGGCGATGATTGTGACGTCAGCCGCTTCAAAAGATTGCACGTACATCCCGCGACACAATAATATCACGATCTATTCTTGATCAGCCGCAGCAGCAGCAGCAGCAGGTCGTTATTATCACATCGGTGATCAATGAAACTGCCAATATTAATGCCTTCTCCGCTCCTAGTGTCTGGTGGTACTCGTCTAACTGTTCTCGCAGCAGCGGCATTACGTTACGTAGGCCTATTGCTGACCCGCACACTGCAGACAGTTCGAGTTATAAACAATGCAAGTACCAAATGCGCCTACGGTACTGAAGTGATCAACTCAACTGCCAGTGTCATCAACTGTTTTAGACTGACGGCTTAAGATTATTATTAGAAATTTTGCAACTGTAGAGCTAGAATACATGAGACTCGGCACTAAATAGGCTATCGTAAATATGAGATCGCCAAAAAGTTGTAGCAAATAGGCTAAAGAACTAAACTATTATTCTGTAATTCATGCAACTTTTGCCAAATGGATATAAGACAGAGGACATTTAACTGCTGCTGTAATTGATTACAGTATCTTTCTCACTAGTGTTTTATGCACTGTCACGTGGACAGATTTCTGTTATGAGTAGACAGTGAATTAACGTGTGGATAAGTGAACGAAGATTAAACCTATTTCGCATGAAATATAAGCCGGTGCAGATGACACTGTCGATGCCCTGGCATTAGCAGTACTTGCGGGTACTCGAAACCCAGAACGAAAAAATAGCTGAATAGCACAAGCCGAGTTTTAGTATAGGGTTTCGTTTTGATTCTAGGCGGTGGTTCTTCTCTACGCTTGGTGAAACCCACCAGGTCATCCGTCGTTCGTTTGCTGGGCCTGATGATCACTCCAAACATGTCGATGGACAAGCGCGTTACCTCACTCAGTGTCAAGTGCTTTTTCCATCTGCGATAACTTCGCCGTATACGTTACGTCGTTATACTGGTTCCGTCGTTCGTCGCCAACGGCGTCGAATCTGTCGGTTTACTGGCTGACTCGACAAAGAAGACGACAGCCAAGCCGCAACGTGTTCTAGTCGCAGCTGCGTTAGTCGTGCTGGTTAATACCTAGTCCTATCTCTACCGACCTGTCTGTATAGCATCGACAACCGCACGCAATTGCAGGTTCCGCTAATCAGGATGTCAACGTACGGAAACCGTGCTTTTGAAACGTGCTTCCGAACATTTTTTTAAACGCAGCACGCGTATACATGCTCTCCGCCTATATCTTTATGTTATCTAAAATATCTTACTAGGCCTACTTGTTTTACGAGCACGTCGAGCGCGTTTCAGATTATTACAACAGTTAACGCGCTATAATAAATATTTTACTTACTTATTTACATAGTTACTTAGGCTTACTCTCCAAGGCCTGGGTACTGCGCCTGACCTGAAGAAAAGACTGCATTGTTGTGCAAAGTGCGAACGCCGAACAGTTTGGCTATCATAAATAATAGGGTGTTTACACGATTGAGCAGACATCGAGCAAACATCGAGCTGGCTCAAGCAGGCCTATTGGAACCCCGCTCCTGGCCCAAATGTAGGCCTAGGCTTAGGCTCTTAGCCCACAGCTGATCACGTGTTATATAGGCCTTTTAATTACAATTCGTCCGCCCTCTTAATTAGCATGCTAATTACCACAGAACGTCGAGCTAGCTGCTCGATGTTTGCTCGATCGTTTAAACACCCTATAATTCAAATTCAAATATTGCGGCGCGACGAATAATTCTAAGTCTCCGTGAGGGAATGGAGTAAACCAATTAATTAAACGGTGGTTGTAGAAAACGAATTCTTACTGCTGGTAGGGGCCTACTACTTGGTCTGGGCGAGAACTTGCAGCAGTAAAAATATCGTAAAGCCCAAATTCCATTACGCCGACTTTGCGGGGAAATCATCGTGAGGCCCGATACTGTACGCTGTGGCCCGTATAGGTCTACGCAGAACGGAGAACGCATTTGGTGTCGGGCGAATCGAGACAGTCTATCTTGAGGTCCGCATCGAAGCAAGCTGCGCTCGCGACAGACGGGAATACGCCGCTGGTTTGGGCCCCAGTTGCACCTGCTGTCTTACGACTTATCGCGATATTATTGTTAAGCTTACTACATTTTTAACGCCGATGTCGCTATGAAGCTTCGTAGGCAACATTGGTCTCAACGCAATTTTTACGCCCGACAGCATGTAAGTAAGTAAGTAATCTTTTATTAAACAACGGTCAAACGCCATTGCAAAAACAGAACATAACAGAGCATAATCATTACAATATCGATAAGAAAAAAAGAAAAAGAAAAAGAAAAAAAAGGAAAAAAAGAAAAGAAGAAAAAAAGAAAATGAAATGAAATGAAATACGGTAGAGCTACAACAGATCCACATGCAAAATCTAATACGCATCACCAAACAAATATCGCAATACAAACGAACGTTTGTACAAGTTATAGTGGCACTGAGGCAAA
>Ga0056128_1010952_pt1 | contig 11247 bp, 4 predicted proteins | sample WorMetLIZISLAND2_FD_71113 | JGI IMG/M metagenome (GOLD analysis project Ga0056128, IMG submission 71113) | Marine gutless worms symbiont microbial communities from Max Planck institute for Marine Microbiology, Germany - Olavius geniculatus... ... | reverse complement strand
CTTTGAACATCTGCTGTAACTTCTGACTATGATGTTGCTAATCAACAGTTCGTTCAACTTCAAACGTTGGCGTTATAACATTTAATGATTTCGTAACTGACGTTGTTGGTTCGTTGGAGTTGCCTCTACTGTAGGGGCCACAGGAAAACCTCAGCTGGTACTCTGTTCTTAAAATTTCTCGCGAAGTAACACATGCTATTAAGTGCTGATTCTCTAACGATTATTTTTGTCAAAATCTACTGCTAGTGAACCAGGACTGTTGAAGTTATTGCAAAAAGTAGCAGGGGTCCGGTTTTTTTTTGAGACACAGAGTATAATAACCACATCATTGCAAATTGTCTGCAGAATGTGCTAGTGAAAAAATTTTGAAAATCAGTCAATAATTGGCTAAGACATGGACAAAAGTAAAGTGCCATGTTTTTATGGACCACCCTGCTGACACAATCTAGAATCCAGATGCATTTTAAGACATACGCACAGCAGTCCAGCAATGTCTGCAGTTAAATTGTCCACATAAAAGAAGAGTTTTAAAAAAAACCAACATATTGACATGTACAGCAACATAAAGATTGACAACCGAAACTTAACTGATCTGAATCATAACTCTGGCAGAAGAATGCAACCAATCAGTCGTTACGGCATGCATGAAATATTTTCAATGATTCTCAATCGCAGAAAACATAAACAACGACAACAGCCAATAAAACTAAGTCCTATCAATTAATCGTGTTGAGTCAAAACCACAATGGCAAAACTGCAAACTGTAACATGATTAAGTCAATTAATTATACATGCACAAATGTATCATGTTTTCTTTTTACAATCTCCAGGCACCTCACTACTGCAACTGACTACCTTATAAATTATAAAAGTGAAATTTTACTGCCTGCCCTGCAGCACAGGCAGTGGCGGTTTTAGCACCGGGCCTGGGAGAAACAGGCCCCCCAGTTTTGCTCCACCCTCCAGTTTTGTGGCCACCCATGATCTTTGGCAAAGATAACACAAATATCCGATTTCTTTGCATTTCCAAATTTTAGAAAAGTGGGCAACTTTGTGGCTTCCATCAAATGTCCAAAAACCAAGTCTTCAGCTGGCCCCCTGACGAGGGGTTCTGCCCCTGGACCCCACTGGGAACTCTGCCCACACACCCGCGTTACTGCGCTCACCATGGGGCCGTACCCCCTCCAGATAGTGCATGCAAGGACCAATACAGTGCACAGATACTACTAGCATACTAATCTGAAGCTGCAGGCTTGCTCAACCTGTGCTTGGGGTAGGGGACTAAAATGAAGAATGAATGGACATTCACGAATAAATCTTCTAGATCCATCAACGCAATCTGACATAAATCTGCATCGCACTGTGAAGTGTCAACATTGTCATGCTGTATGACAACAACCATACGTCAGTTGCATTATATACAGTCATGAGCATTGCACAACAATGGTTATGTTACCCAGACAAGTTACAGAAACAAACATAATGTGTAGGGACAGCAAAAAATCACGGCAAAAAATCCCAAAAATTACGCCAAAAACACGGCATAAAATCATGAGTTTGATAGACCATTATAGATCTATAAAACTCATCATCTAGCATTAGCGACCATCATTAGATGCAGTGCAAGATTTTTATGTGTAAAATTTTGTCACTGGGGAACACTGACTACAGTGTACTGTCTAATACTGCGTTCTGCATCAACGCTATTCCCAGGAACGGATAAGTATCGAACAGCAAGCTCAGAGAGTTTGCGGAACGGCTTACGACTTGAGAGGCAAACTTGACAAAAAATAAATATTTCTGTGTTAAAATCACACAACAAACTGCAACTTATGCTGATTAAAAACATCAGTATTGTTGTAAAAAATGCAAAATCACGGCATATGAGAATATCATGGTTACCGTGATTTCCGTGTTTCCGTGATTTTATAATGTCCCTAATAATGTGACATCACATCACACGACAATCTGGAAATGATGTTGAACATTTTGAGAACACCACACTTTTTGATACTGAAAGCTAACTGATTATTTTATGCATCTTAATCATAACTATTTAATACATTACTTTAAAACATACTGCTTACATAATGTTGTAAGTTGTCTGCTGGTATACTAACGAATACTGAAGCACAGTAAGAAATGAATCAGAAAATGATTCATTTGACTGATGCTATACAATGTCGTAATGTACACTCTTAGGGGACAGTGCAGAATTGTTAAATGAAGGCATGAAACCAAATTGAAAAAAGCAAAAGCAATGCAGCACTGTGGAAATATGCTAATGTGCCAAAAACGCACAACAGGATCACATTTTGTGCAAGATACCACAAAAATAAAATGATGAGACTGTAAAACCTGGACAACTCTACAACGACATCGTACAGTCTTGACAATGTTGTAAAAGAAACTACACTATACCATACAAAAGATAAAGAACAACACGTTCACTAACTAGTTCTAACCGGACTGACTTAACAATAGCTTATATATCAGTGCTAACAGATACAACACTGACGTACACTATGACAGATAAACACTGCATCTGGGTGAAAAAAGTTACAACAGTAGCGACTAATGCCACGGAAACAGAAGACACAACCAATTCAATGGCCACCATCGACAGTTTTGTAACAAAAAACAGCACAACAGTACTTAATGTGTGGAAGCTGACCATTATCGAAAAACAGCAGTGAAAGTGATACTCATGGCTGGACTAAGGCAGTAGCAGAAATACCGAATGCTACCAGCCCAACAGCTATACAATTATCATGTTGTTCTAGTAGTTATTATAAGAACGGCCCACAGTTTTCCGCAGGCCACAGAATATCGAGCTGAGCTGCAAAATTCTCCCTTTGCCATGAAATTTTGATATTTCTCCGGAATTTCGTGGAATTTTGCAGAAGTTGAAAATTCACCGGCGATTAGTATGATTTTTGACTTGATGATGTATTTTTATCACGGAAAAAAATCAAGCTAAACTGCTAAAACCTATTGCCATGGCACAATCGCAAATAAATGCAACTCAACTTGACAAATAGCACTTTTAAAATGAAAAAGATAGGTAATCTTCTTTGTACGTTGCTAGCATAACTCAGCACAAGACAATGTCACTATGCCAGCCAGCCCATCCAAAACCAAAGTTTTTGAACAGGATAGAGCTCACTTGACTTATAAATGGAAGACATGGTGAGCCGCGGAATTTGGACAATTTTGCCATGGTAAGCTGTAGAATTTTGCAAACTGGCCTGCGGAATTTGGCGAAATTTTCTATGAAAAACTGTGGGCCCTAACTATAAGTATTCCGAGAAAAGTATAGCAAAACATCGTATCTACTGCTGACTATGGCAAAACGTCCCAACTACGAACTACAAAGTTCTTCAAAATCCTACTTGACTGTCCATCTCATTACATAATGAAATATAGCAAACAAATCTTGGTGTTACTTATGATCAAAATTTACACAAACATTAGAAAACCACCGGTTGATAAGTCTAAAAATGCATTGTGTAAAAAGTAGTTTTCAATTTTCTCGAAATGTGCTCACCAACAGAAGAGATGTCTTGCCATTCTACCCTCACTTTGTTATTTCCGTTACAAGCATGCATCTATATTCTATAAACAGAAAAAAATGTACAAAGTTGAATTTCCCATTTCTTTTAAAGGAATAACAATAGTTGCCAAGTTAAATAAAAGTGCTTTTGATACGCATGTTGTACATGTTCCTGCTATTTAAATCATTTATTTCACTTGAACTGAAACAGAAGCTCGCTTTGTTTTTTTGCCACAGTACAAGCCCCGCATCTAATTAATCTGACCCCGGTCATACTGCCAACGCACAGCACTGAAAAATAATGTATCATATATGATACAAATAAACCATGTTCTGTCAAGCATCCAAGAGCTAATAAGTAAGACCTCCAGCCTTCCACTGGCTGATCACTAGGCTCCGAAGGATTTCGTTTTTTGACGAAAAACTGACAAAATGACAAAAACTGGCAGTCATGATGAAAATATTGATTTCTGACGAAATTTGATGAAATCTACTACATCTGCACATTATGACAAACAAAAAATGGCATTTTTGGTGGCAAAATCCTTTGCAGCATACCTACCATGTAAAGCACTAAATTTCAGATGGCGAAAAACTGGCAAAATTTTGGATTTGTGGCAAAATTTTTGACAAAATTTACACTTTTTGACAAATGAAAAAAGAAGTGGAAGCCAAAAGCATCAGAAATGTTTTGGCAAGATTTCATAGAATAAGTTTTACAATGCTGAAAGTGTCTTATTTTCCAATGGCAAAAAAAGCAAAATTTTGGATTTCTGGCAAAATTATTGATGGAATTTGCACTTTTTGACAAACGAAAAATGACACTTTTGGCGGCAAAATCCTTTGTAGACTACTGATCACTTTGCCAGTCTCAGCAGGTAACAATGCAGCCAGATTACAAGCAATACAGACAGGCGTTATTCACTCGTTAGTAACTGAAAACTTACCAACAATCATGTCAATGAAATTCTTCGTCATTTTACAATACATGCGAAAGAATTACATTAATTAGTACAACTGTCATATCGTAGTTACTTAAATTCAAAATGCACTAAGAGTTAATTTAACGGGGATTGCAACATATTCAATATGTCTCATTCAGACACTGGCTTAATTACTAATTAATTAATTAATTACAGCAGAAGTGCCAGTAAACCCTTCTTTTGGTATGAGGAATGACAAAAGAAATGCAGTTCCTGGATAAAATACCAATCGCAGAGCCTCTCTCATGCTAAGTTATACACCCGTGTACTGCAGACATGCTTTACCATCAGACCCAGCACTGGACTACATTTATATAGTGTACTGTACAATAAAAGCAGGATAGCTCAGTCAGTAGAGTGCTTGATCCTTAGATCAAAAGGTCCTGGGTTCTAATCCCGTCAGGGTTGACTCAGCCCTTCATCCATCGTGGTCAATAAATAAGTAGCACAACGTGCGAAGGTAACAGGAAGTCTCTGTTAAGGACTAATTCACCCAACAGAGATGTATGCAATCTCGAGTTGTACTCCATGGCTCAAGGATATCGCAAAGGGATGAGCTCCTCTATACTGTGGCTAACCCTTTACCATTACCTTACTGTACATTATAATGGCAATCATATAAAATGGCTTAACGTTATCTAATGCTTAACTGATGACATATCATCTCTGCAAACTGATCACAGTACATTAACGACCACAGAATGATTCAGGGTCTCTTACAGAATGCCATTCAGCCTGCATGTGCAGCAAGCGGTTATTGCTTCCACAGCTTAGTGGCCTTAACAACCAACACAACAACACAACCAAACATCACATCGCACCACAATGATTTACCGCTCTACTAAATAAAAAGTTAAGTACATGTAGACAGTGATTTGGTGGTGATTTGGCTTAGCTGGTAACGTCGTTTGTCACATCAACGAAGTTAATCAACGCCAAGCCCGGTTAGTACTTGGATGAATGACCGTCAGCAGGGAGGTAAACCATCAAGGTATGTAACCAGCCACCCAGGTCAACTCAGCCTGGCCATCCCTCCGTGGGTAGGCGTAATGAGTACCAGCGAAAGCTGGGACATAAACGGGCACACCGCGCGATGCACTAGCCCCGTATCCGTGGTCTCACAGTGTAAAAACTGGTGTCTGGCTGAGGGCCTTAGGAAACGGAGATCAGCGCCGCCCAATGGGTGTTAAAGCTCGGAAAGGACTTTACATTTTTTGTTACTTTACGTGGACGATGACTGATTTGTCGGCTATTGGAGAAACAGCTGAGGAAACTGCATCTCGTAGGAGGCAGCATTGGAGTCAGTGACTGTCGACGAAGTGCTGGACATAGTCTGCTGTTGCGTTGCAGCAGTCAAATGTGTTGAAGCCGATAAGCCTTCGTCTTCATCGCTGTTGTACACTGTCGCTTCAACGTCGTCAACGGATGTCGAGATCTGGCCGAGAATCTCATTCAGGTGATTGTGAATGCGCTGAGACTGCACCAATAACACACCGAACAACAGCATTAAACCAGCGGCTAGCTCTTCACCGATATTCTAATTAACCGCACTGCATTGGAAATCACCAACTTTGTTAACTGGCTTACTTCTAGCTTCTTCTTCCATTAATTCTGTATTCAGCTACATGCAGCAAAGTAGCTATCACTTTGTTTGTGTTCAGCATATATAACGCATTATCCTACCCTGACATAATATGCAAGAGCAGAATGGGATTGACAAACAAGTCAGAGTACTTCACAAAAAAACACACACACTAGATGTGTTACTACAATAGTGTCCCGTTTTTCCATGCACATTTGATGGCTGATCATATTGATCTCCAATCAACTTCAGGACCAGATCGGAGATCATCTCAATAACCGTTTTTCCATTGCCAATTAGCGACCAGTTGTCCATCAAATCTCCCATCAATGTGAGGTTCAAAATGAATGATATAAAGAGATATTGCACTAAAAAAGAAATGCGCGATATTACATGAGCTTCAGAACGGGCAACGATTTCTTCAAACGGCCCCGACCGAAAAGACTCGTAGATGCGTTGCTGCTGCTTCTTTTCTTGTTCTCTGGCTTTGGGATCATTCTCTGCATAGCATAACATTCCACTAACCATCAATGACAACACTGATGACAATGCCACAGCCGGGTAAACTACTAAGACAATTTCAAAAGAAATAAGATTCTACAAATGAAAATTCAAAATATTCCAAAGTACTGCTGTTTTCAGTTATGAGCAACGGCATTCACAATCATAAAATATTCAGTAATGTGGCATCTCTGTGTGAAACAAAATAAAACAAGAAACCCAGCTATTGCGAGAATGGCTGACTGTACTGCCTGACAATTTGTGAAGCAACATCACCATTTGATGGAAAATGAAAGGCTCGACAATAAAGAGATTAGATAGGGCATTCCTAAACGTCTAATCTATAGTCTGTTAACAGTAATTATTTTGTTGATAGTTTGGCTGTAATGTGTCATGCAAAGTTTGGAGTTGGTGACAGGCGTTAAACCATGTTAACCATGTACCAACACATATCATACAGCGACAAATGCACCACACGATTCGCCATTTATTTCCCAGTAGGTGCTGTGCCATGGTGACCACCAGTATGCACAGCAGATAACCAGGACGAAATGGCCAAGCTGTGTTGGTAAAATGCACACACAATACAACACCTATAAACAGTCACCCACATTACTAGTAACCTAGTAAAACATGACAGTCTAAAACTGACTATGTGTCTTCTGCCATCACCATTAAGTCTAATTCTTGGAATTACACTACAAATATAAGATTATAATTCAGTTCAAACAGTGCAAATACTGACCCAGTGCTCTCTTGAGCGACTCAAACGTTACTTCTTCAGCCTGACTTCGCTAATGCACAAAGCACACACACAACTTCATTAAATTATCACAACAGAGTAAATGTCTTGCTAAGCTAAATGCCACATGCTGCCGAAACTATTTCAACAAGAGCTATGCAAGCACAGCTAGCAAAACCCATGCCAAACACGACTGTGTAACGTAGAAACTTCAGTCACATAAATGTTTATTCAGTTTTTATGACCGCCCTTCACTACAGGCTTCTGGTAGTGCAAGATGTCCTGTAACACATCGAGCGGGATGTGAAACTTTACTCGCTGACTCAGTTGATGAGATAATAAATAAAAAAATTAACAGCTGCAGGAAAGCGACTTACTCTGCCGGTGGTGGGTGTTGACGCAGCACTCTCCGAGTCCAGACTCAGAGACTGAATATCACTCACGCTATGACTGTGACTCACGTCAACCGTATCTGTACATCGTCATTGTCATCACCATCATCATCATCATCATCATCATCATCAGCAGCAGCAGCAGCAGCAGCAGCAGCAGCTTAGTAGTTGACTCAGCCCTCTACCAAACACGGAATCAGCGTTTGGACTGAGTAGTAATAATAAGCTAGCCACAAAGTAGGAGGAAAAAATTTTCCCAAGTTTTCCAGGTTTTTCCAGAGCCATAAACTAACTGTAAGCTGATCCAGTGGGGTCCGGATGCAGACGTATGTTAAAGCATTTTTGCATCCCCAAAACCATATCTGGTGACATTATTTTGTCTGCTGCATATTTTTCCTAAAGTTGCACAGTATTCTTTGACAATTCCCGAGTTTTCCAGGAGTTTTCCAGTTCAGAAAATTCCCTGAGTATTCCAGGTTTCCCAGGTTCATGGCCACTGTGAATAAATTATACTGAAACATGCATATTGCATAACAGTGCCAGTTCAGGCAGATCAGTGGCTGAGGTCAACTGGCGGCTTGGTCCGAAGATCAGTGGCCGGTCGGTGCTCGTGTTACATTCATCATATAAACTTGGTGAACTCTCACAGTGGCAGCGTCATGATGACAGCGACATAGACACTGTCGTTACTACTACTATTACAGCATGCTAGCAACACTCTAGAATCTCATCACAACCACCATATGGACAGGTTCAAAAAGTTCACACACCTAAATTCAGCAAACTCAAATTATCAACAAAATTAACAAATAGATCTTAATGACGACTTAAAAGACAATACATACATGCTCAATTTTTATCAGGACATTTCAGGTTAGGCCGATACCAAAAGAAAAATACCATAACATACAATTAATTAAAAGAGCACACAATTAACTACGACATAACACAGTCAGTGCTGTTATAGTATGTCAATACATTTCCTATCAGTTATCGAAATAAAGGCTAACAAATAAGTTAAAGCACACAAAAAAAATTTTAGTGAAAACTGAGAAAGATTTTGTAGCAACAATGCAAACTAATGAGATGAGTTGATACGCTGTTCAGCATGTCCACCATCACATTTTACTACATGAAAGAGCCTAGAACAACTTGATCCTCACCGTGTCCAAAAAAACATCCCAGACATTTTCGATTGTAACTTAAAGAAGGATTATCAGATTTTAAATATTTTTTGACACCAATATTTCTGACACAACTGGCGATCAAATGACTGTCCAATTTTCCACCGCACCCATTATCTCCTTCTGCACTACCTGGGGAAACAAAATCAACGAAATATTGCATTTTTATCCTATTTCGCCAATTCGAGTTTTCCCAGATAGTGCAGAAACAAACATTTGGTGAGGTGAGAACTAGTTGAGTCTTTTAATGGCAAGTAGTGTCAAAGATGTTTGCACCAAAAATTATTAAAATCTGTCAATTCTTCAAACATTGGTGGTACTTACTTATTCGAACGATGTGAACAGATTTGGTGTTCTCTTTCTGGAAAAAAATGTATATAATCCTGTAAAAAAAGTCACAATCGATAATGTTTGGAATGCTTTTTGACGTATTTCTGTTAATTTTAATGAATGTTATGTTGGTTCTTTTTCCCCAGGTAGTGCAGAAACAGACATTGGGTGAGGTGAAATACTGAACGGTCATTTGATGTCTAGCTGTGCCAGCAATATTTGTATTAAAAATTATTGAAATTGGATTTTCCTTCTTCAAGTGACAATCGATAATGTTCTTGATGTTTTTTCCAGACACGATGTATTTAGGTTTACATTATAATAATGCCCACACTTGGAATATCCATGTGATGGACGAATCCCTTGCTGATTTTATTTGCACATATGCCTTGTTCCATCCGATATGTTTCCTGATCTCGAAACTGACATTCAGCTATTTTGTTGACCAATATACAGTTCTATACAACCCTTAGTCTTTTACACCACCTGCTATTCAGTCAACATGATCGGAACATTACAGTTCAACACAGTTATTAGCATAGAACTGTCAGCGCTTTACAAGGATGTAACATACGCATGGATTTATACAGTGTACAGAAGCAAATGCAATTTCGTAAGAGTACATTCAGTTTAAATACAAGCAATTTATATTAATGATAGCAAGCTCGAGCCAATATTAATGTCAAAAACACAGCCGTTATGTTGCTAGCACTTAAACATAGCAAAGTCGGCAGAAGTTGTGGCAACGGCAGCACCATAACCATTTGCTATCACACACAGTTGAGAAATGTCGACACAAATTAGGCCTTTCAGTACAAGCTAAAAGAAATTGAACCTCATGTAGAATAATAAAAGGCTGACAAAATATTCATATTGACAAGCCAACACATAAAAAACAAGAAAGCCTAGCTTACACTAAGGGAAACGCCCAACAGCAGTGCATGTACTCAAATTTGACGCCCCCATACGAAAAATTTCTTGAATGCAGGGGGCGGGCGAAATTTGAACAAGTGACAACTACGTTTAATGCTGAAAGTTTCATACGCAGGCTGTCCTGGTCTATCTCAAATGATTTTGGCGCTATTTGCTCTTGAAATGTGTGTCACAGCCCAAAATTGCCAAAAAAATCTATAAAAACCCCTATTTTAATGTTCAAGGTCATCCATGGTCAATGCTCTCAGTGGCAATTGAAAGCCTGCATACGACTTCCTGTTAGTGATTAATAGTAACGTAGGCCCTATCTCGCATTGTTTCTGAGATACGTACAGTGACTTATTGGCCCAAAATGGCAAATTTTCCCTACCCCTCTCTCATTTAGCACCCTTGCTCGGGGTGACCCCTTTCCAATTAATGAAAAAGCTTTACTGATCCTGAAACTAGAGTCTTCCAGGCAGTTGACTGTGAAGATTTGGTGATCCTAGTTTGCACCATTTTTGACTAATCGACCCGTGTGGCAGACAGATGGACAGACTGACAGAATTGCGATGGCTAAGACGCGCTACAGCAGTAGCTGCAGTAGCTGTTGTTGCGAGTAAAAGAGTTTGAATGCAATGGTACTTGACATTATTAAAGATATGAAGCAATGGATAATACAGCACACACAGAAACATTATCAGCTTAGCAATGAGAAAAACACGTTATATTAACTAGATGTAATCTCAGAAATAACACATCACGTATTAAGCTCAATTAGCATGAAAAGGCATAAGACAAATGAAACGAGAACAAAAACTAACTAGAAATTTGGGGCAAAGCCCAACGTGAGTCCGCCCGGCGCCCTAAGTCCGACTGTGAGGAAATTAGGGGGGGGGGTAAAATTTTCCCGGCATCAAAGTCACGTGGCCCGAACTGAAATGCATTGGCATACGCCGAACGCGCATTGTCAACTTAGGGTAGGTCAACATGAGCGCTTATAACTTTGTTCATAGTGGACCGAATTTCACAAAATTTCTTTTGTTCAACGCCCAAAAGATCGTTCTC
>Ga0056128_1010949_pt1 | contig 11249 bp, 7 predicted proteins | sample WorMetLIZISLAND2_FD_71113 | JGI IMG/M metagenome (GOLD analysis project Ga0056128, IMG submission 71113) | Marine gutless worms symbiont microbial communities from Max Planck institute for Marine Microbiology, Germany - Olavius geniculatus... ... | reverse complement strand
CTTTGCAAGAGATGCCTCTACCTCAACTTTATTTGCAGCTAAAAATTGATAACTCAAATTTTCGGTATCCTGACTCGGCTCGGACGTACTTACTGATGTGATTTTATGATTATGCTGATTTGCTGTTAGCTATTATTCGTGTGTCGTTACGATTTTGTTTTTATTTTAATCCTGATTTTTTGTTGGATGTTGTCCGTTTTTATATTGTGACAGTAAATCGACTATTATTAATGTGTGAGAATGCTCTTAATGGCTTGGATATTTTTGTGGTGGGACTTTTTCTGTGACAACAAAACTGGTTTGGCCAAATGCCTTTCTTTTGCCACTATTGATGTCTTAGCAGGATTCAAACTTGTGATGGAAAATAGCTTTAGCCAGTGACCACTGTGCTGGTTAAACATGTGCATTGGTCGGTCCAGCTTGTTCATTTTTGGCCCAATCCTGTTCGTTGATTTTTCAGCATGAAACTCCAGCCCATTTTGCTGACATTAGGCTGCGTTCACACAGACATGAGTACAAGTACGAGTACAGGTCTGGGTTTCCGTTTATGGCCCGAAGAAGCTTCACTCGTACGAGTGGAGCGTTCATGGTCACTTGTACAAGCACATAACTCATGGCATGTCGGCCATATTGAATAAAAGCAAATCGAGGAAATGCTTTGCCATTAGAACAACAATATTCCATCACATCGCTAATAATTTTACCAACCGCACACCTCTAACGATGAATAATTTTACAATGACGTCATTTCTGATGGCAAATGTGTGCCACAGCTTTTGTACATTATATTATTATTTATGGGTAGTTTACTTTGCATTGGTTGGATAAAAACATGACCTGCACAGAAACTACTTGTACGTGTGAAATTTACAGGTAACCCATACTCGTGTGTGAGTGAACGGCCGCCATTGAAATACATGCAAACTCGTGTTTGCCGGAACTTGTATACGGGAACCTGTACAGTGCCGGACTCGTACTCATGTCTATGTGAACGCAGCCTTACTCCGGCTGGATTTATCTTGGCATTGTTGAACGTCAAGAATTCTACAGCTGACTGTGTTTATGAAATGAACCGATATTATGTGAAAACGATTAAATCGCATTCTGTTCGGTAGAAATGCTTCTTTTGTGCAAACTTGCAAATATAAAAAAATTTCAATCTTTTGAGTGTCGCTTTGGGTCAATTTTGCGTAGCCTGGCCATTTATTTTTTTTTGACTTGACCAGTTTTGACCAGGCATTTTTTTGGCCCTTGTCCATGCATGTTTGATGCCGTCTTCCATTTTTCATCAGGGTAGTGTAATAATGTAGTCATTATTTGATAAAGCACGTTACGTTAATTGCTGTTTCAGTTTATTGACAACTGATGTTAAATGTTCCGGTTTTAAAGTTTTTTTGCTGAAGATTTGTGACCCGTTCAAACAATATGTGCAGTTTGGATTTTGATAATGTAAAGCATGCGGTTGGTTCTACTGCAGCAGTGGCTGCTGTATTTAGAATGAAATCACTATGAACAGTTAATGAATTACATGTACAGTATTATGTGCACTGTCCTCTCATGTATTTTACCAGTTTTATCTTGATACTCCTTGTGGAAAGAAAACTAGTTTATATATGTTTCTGGAGTTCTATTCTAGTTATTTTGTCTTATAGTCACATTCTTTGTGTTTTACATTGGCTTAAGAGTGAATGTCACATCTATCTGAATACGACACATAAGAATTTATGTGCACTCCGTGACTCGAATACTACTGATAACCAGCTTATTATATTGCAAAATGTTTCTCTAGAAGAAGAAATAAAACTGATCTCGTTAAAAAACTGAAAAAAATGATCATAATTGTACTTATGCAAATTGTGAATGCTTTTCGTTGCGCAGAACGGCAGAAGCACGAAATTTTGACCGCGTTTTAACGTGTACTGCAGCGTCATATAAACACTTCTGTGACAAGATGTATTAGCTGTTAGCAAGTGGCAGTAAGCCTGTCTTAACATGCTAAATGAGGTACTAGTGTTTGTTCTTGATTAATGATGTAGAAGAAGCTGTGGAATACGATCACCAAAAAATTACTTAAATTTAACTGCAGATTGTCATTAAACACGGTTTGCCCAGCTTTCAAGCAATACGAGTTTTGCACATGTACATGTGACGGTGAACTTTTCTCTCGTACTAGTGAAGTTTCTGCACTTAATAACCATCCACACAATTATTTACAGCAACAAAGTGACAAACAAATATTTAAAATCGTCTCACAAGGGTGACGAGCACAGCCACACACGCACGGTTAATGCTGCAGTTTGAAATGTATAATTACCAACGAAATTGATTTAAATCAATAAATTATACAACTAAAGCTATTTGACATATTGGAACTTACTGTGCGCCATCCAAATGGACAATAATTCAAATGCGGCACAATGAGTATCTCGCTCGTGCTTCTGTCCTGTATGGGCTACAAACTGGAAAAGAAGAAGGCGCCGAAAATGCAAAATTGGTATGGACGTTTCCTAGCGCAGAAGTAAAGCCAGCGACACACCGCTCCAATGCCAAGCGCATCCGAGTCGTGTGTCGCTGGCTTAACCATTCTAAAAATTTTCAGCTAAGTGTATTATAAGGGTTTTGTTTGGGGTTGTTACGCGGTGCAGTTTTACAGCGCATAAACTAGCACGACGTGTTGGCACTACAGGACGACGCTATTTTCCAGTTACGACACCATCCAGAAGGACTGTAGAGGGTGGGTCTGAAGAACCCCCTCCCGAGAATTTTTTTTTAAATTTATGCAGAAAGAATACATTTTTGTGCAAAATTTTCACTCGTTTATAAAATGCATCCAGTCAATAAGGGGAGGGAGGTTTGAATCCGCCACTGGATACAAACGTAATTAAATTACGATAATTAAAATACAGCAACGATAAGAGCCTTTGCATGAACCTTGATTCATCCCGCATCCAAATGGACACAATGGGCCACACTCCGTGTCTGTCAAGAGCTGCCACCTCTGCTTCTTCCCAGGTGAACCCCATCTTTTGTAAGTCTTTGTTGACTGTGCTCCTCCAGTTAGCTCTTGGTCGACCTGGTCCTTTCTTATATCCTGGTACCTGCCAGTAGAGTGCTTGCTGTGGTATGCGCTGATGATCCATACGCAGAACATGTCCAAGCCAGCGAAGTCGTCTTTCAGTATGTTGTCCATGGTTTGTTGTCTAAGTCTGTTCGCACGGTTTCTCGATACGACTCAGCTCAGCTCTGTTCACAGTCACAGCGGCTGGTACTTGATCCAGTCCTTGTTTTCATCAGTTGACTGGACCGCAGCACGCCTTGAACTCTCGGCGACTTCGTAGTCTCCAGTAGTTTCCTCCTCGTCGTCCTCGTCTAGTTCGTGGTCTCGAAGCTGCATCGCGTGCTGCTCGTGGTAGTGCTGGATGTGCTGATGATGGTGATGTGCGTGGTCGTACGCTGACGTCACAAACAGAGACACGCCCGCAGCAGACGTCGACCCAACGACGTCTTCCGACGCAAACTGCAGAGCACCGCCCGACGTCTCATGACCTGCCCCTCTGTGAGCGTAGACGGCAGCCGTATCGTCGTGCGGCACTGAAGCGGCGTTCCAGCTTGCCGGTGAGCCATATCCGCCTAGCTCGCTGTTGTAAGATGGCACAGGGTAGCCGGCGGACCTCGAGGCGGCGAACATTGCGGCCGCCCTGTGGCAGCTGGGACCCGCCGAGTAGAGACGTGGTGCCACGCGGTACGATCCGCCGGCAAACGTGTCCGATGACGACTGACGTAGGAGAGGCGGCATCCATCCACACGACGGTCTGGATTCTGCCGCTACGAGCAGACCTCCCGCGTCGTGGCGGTAGACCAGTCGGTCGTCGTCGTTGGTGACGTCGTCAATACCTGTTGCTGACGTCACCACATTGGCGTCACCATCGGTGGGCCCACCCGGCGGCACGTGGACAGCGGCGGCGGCACCGGCAGTAGGACTGGTGTTGCTGATGGAGCCGACTGAATCCGGACGCTGCTGATGCTGATGATGTACGTGCACTGATGCGGTCTTACTGACCTGCTCCGCCGCTTTCTGCTGCTGGCGACATTTCGCACGACGGTTCTTGAACCACACCTGCCATATGCAATTACGCGTTACCTATATACGTACTGATTTCAACGTGGTTTACGGTGTAGGCTAATATGCCTCGTTACATTCGCATAATACAATGTAGACGTGTTAAAACGCACTTATTTTATGGCCGTGATCGACGGCGTGTTCTGCCTGAGAATGGGTGCTACTGTACACAGACTCGAGCCGCGTTTCGGTCGTCACGTTTGAGTGGAATGAGATTACTGGCAGTTATAACACTCCAGACACTGGTGTCAATAGAACCAGAGACTGCATGATTGTCACTGCAAACAAATAGATGCTATGCGTTTGGCGCACACACTGCGCCGTGGCCTGTGGGCTGTAAACAGGTTGCAAAACCCTACTAGGATGTTGAACACATGTTGAAGAAAAAACACATTTGCAAACAAAATGTTTGCAAATGTCTATTGCGTTTTAATGCATTGACAGCTGACGGCTTCGAAATAAGAGTTTTGCGTGCTTCGTACCTGGACACGTGATTCGGGCAGGTTGATCTTCAGAGCAACCTCTTCTCGCATGAAAATGTCTGGGTAGCGCGTCTTCTGGAACAACGTTTCCAGTATGTCCAGCTGCTTTCTGGTGAACGTGGTTCGCTCGCGACGCTGCTTCCGCGTGTTGCCTGCATTCAATGCAGACAGTCCCAGTGCAAGCGCTGGGCGGATAGGGTGCATTTTTATAACCAAGCGAAAATTCTGCACAAAAATGCATTTTGTTTAAAACTTCAAAACGGTTTATGGGAGGCTTATCTACAGACCCCCACCTCAACGGAGTACAGAGAGTAGAGTACAATGTACACAAATAATAAACGCGTTCTGACAAAAAGAAACTTTCGGGTTCGATTTGGCAGGTATTCTAGGCATTTTCTTAATACATTTGGACGGAAATGTAAAATTAATCGCCAACAGCGAGATAGCTACAAAGTGCTTTCTAGCTATTTTTTGCGATATCTGGCAGCCAAAATTCCTGCTTCTGTTATACCGTATAGCGGTAGCAACCGGACATACAGCGTATAAGACGAAAACGGATGGCATACGACACTATACGATACAGAACTAAGAGAACTTGCATTTGAAATCCGACAGATAAGCTGTCAGTTTAATCTAGCATAGACGCACGAGCGAAGTTGCGAAATCGAACGATATATACCTTGGTAGCACATCTGCTGATGCATGATGTCTGAAGGTGTCATGGTCATGCTAGCGGCGTACTGGACGTAAGTCGGGGGTGGTCTCGTGAGGGGGGCGTTGGTGTGACAAACGGCTGACGACGGGTGACCAGCGACCCCGTAGAGCGGAGAAGTCTTCCTGCCACCTCCTGGCGGTAAAGAAGAAACGGCGGCCGCAGTTACCGTCGGCGCCCGCGTCGCCCGTGTTAGACTGACGAAGTCGTTGTACGAAGCCACTTTGACGAGTGATGGCGATGGCGATTGCGTTACCACTGACTGTATCACGTCACATCACTGTTAAACCGCTATACAGTCATACTATTATACTGTGCCCCATTTTCTTTGTACACTAAAATTGAAAGAAACCTAAATACGTCTTTTTCTAAAATACCGAGCTTTTTGCGGCCGAGGTACATGTATTGGCACGCCGTAGCTATAGTCATCATTACACAAGAGGCATTTTAACATTAAGTTAATTATTAGCCTACTATTTTATGACTAATTCTATTACAGTATAGAATTAAAGTGAACGCGTGTAATGCGGAAATTAAACAAAAAAACATGGCAGGTGAATATTTCAAACTGTTTGTTTAAAAATAACAGAGATTGACTAAATAAACGATTAAACGCGTTTTACTGCAAAATAAACGTTTAATTGCGTAAATCATTGAGCGTACAATAATAACACAGAGCCATTTAGGCAGTTTGCGCCGATCGTCTTTGTTGCTTAATAATTGCTCTGCTTAGCCCGTTCTACCCTGCAGAGACCGCCGCCTTTATACCGCCGAAATACAGATAAGCGGTGCATTTTAAGACAACGGGATTTTACGAGCCAACAGCTATAAAGCAGACTCATTCATCTGACGACTAAAGCCCGCATCAAAGAAACAAGGCGCGTCTAGAACGATAGTCTATGGGTTTAGCGCGAATAATCGCACCCGCGTGCATGCAAGAAGCATTACCGGCCGGCGTGCAGAACTGGTCGCCAAGGTGAAGCAGCGGCGTCAGTCAGCAGCTATAGAAGTACACGAGACAATAGCCGAACTAGCAGACAGCCAGCGATCGTAAGCTGCTTACAACGCAAAGACGTACGTATAATCCGCGCGATTCCGTTAAGTCCGTCCGTCGTCTATACGGCTGTCTCAGTGTATATACTACTCACTCGCATTATCGGGGGCCGTGTGAGACGACTGACTTATGGATGAATTGGACAGACGGGACGGTCAGACGGCGACACGCCCAGTCGATGCGATGACTGACATCACGGTGCAGCCAATAGCACGACTACGTCACCAGCAGCAGCAGCAACTTGACGAGCGCTCAGCATCAGCAGCAAGCGTCATTCACTGCGTCAGCGCCTCATCCCTGCCACACTTGCAGCATCAGTAGTAGGCCTACCGTCGCTATACGCGCCTCACGTACAGCGTCATCAGTAAAAACAGGACATTACATAGTCGCGACCGATAACTTTATCAAATGTTAACCGATTTTCACATTTTTTACCGTCGGAAAGAGAATTAAATAACTGTCAACAATTAATTTTAGCAAAGCTCACGTGACGCGCGACGGCATCAGTGCTGACACCTGAGGAATCAGTATACGATGTACAATAAAATAATTATGCGTTCTAAAAAGTACCTAAATTTTAGACGTCCGTATAAAATAATGATTCCTTAAACCTAAGAGGTCGAAACTCAGACGGTTAAAATCTAGAGCCTACATTTTACGCTGAAAATTTCATACGTATAGTCCTCCTACTTCTGGTCCATCTCTAGCAATTTCGACGCAATTCACTATCAGTATATGCGGTGCAACCTAAAATCACAAAAATCACTAAAACTCGCTTTTTTGGACTTCAAAATCGTTTAGGGTCATCAGTCTTGGTATATTTTAAAAGCTTGTCATCATATTTGTTACGATAAGTGGCAAATCTGTGCCTGTCTGCAACCGTTTTCAGACTAGGTTGTGGCGGACGAACAGACGATAACTAAAACGCGTGAAACATTACATGTTGTCGCGCGTAATAAAACCCATGCAATATTTTCCATCTCATATTAACACTGGTCTTACACTACTTCAAAAAAAATTCAAAAATTAATTTTCACAACGGAACATGTAGGTATGTGCTATAGGGTGTTTACACGATCCAGCAAACGTCCAGCATTAGCACGTGTATTTTGAATACATTTGCTGGAAGTTTGCTGGACGTTTGCTGGATCGTGTAAACACTCCATTATAATCCTTTAAAAAGGCACCGTAACTTCAGAAAAATGACTGCTTTACTGCAGCACAGAGACATAAGACCACCATGGTACTGGCAGACCTCGGTCGACGCGCCCTGGTTAGGCTACACTGGTTGCGACGTGAATTGAAACCCCCAATCTCGTGGTTCGCACACCGTAATCTTACTTGAATAAAGCCATTGCTGTAATCTATTTAAAAATTTATTTCTGCACTGACGCCACGCAGACAGTAATACATCAACATTAATCAGAAAGCACTCCAGGTCTTCAAAATCTCATTACTTTTTTTACAAAAACTGTTTAATGTCGCACTGTTAAGCTGCGTCAGATATTGAAATCATAACTATAGCATATGCCTAATACAGGTATAATATTGGTTCAACGTGTAGCCTACGTGTATTAAGAGCCCGATAAAAACTGTTGTTCTCGTGCAATACAAGAAAAAGTGAATTTCCAATCGCCGGATTGCAGAAAACTGTTGAAGTGACATGTTTCAAGTGATTTTCTTGTTAGTAGGCTATAGGCTAATAAGCCTAAGGTCTGCGCAACTGCTGCTTAATTTTTCGATCGAAATGCATTTAGGGGGCTATGCCACATTCTGCTGCAACGACTCGACGAGTCAGCTTCTAATGAGATTATGTGAATTTCGCATGCCAAAAACACATCTAAAACACGTTGTTTTTATTTAGAACTTTAGACATCAACGTATTGATGAAAAGTATCGTTACTTACTTAACGTAGCGATTGTTACTGTATCTAAGTAATATATTTACACATGCTTATAAGCAATAAAGTATACTTCAATGTCATTTATTTAAAACGGCATTCTATATTACGAACTTCTACCACAGCAACAACGCACCGGTGCGCAGAGAAGTCGAGATGACGACGATGACGTTGACATCACATTAGTGATCGCCGCATACTTTCACTGCCGTCTCGACGACTTGGACCAACCAACAACACACGTTGTTAACTTTGTTATCGAACCAAGAAGTGGTCAAAATTGGCTTGAAGAGACGCCATACGGCGGTACATGCACTCTGGCATGGTGTGGGGCCTACATCGCCAGCAGCTGCAGCGACGGCGGCTGTTGCTTTCTACTCGCAGACCTCAGCAAAGCTTGTAAAACAATTCGTCACGTTTGATAACAAGTTTTTCGGCCGACCGAGGCAGGCAGCCGTAATGTACCGTGGAGGACGGCTGTAATTGCTCTGATGGCAAAAGGCGAGCGGCGCAACGGCGCATCCTGTCACGTGTAGGGCGCCGTTCTGATTTTAGCGCGTTCCATGCGCTCTCCGCGGTCCCTCGTCCATCCAGAGACCGATCGACCACGCGCTCTGCCTACACTCCGCCCCAGCCTCGGGACTCCGTCGACGAACGAAGCGGAAAATCGCTCGCTCTCGTCGCATCTGTCCCATCAATTAATAATTCAGCTGCGTGCGTCGACTAACGTCAGATGTAAAAGTGCGTAATTACAGCGCTGGCCGCGTGTATACTTAACTCGTCGGCGCTTACGAACGAGCGAGTATAGTTAAGAGCTGCTCGTCAATTCCCCGAGCGATGTGCGTTACCAGTCGAGCGGCAGAGATTACCTACTGAGATTAGCGCATTTAGCAGACCGTTCTCGTGACGTACATTGTCACCACTTAAGCCTATTGTTTTTTTTCTCTACAGACGATTTCAGACAAAATAATTGTGTTAAATATAAAAGTATACGTAAACTATAAATTACTTTGTTGGCAAATGATACAAATAGACTATGTCGGTGAAAATGTTTTGTATAAGCTTAGTTATTCCAATAGTATTAATACCGGTACTTTAGCGCAAGCCCGTCGTGAGCCACAGCGGGTCCCGAGGAAACATTCTCGTGGAGCCTCCAAACATTTTCACGGGGCCCCTCTGGAGAGAAATTTTTTGAATTTTTCTTTTCAAAATGGTAGGGCCTACATTCTGGCGTACTTTATATTTCTGGCCGACGGCGGGGCCCCCCAAACGTCGCGGGGCCCGGGGTAGCTAACCCCCTCCCCATATCCCACTCTCTCGACGGGCCTGCTTTAGCGAAGTCGAGTAGCCTAGACGGCAAATCATTGCACTTTAAAAGCTGACTATTGGACAATCACAAGTTTGAAATTATTGTTACATTCGCGAAACGATAACAGAAGGCATGACATTCTTATTATTTTGTTCTTGGTAGGCCTACCTTGTAATGCAAAGGCTCACAACGGCCTTATATTATTCGTAGTGTCAGCACCACTCGGAACGAAATTAAACGTCAATGTAAGTTCTGAACCCTGAAGTATAGCTGTGGAATGAATATATCCGGTACTCACGAGTCACGACAACCCAGATTTTTTCACAAAAAAATAACTCCGCATCGATGAAACGAGAAGACGAGAAAAAAGCGTCGTCATCCAGTCTACGAGAAAAAAGAACGTAGGCCTAATACTATTGGCATGCTATAAGCTACGTTGATATTCTCGTGTTACATATCTGTAGTGATGTATGACGAATGCGGCGTGCAAATAGCGACCGCTGGAGAATCGAATTTGGACTATTCAAAGACGTGTGCGCGAGCCGGCTACCGTATGCCACACAAAGACCGGTAGAGGCGGAGTAGGTTGGATGCAGCTACCCTACTGATGATGACATTAATTTGCTTGAAGGAGTACGGCGTACGCGGCAAACGCGCGGAGGACGAACGTTCGACTGACGAAGAAATTCATTTCGTCGACGTAGGCTACGCCGGCGGAGGCGGGCGGCGACTACGCAACTCAACGCCAGTCGAGCGAGAGAACAAATCAATGCAACGCGACGAATGAAGAACGACGGTGGCGACGACTCAAGACTGAACTGGAGACGCAGACGCGTCTATCAAAGAACTGGATGGCAGGAGACAGTCGAACCTAGCTGCGAGAAGAACGGTAATTAATTAACTGTGTGCACAGCGCCCGCGGCGGCGGCGGGCTGCGGTGGCGCGAGCACGGCGTGGGCGCAGCTGCTGAGTGACTACCACCGCCCAGGTAGACCAAGGCTGCCAGGTGCGCCAGCGGCCGGACGACGACACTGAATTAGCGAGATTGGTTTAGAAGAACATCGTCATCGTCGACAGGCGTATTGTAGTTCGTTTGACCAGCCAGCCACTACCTGCAGCGAACATGCCATCGAGGCTGCATGAGCATATTGTCGCCTGTCAATGCAAGCATTTCTCTGTATTATACTTTCATGCAGGTTTCAGACGTGTTAAAGGGCAACTGTTTCAGCTGCCAACCTCAATCAGCCACAGAAAAGCGCGCAGACATATCGCGATACACATATTGTATTTGTCAAGATTGTGGTATCGTTCTACAAAGTATACAAAGCGAGACTATGTTTAAATGGCGAGAGAAGTTCGTTTAATCGCAATGGCACTGTGTCAAAGTTCAAACTATTTCGCCTGCACAAAGTAACACTGCGAAAAACTCATGACAGCTTGGTGGCGTACATGTAACTGTAGGGTCTCGGACTTACGATAGAGAGGTTGTGGGTTCGACTCCTGGTCGCGCTGCTATCAAGTGGTTACCAATTGGGTAGGTTAGGTTACTATCTTTGGACAGTTAAAACACCGCGGTATAGGCCTACATGTATAACCAACACCAAGGTCAACTCAGCCTTCCATCCCGCCGGAGTAGGTAAATCCAGTAACGGCCTGCCTGGTTGTAAATTA
>Ga0056128_1010948_pt1 | contig 11250 bp, 8 predicted proteins | sample WorMetLIZISLAND2_FD_71113 | JGI IMG/M metagenome (GOLD analysis project Ga0056128, IMG submission 71113) | Marine gutless worms symbiont microbial communities from Max Planck institute for Marine Microbiology, Germany - Olavius geniculatus... ... | reverse complement strand
AACTGGGGCCCATCTTGGCCCAGTTATTACCCATGCATGGAAAATAGGTGGGCAACTCAACTTGGGCCCATATGGGTTTGCTCATGGGGCCCATTCATTACCCATGACGCGGGGCCCAGATTAACTGTTCAGCATGGGGCCCATGTGCGATGCCCATATGTTACCCGTGTAATTATGGACATTGCCCATCCATTACCCAGGCAACTATTCTAATACCCATTTACTGCAGCAGCATTTCCGACATTGACCTAAGCTACACTGGTGGGCTAGTGGTCCTGTCTAGGGCTGAAAAACCTAGATTTAAAAAACAGTTTTAGTGGTTACTGCAAAAAATCTAGACGCAAAATTAAGGTGCAGAAAAAGAATCCCATACACCATTTTCTAATACATCGTTTTTGCCGAGTAAATGATGTGATATGAAAACTCGAAAATCACGATAAAATATAAACGTAAATATGAATTGTGTAAGAAGTAAGAACCTATAAACCTTAAAAATGTGGACTTTTGGCGTTGTTAAGTTTTAAAAAACCTAAAAATCCACATTGTTTCCAATCAATTTTCCTGCCCTAATCCTGCTTCTGCCACACATCTCAATACTGGAAATAAAGACAGCTCAACATCAGATTTCTAGTCACTACATCATTAACACAAACTTGTGCAATATGCCGTCAGCAGGAAAGTTGAAACCCGTAAACATTTTGGCGGTTGGGCTCTGCCTGGACTTGCTGAGGAGCTTATGAGCGCTCTCACAAACGCCTAGCTAGACTAAGGGTGTGTGGTCCCCTGAGAAAGGGAGGGGAGGATATAATGCGAAGGGGAAGGAAAAAGGGGAGGGAAAAGGAATGGAAAGATAGTGAAGAAAAAGGAGGATAACGGATAGGGAAGGGGTTTGGGGACAAAAATGGTGGGGATTTAAGGGGGAACGAGAGATAAGTGGGGGACTTGAGACCGACTTCGATTCTAGATTTGGGAGACAGAAGCCCCTGGCGGTTTCAAATCGTGATCACTCAGCGGTGGCTTGGCTATGGCGGCCCTTGGCTATGACTGACGATACGGCAGCGGCCGATGAAGACTATTGGCTTGAACAGGTGACATGTTTGCTGTCAGGTGTCGTTGCAAAGGCGCTGAGAGTTGTACGGAGGATGAGGACGAAGTCGTGTGCTTGAGTGGATCTCAGAAGCGACTGGCTCAGAAAGCGACCGGTCAGCCTGGCTTCTGCTGCGACACGTTCATCTGTGTCAACGGTTAGTAGGCCCTACATGTCGTTTTGTTAAACTGGCATCCTTTTTAGCCGATAGTACGTAAGTAACGGTCGAGCTAATGGTGCGATTGTCTTCTGACCGTCCGTCGTCGTCGTTCGTCGTCTGTCATCTGTAACGGATGTGTTGTGGCTAAGCGTTTGGTCATAGGGGAAAACTTTTTACACGAGTAATTAGCCATGTTTGTTAAACTTAGTCACGCAAAATTTCAGTGATCTAGTGCAAGGGTAACATTTTCAAATTGGGGGTTGAATGGAGGGGGTAGGAAAATTTGCGTTTCTCAACGGAAAACTGGCCATGTCTCGGAAACGGTGAGAGATACGGTCAAGGTTAGGACCTACTATTAATCACCAATAGGAAGTGGCATACGTCTTTTCAGATGAGATAAAAATCATCGTCTTTAGATGATCTTGAGGATCAGTACTGCAAGAGGAACTGTATGGGCTGTAGCGTATCTTCCCTGGCGACAGCTGAGCTTTCTTGTTCATCAGTGAACCAGATATGGTGTTTGTCGTCGAAGCAGGTAAAATTGCAGCATTACGGTTGTTTAAACTTTAGATATAGTTCTGCTGGCGGTATGTGCTTCAGCAGATTCCAAGAGCTTGTCCTCATGTGTTCACAACGGCACATCGTATGCTGACGCTGAGACGTGGACATCGTCAGTTCAGTGTACGAGTTGTCAGTGCCTCGACGGACTGTCATTCTGTCAACCCATCCAGTGCCCAAAACTCACCGACTGCGCATGGGTTGGAAAGATTGAGGAAGTCTGCTGTCCCGTCTGTAAAGGTAGAAGTTGAATTCCAAGATAGCATTTTTACCTATCTGCGCAATGCTATCAGATGGGCGGGTACTGTACTGTTGGCGGTGTTGTTCGTCCGTCCGTCCGTTTCTCTGTCTGCTGTGTGACGTTGATGTGTAATTATATTGACAGCAAGCTTGATTGTCTCAACCGGTGCTGTCTGTTGTTGCAATGTTACAATGGTCAGGGCGACCCTGGAGGATGGCAAGGCTGAGTTGACCTTGGTGTGACCTTTCTGTGACCTTGGTTGTAGGGTGTGTGACAAAGCAGGGCCAGCTACAGCCTAGCGGCAGTACATGGCAGCATGTCAGATGTGTCACGTGTCAGGGAAGTTGGGCTACCACGAATTTTATTACACGATTTAGGTCAAGGAGATCACTTTCAAAGTTACAATAGAACGGAGGTGTGGTAAGACAAATCAGCAATAATTTTAAACTAACTAGAAATTTGGAGCAAAGCCCAACGTGAGTCTGCCCGGCGCCGTAAGTCCGATTGAGGGGGGAATTCAGGCGGATGAAATTCCCCGGTAGCAAAGTAACGTGGCCCAAACTCAAATGCATTAGCATACGCACAGGGTCGCCGGAGCCACGGGGGCAGCGGTGGCAGCTGCCCTCCCCCCGCCCTTGTTGCACGGGGCAGCGCGGGGCAGAGAAGTCCCTTTTGTGATGTAACTAAACTTAGACTCACTGATCTGCGTAATGTAAACTAACTCTTTTCCTTTATTTATAACACTATTGGTCATTGGCTAAGCCTACATTTTTGGTTAACTGTTGGGAATTCTTTTTTTAGTGCCAGTGTATTTTGTATACAAATAAGAATTTGTATGCTCGTTGATTTGGTTTGCTGAGATTTTATTTACTGGCGAAAGTGATCGTTTTATAGTTATACCTTAACTGAATAGTAATTACTGCATTAGTCGAGGTATGTAGGCGACGCACAGTGTGAAATATAGTAAAGCAATGCAAAGACTGAAATGTGAAGACTTTTGCGGCATGGACGGCGCCAGATGGGCGCAGAAAGGCAACTGCCCCTGTGATCTTGTCCTTGCCCCCGGTTGCCCCAGGAGAAATTTTGATGGTGATAATTAAAGTGTCCTATGGTTACCATATGGGCCTACAGATGCTATAAGGTGTGACTTTATATTGCGTTTGTAAATATTAAATAAAAAAAGCTTAGATGTCGCTAAGATAGCTGACAGTACTAGTTGTCAGTGGCCTTCAAGGTCATTCAAGGTCGATGATTTTCATTTCATCTGAAAGGGCTATTAGTGATTACTAGTAACCTTGGCCGTATATTTTACCGTTTTTGACATATGGCCAGTTTTTTGGCGCTGAAAAACGCATATTTTCCTTCCGTTTAACCCCGAGTTTGAAAATGTTTTTTTTGCACTAGATGGCCGAAATTTTGCTTGCCTAAGTTTAACACACATGGCTAATTTTTTCTGTAAAAAGTTTTCCCCTGCGACCTAAACTTAGCTACAATAGATCCGATACAGACGGACAAACGGACGAACGACAACCATGCCAATAGCTCGACCGTTACTTAAGTACAGTCGACTAAAAAGCAAGCAACTTTGCGGTTTCCACTGAACGTACAAAAGCTAAAAATGTTTCAGCTTTGAAGCGGCTTTGTCCCCTACCCCCCTGACCAGGGGCTCTGCTCCTGGACTCTATTACATCTTTTTGATGCGCACAACAACTGAATAAGGTCGACATTTGGCCTAGACACTAAAATATTGCTTTTCATGTGCCCTGGCCTTTGCTCCAGCTTCAGATTCCTAGCGCCGCCCATGTTCTGTGGCCTAGGTCCTCTGTAAAGCCGTAAAGCAGCGGCGTAAACGTGGGTGACAAGAAATCTGAGCTAATGCTCACGAAACGCGCGAGAGCCTATAGCAGTTTCTATTCGCAGGTAATCTTGATCTATTTCTATCTACTTCGTCGCAATTTACTCTTTCGCAGCCAAAAATCGGGAAAAAATCACCAGAACCCCCTATTTTGGGGTCCAAGATCATTCAAGGTCATCAATGTTGATACCAGTAAAAAGCACGCCATTAGTGCGTGTTATGATAAGCAGCATGTCTGTGTACTCTGTTCCTATACGCAACCGTTTTCACGCTAGACAAGCCAAGAGTGGAAAATAACTATTTTTAGGGGGTACCCCTCTTTGACAGCCGCATGACAGGCCTTCTTGAACGGAGGTGTTGAGCACTTGGACTGCTAAAATCTACGTTCAATGGCAAAAATTTCATGTGCATGTTGCCTTGGTCTAGCTCCAGCCATTTCGACAAAATTCACTCTTAAAATGTGTGTCGCAGCACGAAATTGCGAAAAATTTACTAAAACTTCCTTTTTGGGGTTCAAGATTATTCAAGGTTATCGATGTTAAAGCTCGTTGGCACGTGCTTGTTATGATGAGCAGCATCTCTGTGCCTATCTGCAACCGTTTTCACGCTGGACGAGCCAATAGCGGTAAAATAACGTTTTTAAGGTAGAGTACGAGGCTGCCCCTTCCCCTGCCCTTTGTGGTCTCCGGCGCCCCTGCATACGCAGATCCCTCAATGTCGACTTAGGGTGGGTCAACATGTGCATTTATAACATTTTGTTAGTAGACCAAGGTTAACTAAATGCTTTTTGTTTAGGCCTAACTTCGAAGAGACCTTGCTTGATAACGCCGTTGACATCTTGTCGATATCTCAATCTATTACAGAGATATTTGCAGTCAATCTTGAAAGTTGTCCTAAATCGCACCGAATTTTGGACTTTTTGCCCTTTCAAATTTTGAGGGGTTGGTGCCCCGTAAAAGTTATACCCGCTTTATTATACCCACCTAGGGGCACGTCACGTGGCACAGTTTCGTAGGGCTACTCTCAATACCGCCAATGTTATAGGCGCACATTTACTAAATTTTAAGCCAATTTTGACCTCCTTTGAAAAAAATTGTAAGGGGAACCCCCGTCCCCGGTGGGAGTGCGCTAGTAAAACTTTGTCATTCTCTAGCGCGTGTAAAAATTTGGGGGCGCAGCACTTCTTAGGTGCCGAAATATGGTTTCCCGAAAAAGTCAATTTGGGTGGGTTTGGTTACATCTCTAGATCTCCGAAATTTCTGGATCAAAGTTGACCAGACGTTTCTTACCAAACGCGGAAGGAATTGCAGTAGATCACATATTTGTCCGATTTTGAATATATTCATTCATTCCGGAGATACTCACCGTCGAACTTTTAAGTCGTTCGAAATCGGGCTAGATTTGGCATGTTTTTGATCCCTTAAATTATTTTGAGGAAGACTGCCCGAAATTGTGAAACGGCATTATAAAATTCAACTTACTATTGATTACCGTGCAAAATTTTAAATTTCACGCCTATCGGTCGACGCATCTCAGAGATTTCGCTTTAAAAAGAAAAATAAAATAAATAAAAACATCTGCAGTAAAACATAAGTCCGCTCTGAAAACTATCGTTTCCAGGCGGACTAATAAGTCGCAGTAGGTAATAGGTAATAGGTAGGGCCAGCATTGCTGTTGATCACTATAGGAAGTCGCACGGGCGCTTTCATTCGGTACCAAAATCAACGACCTTGAATGACCTTGAACGCAGTCTGCTATACAAACAAAAATGTTTTCAAATGTTCTGCTGTGTTTGTCGTTTGTTAATCTTAATAGTTTGTTTATTTGGTTAAGCAAGTGTATCACAACTGTTGCGTTCGCCAGGGGCAGCACTATTCCAGGAGGAGGTTTGAGACGTATGGTCGCTTCTTACAGCAGTGTTGTGGTTGCTATGTAGGGTGTGAGACGGTGCAGGGCGATCGTGATGGCTGGCCAGGCTGAGTTGACCTTGGTGTGGCCTTGGTTGTAGGATGTGTCTTGGAGCAGGGCCAGCTACAGGCTAGCGGCAGTACATGGCAACATGGCAGTTGTGTCACGTGTCGCTGTGACGAGGGACAAGTTTACTGTCAAACTCTGATGTGTTCAGCCGTCAACTGCGACAGTCCCACAACGCCGCCGGGCGAATGTTGTCCCGTCTGCGACGGTCAGTTGAAGGTTGAAAGTTGTGTATGACTCGTTATGCGCAAACCATCATAGCCATAGCCATACAGTCTCACTTGCCACCGGACACAGGCGAGAGCCAAACACGCTGCTACTCAATTTTCCTTCTCAGAGGGATGGAAGGCTGAGTTAACGTTGATGTAGGTTCATCTGTCACCAGACAGTCACCCATCCAAGTACAGTGTTGGGTAAGATTTACAATCAAACGATTTGAAATTGTGATTTGAAATCGATTTTTTGAATTGTGATTTTGATTTGAAATCATTTTTAATCACCTGATTTTGATTTTAATTTTAAATCAATTTTCAGGGGATTTTGATGATTTCAAATCACTGTGAAAAATGAAAATCAGTAAGTGTTGGTGACAACATCTCTATATTTAGTCGCTTTGAACGTTATGTGGCGCAAATGACTTGTTCGACTCCTTTTGCCACGCAGCAGTTATAGCCGAAATCGCGCCGGAAGAGGTGGTCACGGTGAGTTAATTAGCATCAACGTTTTGATGAGGCCGCCTACCGGCGTCACGTTAGCACGTGTGACATCCGTGTGAGGACAGCTGCTTATGCCGATGAGTTTGCAACTTTGCAAGCAGTACGGTAGGCCTATTTGTGCGGTGCTCCTGTCGTTTCGTCTCCATCGATATTTCTTTCTCTCTCTCCCTGTCGTTTCGTCAGTCTCTCCGACTGTCCAAAACCTTTCAGTATATAGGATGGAAACCAGGCTTCAGTCAGCGCCACAGCGTTCTCGTCTCATCGCTCAGCCCACCGAGTTAGCCGCAATCGCTTGCATCGTCGACCGACAGTCGAGCGACTGCTTAGACGCACTCGACTCATTGCTACTTCTCGCTGAAACAGGCTCATTGACACTACTTTCGAGAAACTGCTGGTATTAGCCTAAAAGCAAACTACTATTAAAGAGTGACTGTGTTGCGAATTTGGTATAAGTGTAACGTCGAAATGATCTTGATGATTTTAATGAATTCAATTCATTTCAAAAATGATTTGATTTGAAATCGTTTTGAAAATGATGATTTTGATTTTGATTTGAAGTCATTTCAAAAATGATTTTGCTTAACACTGTCAAAGTAGTATAACTACTTGATAGTATGACGCGACCGTGAGTCGAACTCAGGACTTCTTGATCTCAAGTTCAACACCCTACCGTTACGCCATCAGGCCACCGTAAGTCAATTAATATAGCAACTAGAAGGACATTCGGAGAGCGCAAATCTTCTCTTACGCCCAAAATCATCTATTCCATTGTGTTTGCCAAGGTATAGTTCAACTGATGTTTTTCCTATACCTGGCAATGGTAAAGAATTTCTCAATCCTATTTTGGATCCATTGCTGAATGCTGATTGGGATATACCAAAATCTAATGACCTGTCAGTTGGGTCAGAGGGATGGAAATTGCTGAGTTAGTTTGGATGATCAGGCAGCAAAACAGAGCGCGAAAAGAGGTTGTGTTTTTGATCTGCTGATTTCCGTCAGTTCGTTTAGTCAACAGATAGTGAGCGGATTTGGGTGAAGCTTTGTGGAGTGGTTTAAAAGATTTTGATGCCTAGTTTGATGTATTCTGGATCATCGTCATGGATTCTTAACCGCTATTGCGAGACAACGGTTGTGCTTTGTGTTTGCCATGTGGCGGGACTATGCAGTGTGCATGGCAGGGGTGTTGTCCCATGCAATGTTTCTAGCCTCTGTGTTTGTGCGTTTCAGAGGAGGACCATCGCAAAGTGAATACTTCTGCAGCTGAGTCGTGTCCGTCGCTAGCAGAATGTTTTCTGATGTGCATCAGCGGCTACCAACAACGTCCTGACGGCTGTTACGTCTGCCAGTGTGTGGTTGAACCTGAACATGAAGCGGAATTTAAGTCCGGTCAGTCTCAACAGTTAATTGAAGCAATGAGTTTGTGTTAACAGTAAGTAGGCCTAAGTGAATAAGTAAATCAACTGGGAATATTACATGTGTAAGTTATAACACACTTCGTTACCTGCAATGCTTTGCGCATAGCTTAGGGATCTTTTTGTAGCACTGTAAAGTGCCTAGGACTAATTAAACTGCAGCATTTTGTGGTTTTGTAATTGAAACCCCTGCATTGTCTGTGCCAAGTATAACGATGGCATGACTCGTATTTGTTGCATCAGAAATGCGGGATAAATGTTTTTGTTGCGTGGTTCAAAGGGGACTCTGGCAATGTTTAAATATTATAATAATTGTGAGGCCGCCCCAATGACTTCTTGGCCATAATACATGCCTTGCCCGTCCGTCTGTATGTCCGTCATGTCTCAGAGGTCAAGTGTTATATCATCTGAGGCCGCACGATATGTCGCACTTGGCCAGGGACGTATTTTTTCTAGTTTTATTGCACGCATTGCGCGGCATTTACTTCTGTAAATCTTTATGAAATGTTTTTTTTCCGCAGAACCGTGCAAGCGGGAGTGTCCGAACGGTTTCCGACGTGACCTGCTTGGTCACGAAGTCTGCGCATGCGCCGACGACGATGACCCCGTTTCCGCCACGTCCAGCAGCCAATCAGCGGTGTCTCCGACTCAGCAGGCCCCGCTCACGTGCCAGCCTTTAATTGGCTGCACGAAGGAGTGTCTCTATGGTTACCGGCGGGACAGATTGGGCTGTGCGCGGTGTCGGTGCAATCGTTGTCCCGTGTTCAGTTGTGCTAAGAAATGTCGCGACGGGTTCGCTTACAGCAACGACAGATGCAGGCTTTGTCGATGTCTCGGTCAGTTCATTTTTATAGTCATAGTTTTGCAACTGAATTTGAAGTTTATGTACTCTGCTTTGTAATAACATGATGATGAGATGACGATGATGATAAGTAGAAATAAATTGACAGTTCTGTTACACATCAGGGTCATTTTATTTCTACTAAGATGAATTAATGATCGCCCTGTCACCACATTGCAGCACGGTAGTGCTGACACTGTTGTGTGGGCGATGAACGTTAAGTATAGGAAATAGCGTTTCATGTTTCATTAAACGGCGTAGTGATCACATCGCCAACGCGACCCCACGTGCAAAATTTGGTTACAATAATTGGTTCAAAGGGGGCGTGATCCGCGATCACGAAATTCGCCGTTAGGCTTCTATTTTTCTTTTTTTTCCTTGCGCACGGCTACAGACCAGCCCGTTGGACCGACCGACGCTAATGAATTAAACGAAGCCTCCTGACGCCGGACACATTCCTGGTATGTTTTCGATTAAAACTTTTAAAATTTGCCTCTCTTTATACCCATATTATTACAAATTTACATTACGGTCTATGCGGACTTCAATGCGGTATAACTCGGTCCACGTAAAAGATAATTGCGTGCTGTTTTTACCTACCCTTCTATTTTCGGGGTCGGGCAATCTAATGGTGTCATTTAAATGTACCTCCTAACGACTCCTGTTGCCGTAGCAACCATTCAAAGGTTGCACAATTTTGCATTACAGCTAATGGAGATTTCAAAGCGGTATAACACGGCCTCCTTAAAAGATAATTGCACTTTGTTTGCACCGACTCCCCTATTTTTGGGCCTGGGCTATCCGATAGTGTCATTTAAATTTCTCCTTTGCCGACCCCCGTTGCCATGGCAACGAATTTTGGGACAAAATTGACTAACTCAGCCCCTGTAAAAGATAATTGCACGCTAATTGCGAGCTGTTTGCACCTACCTTTCTATTTTTGGGCCCAGACTATTTGATGATGTCATTAAAATTTCTCCATGACGACCCCTGTTGCCATAAACCGTTCTTATTCAAAGACAAAATTGGCTGCAGCAGACATTGTTACACAGCTTACATCACACATGATTTTTTTCTTGCACCAACCTCTTTTAGCCGTCCGGAGGTATTCTGAAAACAGTAAATAAATTGATTGTCATAAAATCAAATACCAAAAATTTTGACAAAAGTCGATTAAAACAGCAAAATTCAGAGCAAAAAACTTTTACAGTGATACGAGTCAAAACTCGAAAACGGCAAAAATGGTTTTGGGGCGATATTATCACGTGTTGAATTTTAGACTGGCCCTTACAAGACTAGCCATTTTAAATACTTGAAATAAAAACACAAAGATAGAAGTCGCATGCCGTAACAATGTAGAACACCAGTCTGTGCTGACACCACGTATATTCCAGAATGCCAATGCCAATGCCCATGGTAGAAAGACACATCCAAGTATGTCTGATCTTCTGTTTATCGTTCTGTCTGCGTGTGCGCGCAGTAGCGTGACGTCATAGTGACAATGATGTCAGTAGGCCAGCAGCAGATTATGCATTGCCTTTGAAGTCACCAGCTGGCAGCGTGCCAGTAACAACAAATTACAGCTATACAATATATGCCGTCACTGTTAAGAAAGAAAAAATTGAAGTATTATTATCTCAACTTTCAAATTCACTGTGCGTTAAATTACAATGAGTAAAAACTTATGTAACGGATATAGGTCTGCGCATTCTCACGAGCGACTTTGTGTAAGGGCGATATGAGTCAACACTCAAAAACGGTTTTTACTTAGCTTCACTTGGCACCTATTTTGTGTCAATGAAGTAAGCAAATATACAAGAGAGAGAGAGAGAGAGAGAGAGAGAGAGAGAGAGAGAGAATTTATTTGCCAAACCAACTTAAGATAGCATAACAAAATAACAATAACACAATGGCAGGCTGCCAGAGAAGCAATATATGCCTATCAAGCTGGCCCGCCCATAGCAACAGAACATCAGTTACTCAAAATATCAAAAGAAGAAAAGAAAAGAAACACAAACAAAATACATGCATAACAGAACATAAACAAACGTAATCCAAACACTGTAAAAAGTAATTTTTTAATTTATATTTAAAGGAGGAGGAAGACTGAATCGTTTTAATTTCTGCTGGTAAGTTATTCCATAATTTACAACCTTTAATTTTGATAGACCTCTTTCCTTTTTCACACTGAACGGTATGAATATGAAAATCATCCTTTTGCCATGTGTTATAATCATGAATTACTTTATTTTCCTCAAAATATGTAGAAAATGCTGACGGTAACTTGGTTCGATGATAAACATATTTTTGCATAAATATTAGAATTTGATATTTATGCAATAACTGTATTGGGAGAGTCTTATATGTTCTATATAATTCAGCATTATGAGTTCTAGTAGCCTTTTG
>Ga0056128_1010944_pt1 | contig 11252 bp, 8 predicted proteins | sample WorMetLIZISLAND2_FD_71113 | JGI IMG/M metagenome (GOLD analysis project Ga0056128, IMG submission 71113) | Marine gutless worms symbiont microbial communities from Max Planck institute for Marine Microbiology, Germany - Olavius geniculatus... ... | reverse complement strand
GTGAAACATTATATTGAGCAACGCAACAGACGTGTACAAACGAGATGCGTGTGACGATGACGTTGTCTTCCGTGACGCACTGTGGCGTCTTCTTCGTCGTCCGACAGCACGTAACACTGTGTGATCCCGTATGGCAGGTGACGCTCGGTAGCTCTGAGGTGAATGTCCTACGAAAAACTATACCATCTCTTCATTTAACCATTTTATGACGCACCGTAGGTCTAGCGTCTCCGTCGTGTTACAGCAGTAACACTGCGCGATCCAATATGGCAGGTGACGTTCCGAAGCTCTTAAACGAGTGTCTTACGAAGAGCTATACCATTCCACCATCTATCCATTCTATGACGCACCATACGTCTAGCGTCGTCTTCTTCATCCGACAGCATGTAACAGTGTGTGATCCCATATGGCAGGGGAAGCTCCGTAGCTGGGTTTCCTACAAAGAGCTATACCATTTCTATTACGCATCGTAGGTCAAGCGTCTTCGTCTTTGTCGTCCGACAGGACGTGGCTGTCGATGGGACGTCGACGACGATGTCTTGTGACGACAGCAGTAGCAGTGTTGGCACGGTTATCATCGCCTGACGAGGAGGAACTATCGAAGTCAATGTTTTTGAGCGTTCTGTCGGCCCGGTGACCCAGTCGCTTCGTCACCGACTCAGTGCTAGATGACAGTGCCGCTATCCGACTCTCCAACTCGGCTGCAAGCACAAGCACACAGCCAAGCAATTATTAAGGCGCGTACAGAGCGACGCAACTGAACTGAACTGAACTAACACGATTTAGTTTTTGACGAACTGATCAATTGGCTGACACGTATGTGAGCGTAGTCACGTAGGCCACCGCCACCGTTACACGGTGCCTACTGTAATGCAATACTGCTTGCTCAATTGGTCAGTTCATCAAAAACCAAACCAGTCAGTTCAGTTACGTCGCTCTATACGCGCGTCTTTAGACTTTACCAGGGTCGTCGAAGACTGGCCTAGGACCCTCGACTTCGAGAACAGCTCTAGCCCAAAAATGTGACCTTGGCATTGGATTCAACGCCTTGGCGTCCATTCACTTGTAATAAATGTGCTAAGTACAATGAGCTTTGAGCATTTGTATGATATATCCACTAAATCTTGAATTAATTCAAGATTAAGCTGAGTATTTTTATGGTTCATTACGGTTAACTCGGCTTTTGGTGCATAGTATAATACATCACAGAGATCAGTGTAGGCCTACTGTAAGTTGTCAAGCCTCAGCATGTCACCTACCGATCTTTATACGCGACGAGTTGGGACTGGGTGTCTCGGTGCAATCTTCATACAGCGTCGAGCTCTTGTAGTCATCATCATTGATATCGGCGTCGTCAGCGCGGTGTCTGCGACGTCGACGTGGATTGCTGTGATAATGTGAAGCTCGTCTGCACGGACTACTGAAGTCACGATAATCGACACCACATCTTGTCCATGCCCTTCCGTCCAACGTCATATTTGCCCTCTATCGCCGTCCAATCTGCATCCGTGACGTTTCACTGTTATTACAGGGTAGGTCAAGAAGTAAGCTAATTGTCCATATCTGCGCTAAATATTGACCAATTTGCATTTTTTTCACCAACAGACTACGAAAAGTTTGCTATTTAGTGGCATGCACAGATTGTACACCACACCTATTATGTCGCTACACTACCTTGTAAAACATAAATATCCGAAAAGCGCTATAGCAACTACCGGCCGCTGCCGGATGTAGGGGCCTCTATCTAGTCATCGCGTAGCCTAGTGCCCTAGTTGAATACCTGACTGCAAACATAGGTAGGCCTATATGCATTTGCCTACATGTTAATGAGATGATATTCCAGTGTCGACTTTTTAGCGCAACGTTTACTTTTCTGTTTTCTACGTAGGCCTACCCGCAGTTTACCTGTAGCCCTACTGAAGGCCTGAGGCTTAGCTTATAGCATAGAAGCGTACGTCGTCAATGCTGCTCACAGCATCAGATCGATATTGTCCTAGTAACCATCGACTGCATGGCTCTACCGCACGTAGCCTGCCCTCAGATATGTCAGTCTAGCGACCACAGTTGACAACCGTTAAGGCCAAGGGCCTATTTAAGTGTTTTCAACCTTTTTGCTGCAGCGGAACCCCACACAAGCGTGAAAGTCACTCACGGAACACCATGAATTGATCCGTGCGTCCAGCTACGGGCTTATTTTCCTAGCAGGGCAGAGCCCCCACGAGGACGTCAAAGCAAATATGTTCGTCTAGGGCCTATAATATGAAATTTGACCGCATTAGTAGGCAGCAGTATGTTATTGTATTTAACCAAACATGACGGGCGAGGCGGTCGTCTACGGCCGCTTAAACCCCGCCACCAATGCAGGAAATTTATCACGTGCACGCCCTCAGACATGTCATTTTGATTTTAGTGGAGTGTTAAAATAAGTGAATTAACTAAGACCTATTTATTTGCCTTCTGAGCATTGTGCAAGTGCTAGTCTACAGCCTTCAGCGCCTCAATAAACTGTTGTCAATTTATAGAGCCTATTACGGAAATAAATTGTTAAGAATTTGTTGGCTTGATTTTATGATTCATGACGTATCACGGTCTTTGAAAGATCTCATTTCTTACTGCGTCATATAGTTAGACATGTAGGCCTACCTTTATTCGTCAAAATATAATTCTATAACGCCACCCACCTATGACTGCTAATTCCCCGTGTACGCCCATCCGTCTGATGTGCAGTTAACGTAGGCCTAAATGTTAGCAACTGCGATAGTGTAAAAGTGCGTACATCGACGTAACTGAACTGAACTGACATGGATTAGTTTTTGACAAACTGACCAATGGGCAGCGGAATGCATTATAGTAGGCACTGTCTATGTGACTACGCTCACGTAAGCGTCAACCAACGAGATCGCCCTGCTCGCCCAATGGTCAGTACAGTTAGTTATGCGTCGCTCTGTACGCGTATTTAAACTGTTAGGCTATTTAGAAGACACACGATGAAACCGACAAGATAAGTCATAGTGTGATATGAATTTCTGTTCACAGTAAACGCAATAAACTTTTGTTGAAAATATTAACATACTGTGTAAACACTTCACATAAACTATAGACACAGATGACAGCATACATTTGTGCAAGACTACCAATTCATAGGCTACGCAAAACTCGAAATGCATGGGAAAAGACGTGAGTCAGGCCGTGCTGTCATAACAACGAAAATGTACAAGAACAAATTAAAACTGTTGCTGACTTGTAGGCCAGCGGTATTTTGCTTTGCAAAACCGGGTGCACAAAAAGGCGCTTCTGATCTGATTAAGGGACGGCTACAGCACAGATACATCTGAGGAAATGTTCTATCATAAAATTGGAGGAGGAAAATCTTTCTCAGCCATTTGAAAAAGAAAACAAACTGTTGTCGAGTTTCTCTCCAGCTTGCTCCGAGACACACTTTTTTCAAGATTCAGAATGTCCAAAAATCAACAGCGCCGTCTGCAGCAGAACACCAGGACCCACCAGACAACCTTAGAACGTTCCCCGAACCTCGTAAAAATCTGGGGAAAACTCCCAAAAAGTGAAAAAAGAGAAGCAGTGATGTTGTTCTTGGCCTTGGCCTTTAGGCAAAATTTTGTGGCTTTGGCCTCGCAAGACAACGCGGCCTTGACAATGTTTGGTGTTGGCTATGAGCGTTCTGGGCCTCTGGCCGTGTTAACATCAGTAAAGAGGAAAAATGGGAAAAGAGAAGGGGTAAAGAAAGAGGAAAAGGTGAGAAAAGATGTGGGTGGGAATTGCTCCAACTGCTGAAGAAAGGATCTAGACGCCCCTCATTGGTACATCAGATGTCATCAGCCGCTACATCCATCGTCTGGTGGAGGTGATAAATCAGCAGTTTCTGTATCACCCGCACATGGCAGGTGCTGCTCTGCAGCTGTATTACTGGCGTTGTCGGCGGCGGCGGCATCGTCGCAGCATGTGGGCGAACCGCTAGCGGAAGCAAGCACCTGCGAGGATGTGTCATTCTGGGGCGAAAGTGTTGCAAACTGCGGCTGCTCCGGCGATGGGTCGTTCGAAGGGGGAGGTGTAGGGGAAACCTGCTGCTCGAGGTCCGTATCACTGCTGTGACTGGATGGGGATGGTGGACTATTGCAGTCAGGCTGCTCTGTGGCCGGCAGTGATTCCGCACCTGTGGATGTAGACAGCTTCGCAGAAGCATCAGGATCATCGGTAGCAGGCTCCGGCGCAGACTCCGAGGATGCATCAAGTGTTGAGAACTGCTCCAGCTTGGGACCCTCTATACCGTTGCTGCTACTCTCAGGCTTCTGCGAAGCAGCACCAGCGGATGTAGGCATCTTCAAAGCATCATCGTCAGCAGTAGCAGCAGCTGTATCAGCCTCTGAATCCAGCACATCACAAGATGCAGCACTGTCGCTAACTGATGGTGCGTCGTACGACAACTTTGCATTGGGCGCAGTCCTTTCTACACAACCACAAACACAAGGATGCTTCTAAAAATGTGCACAGAGTAAAGTAACTGAACTGAACTGACATGGTTTAGTTTTCATGAAATGACCAATGGGCAAGCAGTGATGCATTACAGTAGGCACCGTCTAACGGCGTCGGTGGCCTATGTGACTACGCTCACATGTGTCAAGTTTTAACCAATGACCAGTGGGCTTACCCTGCTTGCTTGTCGGAAAAATTGTGTCAAAAAATGCGAAATTTGGGGCCAAACAACCCTCATTATAGGGACATTTAGAGGCAAAATTAAAATTTTCATCATCATCATTATCAGACGGAATGACTAAGACTCGCTACAGCAGTAGCTGCTGTTGCGCGTAAAAATGCAACTTCCGTCCCCGCCTACTTTTTTTTAACCTACAACGCTGCTGATGGGAACCCATTTCAGAGCTACAGAGAGTCACCTGACATATGGATCACAAAACATCAGATGAGCACCATTCTACGTAATCACAAACATAAAGCTTGATTGGAGGCGTAACGGTTCCGGTTAGTGATGCAATCCCGAGATTCCGGCCTTTCTGCTAACCCCAAATCCCAGAAGTAATGGCATCCAAATCGCAACATTTCAGTATTACCAAATTATGTGAAATAATGCATTTTTGATTCTTCAACGATGAAATAAAACTTCTAATGAAATACCTCATGAGCACAGGAGTCCCTTCTATGCACTGTACAGGGTGACCTGTCTCCATACGCTATAAGATTCCCTGACATTTCCCTGCCAATGCTGAGAGTGCTGGCAAATAATCCATAAAAACGTGAAATCAGTACAACAGAATATAGCACACATTCTTTCTTCCATTAACCTGTGAGTTTTCGGCGTTCTTCCTGCAGCGCTCGGCATAGACTTTCCAGCTTCGTAACTTTCGTCGTAAGTAACGCTACTTCCTTTTCACTGTTCGCTTTCTGCACGCAACAAAACATGGCACATGCACTTACCACTGCCGTACTTTGGATTTCTGTTATACTATGAAATTCTTTACACCAAAAATTACCACAAACTACACCTTCTGCATTTCACAAGGTAGTGTAGCAACAGTATTAAGATGTGGTGGCCAAAAACTACAGTCATTTACGTCAAGTTTCTTTGTGATGCGGCATGCCAAAAACTATTAAAATCGGCCAATGTTTCACAGAGTTATTAAAAAAAGATGGCACATTTTTTGGGACATGCTGTATAAACAAACACTAATGATACAGCAGTGTAAAGTGCTGACTACATCCTACAGAGGTGTAAAGTATAGACTACATCACTCACTTCTTCAGCCATGGCCAGCAGTGCTTTGTTACTGCCCTCCCAGCGCTGTCGATACATTGCTGTCTCTTTCTCCAACTTCTTTATCTTCTTCGACATCTGCCAACAACAACTAATACTTATACAACAACAACTACAACTACTAGTAGTAGTAGTAGTGGCTTGTTGCTGCCAATACATGGCTGTCTCCTTCTTCAACTTCTTTATCTTCTTAAACATCTAATCAACAACAACAACACCTACTACTACAACAACAACAAAACAACATCCTACAACATCTAATACAACTACTAGGGCTGTCGATACATCACTGTCTCCTTCTCCAACTTCTTTATCTTCTTCGACACCCAACAAAAAATACTAAAACAGCAGCAGTAATTAATTAATATTGTCATCACTATATGAATTAGCATATTGTGTGTGTAACCGTGATTCTGGAACTAATCATATAAAGCTATATTATATCAGTCAACCATCATTGTACACAGATATACACTGTGTCAAGAAAAAACTATGCCGAACATATTTAATAGTACCTTTAAGAAGAATTATCGGATTTTAATAATTTTTTGCCACCCATATTTCCAACACAACTGGCAATCAAATGGCTGTCCAATTTTTCACCGCACCCACTGTCTGCTTCTGCACTACCTGGAGAAACAAAACCAATAAAATATTGCATTTTTATCCAATTCCGCCTGTTCGGGTTTTCCCAGGTAGTGCAGAAACAGACATTCGATGATGTGGGAACTAAAATAGTCATTTGATAGAAAGTAGTGTCAAAAATGTTTGTACCAAAAATTATTAAAATCTTGACAACTCTTTTTTGGTCACAATTGATAATGTTGGGAATGCTTTTTCACATATTTCTGTTCATTTCAACTCATATTTCGTTGGTTCTGCTTTCCCCAGGTAGTGCAGAAACAGACATTGTGTCAGATGTAATGCTGAATGATTGTTTGATGGCCAGCTGTGTCAGAAATATTCGTACTAAAAATTATTATAATTGGATATCTCTTCTTCAAGTGACAACCGATAATGTTTGGGATGTTTTTTTTCCAAACACGGTGTAAAGCATACAGCAGTAATACAATACTGTTATCTCAGACATCAGACGCAGAAACACAGTGACAGCATTACCTTGTCCATTTCGTTCTTGAAATTCTGGAAGGCGTCGTTGCTTTTGGTCAAAGTCTGCTGAAATTCATCGTACTTTTCCTGATACATCGCAACCTGACACCGTGCACAGATACATTCAACAAGTCTGAAGTCCATCTGGTTGACCTTTTCTGACTAGCATTGTAAAAATCTAAAATTAGATTATGTAGACCTTTATCACTTTGAGAGCACCTCAAATCACCTGAGACATAAAAATAAAGTCTCAACTTTGGTCTCGAAACAGAAGTCTCTGTCTCAAAAATAATCTTGGTTTGGGTCTTGAAAAAAGTCTTGTTTACATCACTGGTAAATACCTGAACATTACTAAACAAATTCCCTGACTTTTCCAGACATTTTAAGGGAACATAGATGGAGTATCACCCCTCGCAACAGTAGCGATATGACGTCTATTGGCAACAATTTTAATTATTTTCCAAAGAATTAACTGATCAAATTTAGTGCAGTTTAAACAATAAAGGCAAACAAAAGCGGCCTACTGGCACTGCAAATTTAAAAGTATGGGAGTACAAGTCTGCGAGCGAAGAGAGCAGAAAAAAATGGAGTTGAACGCAAATATTCAACTAGTAATGAACAGTTTTGGGATACTTTTTCCTGACAAGATTTTTCCCTGACATTTCCCTGACTGTTAACGTAATCCCTGACATTACCCTCACATGTTTCAAATTCCCCGACATCTCCAGGTTTTTCAGACAAGTGGTCACTCTGTGAAAAGGTGATTAGTAGAACCCACAGTTTTCTGCGGTAAATTTTGCCAAACTGAAATTCCGCGGGCTAGTTCACAAAATTCCACGGCTCACTACGGCAAAATTGTCCAAATTCCGCGGCTTACCGCGGCCTTCCATTTTTGCGCAAACTAAGCTTTATTCTATTTAAAAAACTTCAGTTTTTGGATGCTGGCATGGCGCTCAATTATGCTAGCAACATGCAAAGGAAATTATCGATGTTTTTTCTTTTCAAAAGTGCAATTTGTCAATTAGTTGGATTGTGTTAATTTACGATTGTGCTGTATACAATGGTAATTATTAGTAGGGATGCAGTTTTAGGCAGCTCAGTTTGATTTTTCTCCGTGATATAGTTAGTTTAAAGCCAATGATTGTACTGTAGGATGCGCGAATAGCGCCGAGTCCAGTGGGCGGATGTCGCATGATTGACATCCAGCCAATCACGACACGTATTGCTGTCTGAACATTCGTACTTTTATCACTTGCTGCCAGTCGGTCAGTGGGCACGAATGTGAAAGCATGTCTGAATATTATTCGCTGAAACCTCGTGGAAATAAGAGAGGTAGCGGGATCGTTGCCCGCATTCTCCACCACGTGTAGGGGTAGAGGTTTACTCCTACATTAACTATCTAAAAAAATAATGAATAAAATAATAATAATAATGAAGAGATACGGATCTTATTTCCATGAGGTTTCAGCGAATAATATTCAGACATGCTTTCACATTCGTGCCCACAGATGGACAGCAATACGTGCTGTGATTGGCTAGAAGCCGGTCATACGACGTCTGCCCACTGGACTCCGTGCTACACGCCCGTCCTACAGTACTAATCATCGGTCATTTCTTAACTTCTGTAAAATTCCGCGAAATTCCACAGCAATATCAAAATTCCACGGAAAAGGGCAAATTTAGCAGCTCGGCTCGAAATTCTGTGGCCCGCGGAAAACTGTGTTCAGTGCATTCTCGTGGTTTTTAAATAAAGTGTGCTATAAAAATCTATAAATCTATGTTTCACTCACTTACGCCATCAATAATCAGGATGTGCACAAAACTTCTAGAGCCGAGACTGAAACGACATTTGAGACGTTGAGCACTATGTCTAAGACGAGACCAAGAGCTGCATTTTGGATGACCGAACAAGAACATGTTTCGTGTCAAATTAAATAGTCTATGCCGGAACATAAAAAACAAATTTACTAGTTTATTGCTTCAATACAGCAAAACAAAACTCTTTCAAATTTTTCGTATGCCGTGCCATCAGCAGAAATTAAAAATATTAGCTAAAACTATTAAAATACTAAAAGTATTAAGTCGACATGCATAAATTACAGTATTTTTAATACACTTATCTATGAACAAACACGAACATGTTCAGCATCCAAAACGCTGCTAAGATAAGGCATTAGTACGTTTCAAAACAGTCTCAAGACCAAAACCATGTCCCCCATCAATGACGGAAATCACAACAAGCACAATAATGCAACTATGCCATACACACTGTGCTATACAATCATGCAAAATGACAGAAGTAGTGAGGGACCTGTGCTCTCAACTGATTTTCGTTTTCGGCAAGTAGCATCACTTTCTTCTGGCTCTCCAGTGCATCCTGAATCAACTAAATAAACAAACAAATAAATAAACAACTATAAACCACCATGCAATATAATCAGTCTTGAAACACTAGGCCAGATACCTGTCCAAAAAACCCAATAAATAAAAACCACCAAAACACGTTGCAAAAACCACCCCTGGATCAATCCACTGTTGATTTGTTTTGTTCGAATAACAAAGAAATATTTTATTAAAGGCAAGTTTCTGAAAGCAAACCTATTAGTCTGCTAACTTTTAGACATTTACTCAATGTGGATAGTATCTAACAGTGTTCATCTAATAACTTAAACCTCACAAAAAACCCCGAAATTCATCAAGTTGGGGCTTATAATAGTGGTGTTAACATATATGAGGGGTGCAAAAATGTTTCTCGAGAAGCTTCTCTCAGCCTGTCAAAGTTTAAATACAAGAACAAATGGCAGCTACATACACTACGAGCAGTGTATGATTACAGCCATACAAGATGTAATCCGAACATTCTAAAAGGTGTGGGAACACTGAGAAAAGAAATTAACAGACTACCTCGAATCTAACTAAAAATAGCAACATGGGAGCTGTGTCTCCTGCAATTCTGTACCTGTTGTTTTTCCTGGAGATTTCGCTCTTTTTCTTCGGCCAGTTGTACAGCGGCTTGCGATAACTTGGCTTCAGCCAGCTGGGCCTCAAGGTCTTTGTGCTGTAAAACCTTCTCTATATGCTGCACACACAATGACAACAACAACTACTACTACTACAAACAACTACATCAACAATGACTACAACTACAACAACTTGGCTTCAGACAGCTAAGCCTCAAAATCTTTGTGCTACACATCCACAACAACAACAATGGAAACCATGGACAACAACTACAACAGATGACAACAACAAGAATGACGATGAGGACAACAACAACAACAACAACAACAACAATGCCAACAACACATGACTACAACAACAGCAATGACTATGACAACAACAGCAGACAACAACAACAACAAGATAGCAACAACAATGACAACAAGAATTCAACAATAAATCAAATGCAAAATAACAATAGCAAGTATCACTGTTGTCTATTCATGAAATTAACTAATATTGTACAAAGCAGCATACGATGAACTTGGCCATGTGTCATGGTTCAACACGCAACTAAATCATGCACACAACTTAATCGATCATCTGAAATCTGCTTAAAACAAATAAAGATCTAAATAAATGTGAAACACAAAGCATACTTATATGACGAACCAAAAACAGTTATGGAGGGCACTAGTCCAAACAACACAAGAGTTACAAATAAGTTTAGGGTTAGGAATAGTTAGGAATGAACATTTTTGGCTAAGGTGGACCTTAGTTATGGTGTCTCCTGGCTATGATGAACTGCAAACAGATGAAATTTTGACCAATGCCCCTTCGGACTAGCGAACAGTTACCAACCTGTTCGCGTAGTTCATATTGTTCTATGAGTCCCTTGAGCTTGTTGGTCAGTTCCACGTTTTCCTCGCGTAGAGTTGTATTCTTCTGATAGTGCTCGTTCATCTGTTGCTGAATGTCATTTATTGTTGTCTGTCCACAGTTCACAAATCATGCTGTTTAAAGCCCAAATTCCATTACACATACTCCGCAAGAAAGTTCGCTACAAAGACTGCAAACTTTCTCCATGTCCGGTCACGAACTAAATTCCATTTCTGAGTGACACAAACAAATTTTTTGCTGACTATGTCTCAGCCACCTCAACATGTTGTGACGGTTTGAAAGCCCAAAACGTCCCAGTAAAAATCCCCGTTTCACAATCCACGTCCGCGACTTTCACCGAAACCTTCAAAAGTTTCAGAAGTCCCGTGAAAGTCAGAGTAATGGAATTTGGGCTTAATATGACTTCATCATCATCATCATCGACAACCGTGGGCTCAATGCCCGTTGGTGTCTGACGCCATTCTTACTATCGCTGCCCACCGCTGCCTATCTAGGGCAGCGTGGCTTAACTCCTGCA
>Ga0056128_1010943_pt1 | contig 11252 bp, 8 predicted proteins | sample WorMetLIZISLAND2_FD_71113 | JGI IMG/M metagenome (GOLD analysis project Ga0056128, IMG submission 71113) | Marine gutless worms symbiont microbial communities from Max Planck institute for Marine Microbiology, Germany - Olavius geniculatus... ... | reverse complement strand
GTTTTATTTAGTATATTTAAACTAACTAGGTTACTAGGTAAACTGCATCACTGTGTCCTATTAATTCGTTTCTGTAATCCCAAAAGTGCTTCAGAAAGCTTTTGATGGGATTTTCAGTGCACTTTTTTAAAAATAAAAAAAACATGAAGCAAAATAAAAAAACAAACGTTAAAAAACGTAAAAACGTGGCAAGAATAAAAAAACGTAAACACGTTTTTTTTACATCTATGGTCTAACTCAGCCTCCTACCCACTGCGGAGTGAGAAATGAGTTTCTTATGGTAGGCCCTAGGCCTAATGGTAGTCTATCTTCTGCGGATTATGAAGTATAAAAATAATCGGCATTAACCTAGAGTTTCAGCGATGAATTAAGCAACGTACGTACGCCTGAACCCAAAACAGTAAGCCTACATCGGACGTTGTAGGCCTACATACAAACCGTCTGTGATCGAACGACTGCAATATAAGCTACAGTGTATATGGACTAGGTCTACAATTAAAATGCTAGCACAGAAGCATAATGCCACTCTATACTGCCTACTTTGTATGCCGTGGCTGGCCTATAGCTGCAACTTGAAGCCTATGGTGTAGCCTAAAATAGGGTCGAATGGTCTTTAGCCACAGACGCGCCGTCTAGTGACCTCAGCACGTCCAACAACTAGAACACCAAGGCCACCATAATTGTCCATAATGTAGGCCGGCCTATGGCGCAACAGCCATGGCGCCGACTTTTTTGTGGGTGCGAAATCTTCCCGTTTCTTTTTTAAGATTTGGCGAAAAATTCAGAATTTTGATTGCAGTTGCAGACTGCAGTATGCCTACAGAAACACGGTCAGTAGGCTTAAATAAGCTATTTCCGACCCGTCTCGGCGATCGCGACGACCGAGACCCGATCGAGACGAGAGGCTAAGACCTTTTGGGCCCAGACCAGACGTCAGTATGATGTCTCGAGCTCGAGACGAGACGAGACGGTTTCGGATCGATAGAGATTGAGAGTCGAGACGTCAAGACCGAAACCACAATGATCCACATTATCCCTTGTTTTCACCGGCGAAGCCTAACCACTGTCTGAAAAATGGGAAAGCTCTTTTTGTCCATTTTCGTTTCACCCTGGCGTCCTAGTTATCCGACCCCATTTTATCGATTGTTCTCTGCCCGTATCTACTCGCTAGTCTTTACTCGGTCAGCCCCCAATTTACTTATTTTCGGTTTTTTTCTTAGTGCACTTTTCAACGATACGGATACTAACGTTTTCATTTCCTGTTTTTTGTTTTTGCTGTTTTTTTTGTTAACTAATAAGAATGAGTATAGTATCGCGATTTGAAGCATTTAGAAACAATGCATGGCGTACGTATTTAGTTGTTGCCTTTATTGGTACAATGAATTAGTCGCTGAGCTTGTCGAGACATGAACTCGACAGCTTTTGTAAGATTCCCAATCTGGCCCAGAGAATTGCCAGACGTACCACAAATTTTAGCAAAGATGCCTTGTATCCCTACTTTTCGTTAGACCCCTGCTTTTCTGTACCCCTATCTAGCCACTCCCTTTTATTTTCGCATTATTTAAACCCCAAAAGTAAATTTCTTTTCTAAGAACGTCTGCTATCTCTTAATTTGAGATTGATCGGACAGTGGTCCAATTCGGAAGTCTTTTCGTTACGCATCTTTCAGTGATAGGCTATCGCAGTCAGTTCGTACTAATGTGGAACCGTTTTTTATTCAGTATTCACCTTACCATTGTGTATGCTTCACTTTTTGCCGAATTATCCAAATTGAGCCAAAAATTGCACCTATACCAGTGTAACAGTAAGTTAGAATAGTTTGGGGTACTATCTTATATTTGTAATCACCTGATGTGTGTGTGCGTGTATGTGCATTTTGCAGCCACTGGTGTGAATGTTTGAATCATGAGAGATTGTATTTGCCGAGGACTGGTTTGTACTCCAGAATGCAGAAGTTACCCATGGTAAAAACTATCCACGGCTGTTTTCTGGCTCCGAAGCATATTCCCACTGCTAAAGGAAACGGAGATGATTCGGAGTTGGAAGAAGAAACGGATGATGATGACTTTGATGATTTTGAGCTTGGTGATGATAATGTATCTTCCGGCAGCGGTGGCCCACAACGCACTGCTGTTAACTGTGTACGTCTAAAGAGAACAACTGGTAAGTGTGCTGTTTTCATTTCTTCGTTGTTTTATTTTGTGTCAGCTGTATGTTTTACTTTGTTGAGTTTCAGAATGTCAGAATTGGTGACTCACAAGCTGACAGTGATCATTTGTTGGGTAGTGTGGGTGGGCACTGGGTTCGGTAGTGTAGCAGTGCATTTGATGGAATCTTTTATCTTTTATTGGAATTTTATGTAATTACGGTATTTTGTTGCAAATGTGCTAATGAGGCTTTTGAAGTATTGATTGATATTTGATGCATTTTTGACTGAATCTCAGTGCTTTACCTGTATGGCTCATTGTGTTTATTCCAGTGGCATTCAGAGATTATTCAGATCAGAAGGTGTACCGCATCGAAGGGCTGTTCTCAGTCAGTGATCCTTGGTGGAGTGCAACGCTTGACGTCACTGGTGGCCACAACAAACGACTGGTCGGCTGTCGATCATTAAAACTACGCAGTGATGAGCTCGTGGCAAAAGAAAGGGTTGTGTGGTTGTTTATAATGGCCTGCACAACAGAAAATTTTGAAGTCAAAAAAAAGAGGAACAAGGACAACAGGAAGAAGGAATCAACGTGCAAGGCTGAAGTTGATGCATTTTTCAAGGCACTGACGTAAGTAAAACATAATCGTTTTCTCTTACTGTGTTTGCAGCACTGTTTTGTTGAGCGTTTTTGTTATTTTTTCTGTCTGTCTCTGTTTAGTATTGTACTTGGTAGCTTGACAACTACTGTTCGTGTACGTTATATTGTGTGAAACATTACTTACTTTTGTTCGTTATATCCAGAAGCAGGTACAAGGGCTTAGAAAATTCCAAATTTCATTAAGTGATAGCATGGTATAGTGAATGCTGTACTAATTCTAATTCATAACAAGAAGCCAAGTTGTCGCTTGTAAAAGCTGATTGTACCACCATGGCTAATTATTTGTGTAAAAAATTTTCCCCTATGACCCTAGTCGTTAGCCACAATACATCTGTTGCAGACAAATGGATGGACAGATGATGGACGACTACTCATGCCAACAGTTCGATTTTTACTAAAGTATGGTTGGCTAAACATAGATTGTGTATTCGTACGTGTTAAAAAGAAAATGTTATCAGTCTGTCTGTGTTTTCATCAGACTTATTATTCTTTATCATTATTATTAACTAAACCAGACATTGTAAGAGTGTGTGAATGAATAAGCATTTTTGTCAGTATGTATTTGCACTAATTGCACTAAAAGCTGTTGTAGTGGAGCTTTTATGTTATAATGTGATGCAGCAGTTTTTAAATATTTTCCCCTTGTGCACCTGGCATAAAGTAGAATATCTCCATTAGAGTAGGTCAGTTAAACAAAAATGTGAAGTTGTAATAATTTACTGTGAGTTTGTTGTAAAGTTATGTAGAGTTGATCATGTTTCTCAGTTTATTTTTAGCCTTGCGACAGAAAGAAATCTTGAACTTGTGTCATCTTTTTTTGTATTAATATAATATAACTGCTGATGTTTATTATTATTACAGAAGTTGGGATATGAAGGACAAGTTGACATTTGATAACCTTCATGAGCTGCTGGAGAAATTCTCAACCACGAGTGATGTCAACAAGTATTATGCTTGTATGCTGGCTGCCAAGATCAACAATGGTAAGTGTGATAACAAAATTTAGAGCTGTCGAAGCGTTAATTTTTTAAATGCATTAATGCACTGCGTTAAAAAATTAACTTACTTAAGTTACTTATTTGTTTACCTACACACTTACTTACTTACATACATAAAATATATTTTCTGTTGATGTTTCTGTGCTCAGTGTTTTGTTTTTAACTTTGGTCTGTCTTAAGATTTGAACATATCTTTAGATTTTATTCTAGGTTTGAGGTATATATTGCTAACCACTGGTCATTGTTATAAATAATTATTTTTTGACTGATTGACTAACCAGGCTATCCAGGTCGTTTGGTGTGGGAAGCCCGTGCGTTGGAGACGTTGTTTACATGGATGCCTTATCTGCTGCCAAAGCATTTCTGTTCATTTGTTCTTGACCTTAAAGAGGATTTGCAGAGAAAAATAGAAGAAGAACTTAACAGCCAACCGTGGGTGTTTGCCTTCGCCGATGTACGTTTGGCTTCTCTGTTTGCTCTATAGATGGACTTTTAAATTTACTTACATGTGTAGCTTCATGGTTTAATGGACTGATGATAACAAGGTTGCTGGTTGAGACCCTTGCCTGGTGCACTGCCAGTTAACAATTTTGGGCAAGTTGTTTACATACGTGTGCCTTTGTTTACCAAGCAGTATAATTTGGTACCGGCCAAAGGGTGGTGATGCTCTGCAGCTGGGAAGGTAACCGTAGTAGCGTCATGGTTTATCCACCTAAGGACTCAACGGTCACAGAAAGGGAGATGAGCACCCCACCTATGCCCTTTCTGGGCTATGGCACTTTTACATTAACTACTTGCTTTTGAGTGTTGTTTAACCGATTCATTTTTTTAAGAGAAAGAAAAGCACTTTGTTTCTATTCTTTTATTTTGTAGGCAATGGCATCAAGGAGGGAGCAGGACAGCAATTGTCCTTCCACCGGAATTTTGTGCTGTTGGAAAACTTTCTGAAAGTTTTGTTATTAGAAAATTTTTTCTCTTTAGAACACAATAAAACCCACTCAACGGGTTGAGTTTTTACCATGCTTCTAACTGATCATGATACTAGAACTCTAGCCTTGAGATAAGAGACTTGCCATTTCCCAATTGTGTGATAGGATGAAGTGTATTTAATCGATGTTGTCTGCAGGTGATGGCACAGTTGTTTGGAATCAGCGGCTGTGAAGCTAAAATTGACTGTTTCCATCGTACTCAACTTGCAGAGCATTGCAGTCCGGTCCACAAGCATGCAATGTATCTCTATTATGCACTGAAGAAACTCTCACACCAGGACGGACATACTTATGTCAAGCGCCAGCGACTTGAGCACGAGGCAGGGATCGTCCGGTCAACATTCCGGCCGAAATCCCAAGACATTGGCATTGCGCCAAGTCCGGTTAACTGGAGCGAGGCGCTGGAATTTCTGGAGGAATGGCGAGTGATTGTTCGCGAGAATAATGGCATGGATATCTACCTTTACCGCTACTGGAATGCGGAAAAGATGATCGCCGAAGCTTTTCATACTCTGAGGAAAAGGCACGAGGCAGATCCGTGGATATTTGAAATTGATCCAGAGCAGTATGTTTCATTTATGTATGCTTTTATTGTTTTTCAGTCACTTAGTCAAAGTCATCTGTTTTAAAATATTTGTTTCAGAACTTATGGCAGTGCAGTGTGTTAGAAAGTCTGATTTCTTGTTGAGTCATTTTGTATTCTGTTTTCTGTTTTTTTATTGTAAAGGTTAAACCTACTGTTCCATTATTATGTATTTGTGTGCATTCTGCATGAAAAGACCGTCCTCGAAATGACCTATACTGTGTCGGGTGGGACGTTAAACCCTACTCACTCACCCCCAAGTTAGTACCTGGTTGACTGACTGTCCGCAGGCAGGTAAACCATCTCAGTATGTACCCAGCCCTGAGTTTGATTCAGCTTTCTGTCCATTGTGGAATGGTAAAATGAGTATCAGTTGTCTAGATGTGTACTAATAATAAATGGTGATAGTGAATGTATAGCTGCCTATTGATGGATCTGTTGTCTCAGGCTGATCGGTTTGGTTTAAGGGTTGGCAGCTGCCTGGCGCTGTGCTGCATTTTAGCACACACATCAGGTGAACTGTATTTCAAGACAAAGACTTCAAGAGGTAGATATGACAGCTGCATCTGAACATAGAAATTCAACCAGCACGTGATTGCAAAGTTCATCCACACCCTCCTCTTTCTGTCCCGCCATTAGTCTTTCGAATCAGCCGAGATCCACGGTGGGTCTTGGAGGACGGGCTACTACAACAACAACAACTAGGTGAACTCTTGCAATGGTAGTACCACGAAAACACTCTAAACATTATTATTGATGTTTCTGTGTGTTGACAGTGAGATCTTTGCCAAGGTTCGCCAAGACCCTGATCAGTTGAAAGCGGCTGAACTAATTGCCAGACAGCCAGTGGTCGTTATGTCTGGCAAAGGTGGATGTGGCAAGACTGAAGTTGTCAGTGCTGTTGTCTCGTACGCCATTGCTCAGATCAACTCGGAAAAGTATGTTTAGATTTTACGCTATTATGATTTGCAGACAGTTTGTTAGACATTTTAATCGGTTTGTGATATTTTGTGAAGTGTATGACTTTTTAATGAATTGAGTGATTTTCGTGGTTTTGGCACTTTGTCATTAGCAGCTTTAATTCTCTATTTATTTATTATTATTTATTAATATGTCTAGCTTACTGCATATATAACTGCATGTGCATATATCCAATAACTTTAGATGGGTATTGGCTTTCCTCATTATGATGGTTTTGAGGAGGGGGTCATCTGTTGATTAGTTTTTGGCCTCGTTGAACTTGATACTATTTATGTATTGTATAAGAGTGTTGTCCACTGAATTGAGATGTTGTGTCAACCATTTTTCTACTATTCTTTTTTTTGACTTCAAAATTTTATCGACATACGCTTTCCATTAACTTCCAGTCACTTTTGTAGGCTGCGAGTTTATTTAAAGATGTAGTTAGAGAATGATTTTCTTGTTTTTATGCTTTATTGCAGTGACAAATGACTTTCCCACACTTGTGATTCTTCACTGTTACAGCAGACAATTTAATGTGTGTATTAACTGTGTATGGATAAATAAATAAATAAATCACTGATGTTGCTGAGTTGTTGTTTTATGTCAGGATGGCAGAATATTCGGATCTTGACGATTTGTCACTGTGTCAAGTGCTGGAACTGTCTGGACTGGGACAGTTTGCTAATCAGCCACAAACTACTGATGATCTAGACCGGTCTTCTGTGGTGGAAAATCCCACTGTTCCCAATCTCTTCGATACTGGTGCAGATGTTGCTCACACTTATAGCAGTGAAATTGCACCCTTTGGTACTGAATGTGGTGGGACAGCTGCTTGCGATGTCGGCTCTATGGATACTGACGACAGTAAAGCATTGATTTCCATTGCCAAGACCTGTTGCTATGGAGACATTTTGACTGGAGATGCTGAGATACAGGATCCGCATGGCATCAGCAACTTTGTGATTAGTGAGATTAATGTTGAGGAGAATACATCACCACCGGTGTCTAACAGCGGATGTTCACCCCCAGACACAAACGAGGCAGCTGAACCAGTGCTGGATGATGGTTCTACTGTGCAACTTGAAAATGCCGCCATTGACTCAACAGCAAGCAAAGAACCGAAGTTGGATGAAGGGGACGGTGGTGGAGGGAATCCGTCTAATGAAGAACTAATGACGGAAAAATGTTCAAAGAATTTCTTTGAGCCACAGGCCTCTGATGATACAAATCCCAGTGCCAAGAGATCATCCAGTTTGTCAGCTGAAGAATCTTCATCAAAGTCAGGTGATCCATCGGAGGAGAAGAAGCCACCTGTGCTGAGTTTCAGCTCAGACGTTCTTTTGGTGGCACCGACCGGTAAGGCCGCAAATGTGCTTGGTCGAAGGACCGGCATACAGGCCTTCACCTTACACCATGTGATTTTCAGCTACCGCGCCTGGCGACAGAGTGAGATCAAATCACAAGTCGGGTGGAAGTTTGACTCAATCCGTGCGTTGGTTGTGGATGAGAGCAGCCTCGTTGCCGTGACGACATTTTACAGCCTCATCAGCAAGCTGCTGCCCAGTCTGCAGAAAGTGGTACTCCTCGGTGACATTCTGCAGCTGCCGTCTATTTTACCTGGTAGGCCTTGTGCTTCAAATCTAAATCTAAAACATTTCAGTAAGTAAGTGAATTTGTATTGTTCACACTGTTGATGGGAAACCTGCTGAATGTGAATGTGTGGTGCCACTGTTGTGGTAATAATCAGAAGCATTCTGATAGCGCTGGATTATCTTAGGTGCAGGAGTAGGGTTGGACGTATAGCTTAAATGGCTTATTCTACTTTGATGGACATGTTAGTTTTTTTCTGTTCGATGAGCCTATATTCAGTGTCATTAATTAGACACAAAGAAGGTTTCGAGCTGAAGTGGCAATTGACTAAAATAAGTCTACCAATATTTGCTTGTGACATACTTTGTTTCTGGGCAGGTAACACATTATACAGTGGTTTGTAGGTTCCCGGAGAAAATTATAGATAATCAGTAAAGAAAATTTGTCTTTGAATTATGATGTTGGCTGTTTGTATTGGTTAACGGGTTGGTATTGATCAAGTCGGTAATGTTAATTGACACTAGGCATGGTCATTGCTTGGATGGGTGACCTTCAGCAGTTGGATAAACCATTAGTTTCAACTCAGTCTGGCCATCCTTCTGTGGGTAAGCACAATGAGTGTCAGTGAAAGCTGGGACGTAAACAGACGCACTTTGTGATGCACTGGCCCCATATTCGTGGTCTTTCAGTGTAAGTCTGACAGCCAAGGAAACGGAGATTAGCGTTACCCTGTGGGCCTTATGGTTTTATGTCTCCGTACATGTGTATTATGCAATGCATTGCTGTAAAATGTTGGTTATTTGCAGGAAATTTTCTGGTGGACACGTACAAAGCGCTGGACGTGATTGGCTGCAGCATTACACTGGCGACCAATCATCGCTCAGAGTCTCAGTGCATTGTTGACAACGCTTGCCGAATCTCCCTTCAGCAGTATCCTGTTTTTGACTCGGCACGGAATTTCCATCTCATTCAGCTTCCAGACAGCTCGGGTGAATCCAGTCTCACCAATGGTCAGTTGAATATCACGGCGTAAACGTTTCTGAGAAGTTTTTCCTTGCAGTGTAATGAGGTAAAAGATTTTGAAAATGTTGTCGAAGTTTTTGGTATGGTACAGTTTTGTCATTCAGTAAGCAACTTGAATGATTAGAAGATGGGCTGCTGTAATGATTTGGTTATATTATGGCATGTTTTAAGTCGACACTGCTGTTACTGTTATTATGAGTGTCATGGGATGAGATGGAGAGAAGACGAGTTTTCAGATGGGACTGGAAACGGAACATAATAAAGGATTGCTGATTCGATTCTTTGCTTGCATTTTCTGATACAAACTGATGAATGTGGTTATCACTGACATTATTTTCTGCCAGGCCCATGGTTTACCTTCCCAGCCAGACAGCTATTGCCATTTGGCCAGTACCAAATTATACTGCTTTGTGACAAAGGCACATAGATGTGAACAACTTGCCCAGGGTTGTTGCCTGGCAGCGGACTAGCTGGGAGTCGAAAGCATCATTTGACAAAGCCACAACAAACTTAACTATTCCGGTTTGTTTGTCTAGTTAGGGCCCGAAGTCGAATGATTTGGGCTGGCATGGCGTACTAGCATTTTCTTGGCTGCCTGGAAAGCGCACCACCATTTATTTTGTGAGATAATTACAGAATAATATATTTAATACTCAGTATCAAATCTGCAGCCACACTGTGACAGTTTCCATATTGGCATTTATTATATGCCTGCAAAACGTGGGTTCTAACAAAGGATGATATGTGTGTGTGTGTGTGTGTGTGTGTGTGTGCTAGCTCGTGACTGCTATGTTCGCAGACTTCTGCGCGGAGATATTCCAGGATGTGATTTTCCGGATCACTACTCCTCGCAGTTCATCGCATTTCGACGGTGAGAGAATGCCTTCCACTGGCTGTTCAGTTTAATTTCATTCATTTCTCCACTTTGTCCAGCCATATTGTTTTCTACAGCAGTTTTAAAGGTTTGTTATTGAGCATTGATATGACCTGGATTGATAGTTGCTTTATTTGTTGATGCACAGGTAGATAATGATCTTATATAGTGATCAATTAGACAATTAGATAGTGGTCTTAAGAACATGTAGCTGATAGTTTGGCAAATGCCATCTTCTTGCACTGAATGATGCAGGGTGGTGACAGGTCCTTGATAGATTTTTTAATAAGTTTCTATTTTTTAAAGACTTAGAAAGTTTTTGGAAATTGAATACGGCCTTGAAAGCTTTTGAATTTGATAAAAAAGGGTTTGGAAAGTTCTTACATTTTAGTAGCTCATAATCATTGTTAACATGGTGATAAAATAAGATCTAGTACACTTCAGTAACAATAAATCCATGCTGTTATTGGTTTTTATATTATAACAGAAAGATTTTAAATTCGTGTGGTAAAAACATCCGTGGCATATGTCTGGAAAAGGTATGCGGATGTCCTTGAAAAGTTGTTGGATTTTTTTACCCCGAACTGTGTCCTCACTGATGACGATGAACTGATGTGCACCATATGTCGTGTGTAAGGTCGGACTGTCAGGCTATCAATGAGATCTGCTGTAAGCATTACTGCAAGCATACAATATGCGACAATAAGAAGCGGCCCAAGTTTCAGGTCGGTGACAAGGTCTGCTGTACGAGGAATGCCAGCGTGGATGATGTCCAAGATCCGGAGAAGCCCACTCCCCTCCGACTCTGCAACGGAGAAATATTCTTCATTGAAGCGGTCAGTGTGCCTGCTTGTCGTTATGTACACTGTGTCTCAAAAAACGTCCCACTTTGTAATTGTCCATATCTTTGACAAATATTAACCGATTTTCAAAATTCTTTCACCGGCACACTTTTTTACATTTTGCAATGAACTGGTTATTGAATATCCCACCATGCCATAACTGCGTCGCTACACTACCTTGAGAAATATAAATGCAAGAAAAAAACTAGCAATACTAGGCAACAGGCGTGTTGGAAGTTGAAAGACACTTCAGACCAAAATCGTGACAAATGATCTGTACAGTGCTACGCTGTATTAGATCCATCTTTGTGGATATCTGGCGCGTTATACAGTGTGTTTGTTTCTGGCCTTTGTGATTTAGTAGGCCTACCAGTTCATCCACAGTGGTCCTTTTCTCTTCAGTTACGTGCATGCTTCAATTTGCCGCTCTCATGCCTTTGTGTGGCACTTCCTGTTTTCCGAGTCTTTTTAGTAACGTGTCCCAGTCCTTCCCTGTTTCTGTTTATCTTCAGAAATTTTGCCAGTATTCTTTGCGAACTGCATTTTTTGAACTCATAAAAGTTCTTAGTTAAAGCCTTGTCCC
>Ga0056128_1010942_pt1 | contig 11252 bp, 4 predicted proteins | sample WorMetLIZISLAND2_FD_71113 | JGI IMG/M metagenome (GOLD analysis project Ga0056128, IMG submission 71113) | Marine gutless worms symbiont microbial communities from Max Planck institute for Marine Microbiology, Germany - Olavius geniculatus... ... | reverse complement strand
TGAGGTGATGCATAGCGAAAGGAACGACTGGTAATTTTTAAAGAGGAATGAGTAGATGGACGAGCGAGAGTGACGACGGATGAGGATCGAGTGTTACGTTGTGGCTGGAGAGAGATTAAGCTATACAGGTAAGGAGGTTGAGCAGTATAGAGAAGTTTAAAGGTAAGAGAGAGAATTTTATATTCAATACGTTCATTTTTTTGAGCCAGTGAAGAGATTTAAGAATAGGAGTGGTATGATGCCAATCACACTACTCTCTACGTTCATGTCCAGTTTGTTTGTCGATTAAATTACTCAAAAAGATTATAAAAGCATTTTTCATTAAATTTTGTGAATGGGTTGGGCATGGCTTAAAGCGCATGTGGCGATTCGAATTTTTGTGGATTCCAATCTAATTTGTAGTCCCTACTCCTCGCACATTATACGCCGATACCGAAAACCGAATAGGTTACAACCTATAGCAAGCTCATTGTGATTTGCTTGAGCAAAAGGTGGCGCCGCTCTGTAGACCTTAATTGAACGATTGAATCCTTCACAATAAACCTACCGGTACAGAGAAATGTGATAAACTGAGTGCATGCGAACAGATGGCAGAATTATGCGATACAAATCCGTCTTTTGTGCGAACGGTCGATTACCGCTCGTTGCAGCCAGCAGCGATCAATTTCGATCATTGTGCAATGCGTTATACCGATCTGATTCAATAGCGCACTCGACGCGAAGCCCGTGCAGTGCAGCTGCTGGCTGTTGTTGTTGCTGCTGCTGATGATGATGATGATGCCCAGGGCATAATTGATTGACAGGTGTAACTAGAGTACTAGACACCGTAGTGTGATTGGCATCGAATGCTTTCAACGCGCAACACGTCAGCAATGAGCCGCGCCTTTGTTCAAACCTGAAGCTAGGCCTATAAAGGTGCGTTCTCAACCCGCGTGGGTGGTCGATCTCAAATGTAGGCCTATTCTCTCTTCTAGGGTGAGGTAGCGCTTGGATTGGGGCTTGATTGAACAGTCAATTGAGATCGTCCACGAGAGTTAACGCGCTTTCAGTGAGAACACACCTTAACTCGACTCGCTTCACCAGCGTGCCCAGAGCTTTCGATCCGCTTTCGATTATTTTTAGTTCGGACAATAGTGCCTATTAATTAGGTTGAATTACTTGTACATGTATAACCCCGCAGAGGATGCCTGATTTGATTGTCTACGTCTAGGGCCTAGTCGAATACCAAAACAAAATATGTCCCTGGACAGCCGCTGCACACTTGCTAGTGTAGTGTAGTGTCAGGCTTAAGACGCTGAACTTGCGATCGCGAGGTCGTGGGTTCGACTCCCTTAGCCGGGTCGCTATCAAGTGGTTACTTCTTGAATGGGTGACTGTCTGCGAACAGGTAAACCATATCGGTATATATAGCCAAGGTAGGCCTACCTCCGGGATAAGTCCAGTATCGGCTTGTCTGGCTGTGGTTGAGGCGGGGCGCGTTTGCCTGCGTCGGGTATAGCAGTTAACACGTACTGTGTGGTCCCATATGGCAGGTGATCCTCCGTAGCTGTGTAATGGGTTTATTATGAAAAGCTAAAGGGCCTACCTTTTTAAAATCTGGACTATGCATCTGTCAAAATCCAACAGGAAAATTATGCGTAAATAAAGATAGACGCTAAGTGCTACACGTTTTCAGACTACCGCATTACTGCGATCGCGGTGTCGCGCATGCAGTTTCCTTGCGACAGCACGGTTGTTCTTGTTATGCTTTGCAGCGGCTAATTCGGCGTTTAATGAACGCGTGCAATCGTACGATATGACGTAATAACGACTTGTCATCAGCTTACGGCAGGCTTTGACAGGTGCGCGTGTTTGTCAGCCAATCAGCTAATTGTTGCAGTGACGGGTGCTGTAATTGGACATGCATGCCGCTGCGTTCAGATGCACAGATCAACATGACGTCTGTATAGCCTACTTAGATGTCGCGAAATGCCAGTGTACCACGCTAAAAGCGATGCCAACATAGGCCTAATGATGACATTGATTATTCACTGCACAAAAGTAGCTCAGAACGCAGAACACACAAGAACTGACAGCCAGACAGACAGTTTACTCCATTTTGAAGTAACGACAACTACTGAGCGGCAGTGGCGGTTCCAGCCCGAAATATCTGAAGGCACGGCCTCATGGCGAGCGCGGTAGCACGAATTTATAATGGGGGTCTGGGGGCAGAGCCCCCAGCGGGATCCAGGGCAGCGCCCTTGGTCAGGGAGTCAGGGGCGAAACCCCCCTGTAGCTGAAGCACTTTTGGTTTTGGGACGTTCACTGGAAGCCGCAAATTTGCCCGTTTTTCTAAAATTTGGAAACACAATAAGTCACAGATTTGTGTTATCTTTGCAAAAAATCATGGGTGGCCATAAAACGGGGGCTGGAGCAAAACTGGGGGGGCTATATACTATGTAGATGCAAACGGGGAGCGATTATCTTTCACGGGAGCCGAGTTGTAATCACTTTTGTCCCAAAATTCGTTGCAGTGGCAACAGGGGTCGGCAGGGGAGAAATTTAAATGACAACGTCGGATAGCCCGGGCTCAGAAATAGGGTGATAGGTGCAAACAGCGCGCAATTATCTTTTACGGGAACTGAGTTTACCGCTTTGAAATCCCCATAGGCCATAATGCAATTTTTTTTTTAAAAATTGGGAGTAAAATAGGGGAAAGAGTTATCGGATTTTTATTCCAAACCAATTCGATCTTACTTTTCGGGCCCCGGATCACTGTGCAAAATTTTATCAAAATTGAATCAAAATTGCAGCCATAGGAGTGTTTACAGACAGACTGACAGAATGACAGACAGATGCAGGTGATTTTATAATATGTCCCATGCTATGCTATAGCAATGGGACAGATAAAAAGAGAACCAAGTTGCAGTTTAGCAAACCGACGTGATGAGTCCTGTAATTTTGCAATTTGCTGGCACTAATAATTCCCCACATTCAAGTTCACTCTTAAATTAAGTTCACTACCGCAACGTTTGGGACCCTCCGTCGCTCAGAAATATAAACTACACCAGAATGCGCCGTTTAGAAAGTTCAAAAATTTTCTCCCCAGCGGAGTCCGCGAGAATATTTCCCCGGACCCCGCTGTGGCCCTCGACGTCCCTGTCTGAACCGGATTAACACCAGCAAGTGTGGACTCATAAATGAAAATCTACAAGTCCAAGCTCTAAAATCGAGAAACAACTCGGCACTTTTATTGATCGATTTTAGCGTGCAGGTACAGTTACCGTATATGCCAATCAGACGAATTTACGCCTCCCAGCCGCCTTTCCACTCTATCCCCATTCAGATGTCGCGACCTGTATAAGCACTGCACGCAAAAAATCGATCGATTAAAGTGCCGAGTTCATAGGTGGCGTAATCAGCAAGTAATTTGAGCAAAGCTAATAGGACACGCGACATAACAGCCTATAACAGTTTCTGTTCGCAGGTTGTCTTGGTCTATCTCCATCCATTTCGTCACAATTCACTCTTCAAGAGTGCGCAGCAGCCCAAAATCGCATTTATTTTGGGGTTTTTTAGGTCGAAGCATTTTACGTGCTGTCGCGCGTAAAAAATCCTCCAGTACCACTGTTAGGGGCCTACTGAACAACATCAATGTGGACCGGGTATGCACATTTAAGTTGATCGGCGTTATACAGCCTGAACCCCGGCCCGTCGAGAGGGGGAGGTTACCCCAGGCCTCGCAACGTTTGGGGGCCCGGCCATCGTTCAGAAATTATAAACTACATCAGAATGCGCCGTTTAAAAAATTCAAAAATTTTCTCTCCAGCGGAGTCCGCGAGAATATTTCTCCGGACCCCGCTGAGCAAAGCTCATAAGACACGCGACAGCCTAACAGTTCCTGTTCGCAGGTTGTCTTGGTCTATCTTCATCCATTTCGTCGCAATTCACTCTTTAGTGCGCAGCAGCCGAAAATCGCAAAAAAATCACTAAAACCCCCTATTTTGTGGGTTTGCGGTCGTACAGAGGGACGCTTCGTCGATAGCTAAATGCCCGAAGCATTTTACATGCTGTCGCGCGTAAAAAAAATCCTCCAGTACCACTGTAGGGGCCTACTGAACGACACCAATGTGGACCGGGTATCCACGTTTAAGTTGGTCGGCGTGCTCATCTCTAAGTGACTTGAAACGGACACTGCAACAGTCTCGCCGAATGGTCGAAGATTGCACCGCGGCTGTATTTCCTGAGATTGAAACGTGCCGGAGCGACTTCCAGCGATCTGATCCGTTTCTGCTGCACAGTCATCCGTATATATGCGAGTCCAGTCTGGTATTCCAGCCTGGCGCCGTGTCTCAGTTCATTTTGACGTTCGGTTCTGGAACCATTGCAGAAACGAGAGACGAACGTTAATTTTGTTGGCTACGGTTTTAAAACACCGTTAACTATTGCTGCTGTCGAAAAATCGAAACGCTCCGCATCTTAACTATATGCCTACTCACTGCCACTACAAATGAAGCAAAAACATTAGCCTACTGTAAAACTTAGAAAAGCAAATGGACCTACTAGGCCCTTAAATGATTTTTAACGTCATTTATCATTTGCATTAAAAATTGCCAGTAGTATTTTTAAAGATTTTTTTGTTAAGTTTTAATACAGGGTGTGCCAATAAAAATGACCCAACTTGTTTTTGTCAGAACTTCGTTAAATCTGCACCAAATTTGATAATTTTTGGCACACAGATAGCCAAGACGATAAAATTATGTAAGGTATACTCAATGTCCACCTCACGAAATTGATGTCAACGCACTACTGTCTCTGCATGAAGCCATTCACTTGGGCATAAATTTTGATAATTTGGAAGCATGTTGTTACATAAACTTATAATTCTGCTGAATAAATCACATTTTTGTTTTTTTTTTTGGGGGGGGGGTATTAATTATCTCGTTAGAACTTTTACGGCGACAACAACTGAGCATTTTGCAACAATTTGGAGCATCTGCGTTTACATGGTAATGCGTTGATATAAACTAGGTGAGGTGGACAATGAGTGTACCTTACATAATTTTTTATTGTCTTGGCTATCTGTGTGCAAAATATTATCAATTTTGGTGAAGATTTGACGAAGTTCTGACAAAAACAAGTTGGGCCATTTTTTGGCACACCCTGTATTTTATTGACATTGCACATTAATTATTGTTATAGGGCCCCTCTATCACACTTATTATATTTTACTGTATATTGTAGGCCTACATCTAATTTAGCCTATATGGGTTTACGAACGCGCACACATAGCCTGCCTGCGTAATCACCGTAGATCGAGTGGGTGTGTGCGTTTTGCCACCTGCCGGCGGTACATTATGAGACGCGATTTGTAGCTAGCCTGCGCGATTGGCTCGACGTTATCAGCAGCAGTAGCAGCCTAATCGATGCACTCACTATTATCGGACGCACACCGGCAGTCGTCGACATCTCACTGCTGTAGGACTAGGCTATATTAACCACCGTAGCAATTGTTTTGCCATGCAGACAGTGGCACATTGTCAGTTGCAGACATCGTGACGACGAGTCAGCGACGGGCGTGTAAAAACGAAAGAAAGGTTTAAAGTCCCGGCTAAAAATGTTACGAAAGGTATAGGTGAAAGAGACTGTTTCGTGGCGCAAACGTGGTTTAATTATGCGCAAGATTATCGTATCGTTTATGACAGAAACGGCTCTGTGAGGTACTTTCCTACTTCTTAACATCGACAACATTTATATGTCGTCACCCTTTTTGATACAGAGCGACGTAACTGAACCGAATTGAACTGAACTGACATGGTTTAGCTTCTGACGAAATGATAAATAGGTAAGAAGTAATGCATTACAGTAGGCACCGTCTAACGGTGTCGGTGCCCTACTGACTACGCTTACGCACGCGTCAATCAATGACCAGTGGGCTCGCCCCGCTTGCTTATTGGTCAGTTCTTCAAAAACTAAACCGTGTCAGTTCAATTCAGTTCTGTTTAGTTACGTCTCTCTGTGCGTGCCCTTATCCTTAGTTTACGATGCGTTTGTGCAGTTTCATTTAAATTCTTAAGGTGCGTTTAAAGCGACAGAAATTAAATGAACTGAAATGAAGTATAGAATGAATTGATCAATAAATTTCCTTTCATTTCCGTCGCTTTGAACACACCTTTAGACAGCGTCATCGCGAGTTTTCCGTACTCGATCGTTACCGATTATCGTTGAATATTTGACTGTGCGTTGGGCATTTTAAATGTTTTTTTCGTATACAGGACGAATCGCAGACTTGAGACGTTGCGGTCGTAGGCAAAGCGTCCTATTGTCGCGCCGAGAGGATGATGAAGTGGTCGCGACATCAGCGCCAGTCTGCAGGCGTGGTCAGCAGCAGGACCACCGACAGACGCTCTCTGTCGCCGGCGTCATCAACGTCGACATCCTCATCATCAGCATCGTCAGCTACATCCACTGACGTCAGCCGACGCAGCACAGCGATCACCGCTGTTAGTACCTGCAGCTTTTCTTTGATTTATATTTGACTTTCATTTTTTAGCCATATAAAAAAATAAAACCTAAAAAGTATATTTCGGCAGTGTTGTGGCAGCTAGGAGGCAGGGGACAACTGTCCGCTCCGTTCGTAAATTTCAGCTTATCGGCAAATTTTTGCCGTCGGAAAACTGTCGTAAAAATACAAAATTTAGGATTGGAGATCCCATTTGGGGGAATTAAAGGGCAAAATTTAAATTTTCTGCACTTATATATCTTCTGTCAAAAATTTGCAACTTTCTGTCACCCAATCCATTTTGCCCATGACGCTGCTGTTAGGTTTGATCATTCATCATCCACAGGCCATTTGAATGACGACGCGTTAAAGGTTAGCCTAAATGAAAAGAAAGAATACAATCAAATATTAAGATTGCAAGAAATTTGCTAAAACAGATCGTCCGCTTTTTTCTGAACGCAGTATACGTTAATTATATCGCTGCCAATTTTGTATCGACTTCTGTCACGAGAACTTGATAGCAGTGCAATTTAATTACTTTGCTAAACCACGCAGCAATGCAATTGCTTTGCGCTGATCGATAACCTTGCATGACAACTAAAAGCTACACGGTTGGAACGTATAGACTACTGATTTCTTGAATGATTTTGTTCAACTGTTTTGATGCCAACTCATGCTAAATATGACGTTGTACAGGCAACTTTGTCTTCCCATCATTTTTAACAGAAAATGCGAAAACAACGCGGTTAATACTTATATAAAGCTTCAACTTCGATGTTATATCTAAATCGAAAGTGTGACCATTACAATCGTCAGCATTATCGACATCGTTTCTTTAATTATTTGACAAATAGTTTAAATAGAGGGCAAATAAACGTAGTTTCAGTGTTTGAATTGCCGGTGGGTTGGAGGGGTTGAACCCCCAACTGTTTTCTTAACCCCCCCTAACACACTGTCAAATTATGTACAGGGGAGTCAACTATATACTGTATACATACGATTTACATCATAATTTTGTTCGGTCTCCGACTGTCGAACAGTTCAACCCCTCCATCTAATTTTTCACAATTCAAACACTGCGTATAGTTTAACACAAAATCCGACATAAACGGAATTCTTATTAACGAAAAAGTACGCGTAGGCCTTAATGTTAGTAACAAATGAGAGTTAACAAACAAACTGATGACTAAAAGTTAATTTACCGGAATTATCTAGACAATTTAAACAAGCATACTTTGCGTGCATTCAGTAAGCTTAAACGTCATGCGCGCTGTTCAGTGTTAAGCTGACAGCTGCAATGCTGCATGGGAAAACGTCAGATTGTAGCCCATCTAATGATGTCTTAACTCACTGTCGTGTGTCGGCGTGCCGTAGCTTACGACCGGGCAAAGACCGGCGAGAGGAGACGAACACACTAAAGCCGAGGCTGCTGCTGCGGCTGCTGCTGCCGATGATGATGATGATGCGTGCAGCATCAGAAGCAGGTGCGATGGATTAGCGCGTAATCCGAGCAGCTCAGAACGTCTTAACGCCATCAAACAGACGCTGCTAGAACACTCGCCCGCCTCGCGAGGTAAAAAACGATAATGCGACAATGATTAAAGCACCTACTCGAATTTCTAATTAACTCACAGTAACTCACTTCCAAGCAGTTCGCACAGTGACGTGGTCATTATAGATAATCAACCGCGTTGCTAATCAGACCTGATTCGCGAACAGACGAATAGCCACAAGCATCTGCGTAAAATACTCTGAAGGAAACATTAGTTATAAAATATTTTCCCTTCAGTTTTAATCCACGGGAATATATGGCGCATTGGCGTCTAACTGTTTCGTTCCATGCAAGTTTTCTAGCGACTAATGGTGCTGATCATGACTACTGTGTATTTTGGCGTCACTTGGCCTGCTCCCTAGGCTACATCTACTTGGCATCCAGGGCAAAAAAACCTAAAATTTTTACAACTCACTGATTCCTTCGGTTAGCCCTACTAAGGCTTAACTGTTCTTCAGTCTCGCCTATGCAGCATGTCAGTTTTGGTTTTAGTTGTGTTTTTATCTGCAGTTATCCAGAACTCTATATTTATATTGTTCGTGGTTCCGCTGAAAACTCGATCGCAAATTGCTTCAATTTAGCACTCGTACTGTCACGTTATTTAAACATCACTCAGCATGCACTACGAAGTACTGTTTTCACAATTTTCGGCTGCAATCGTGCGTCATAAAGCAATCGACGGTGTAGTCTATGCGATTTGAGCGCAGTTTAAGTACCATACAGCACTGTCTGGAGTGGTATAAGGGCGTACTGCGTACGTGCTTACCCACTGCTCTGTACGGTATCTAGTAGGCCTACTAAATGAGCTTGATTTTATATGATTTGATCGTACGTATATCTTTAGACAGGCTGTTGGCGACGGAGGCGCTGCTGTCAAGTACTCGACTGCAGCGAAGCACGTTCGCGCTGCTGGCGGTCGTCGGTCAACAGTTGCTGGACATCGGTCACCCGGCCGAGTCCGTTCGAGTGCTGACGGCTGCACTGACGCTGCCTCACGCCGGTCCAGATCATCAGAGGGTCCTCGCCTGTCTGCTGTCCACCCTGGCGGCCGGGTGCTGGGCGCTCAGTCGCTTCCAAGCCAGCATCGTCTACTCGTTGCGCGCGAAAGCCGTCGCCAACTCACAGCGTAATTCTGCACCATTACATTGCCGTCATTGTCAAATTTTCTTCATTTAGTACAGATATTCATCGTTTTGTAGATGACATTTTGCCTTATACCACATTTTATTACAAATCTGTCATGGTATAGGGCTAGGCCTATAGCTGGCACTCACCATTTTTTCTTGCGGCTTTCGAATCAATGAACGTTTAGGTTAGGCCTAGCAGCACAAAAACTGGATTGTGACAATCGACAGTACAAAAATATATAATAACACTAGAAATTTGGGGCAAAGCCCAACGTGAGCCCGCCCGGCGCCCTAAGTCCGATTGGGGGAAATTAGAGGGAGGGTAAAATTTTCCCTAGCACCAAAGTCACGTGGCCCGAACTCAAATGCATTGGCATACGCCTAACGCGCATTGTCGACTTAGGGTAGGTCAACATGAGCGCCTATAAATTTGTCCATAGTGGACCGAATTCCACAAATTTTTTTTTGTTCAACGCCTAAAGGATCGTACACGTCAAACCCATTTAAATTTAGTCACTATCTTTATCGGTTCCAGAGATATTCGCACTCAAAGTCGAAAGTTGTCCTAAAACGTACTAAATTTTGGACGTTTTTTGCCCTCCCAAATTTTAAGGGGGCGGTGCCCCCAAAAGTTGTACTGCGTTAACACCCCAACCTAGAGCCGCGTCAAGTGCCAAAGTTTCGTCGGGATACACCCCCTAACTCCCAAGTTATAAGAGCTCATTTATTGCATTTTAAGCCAATTTTTGACCCCCTTTTGAAAAAAGTTGTAAGGGGGGCCCCCGTCCCCGATGGGGGGTGCGCTTGTAAGACTTGGTCATTCTCTAGCGCGTGTAAAAATTTGGGGGCGCAGCACCCCCTAGGGGCCGAAATATGGTTTTCCGAAATATTCGACTTAGGGTAGGTCAACATGAGCCCTTATAACTTGGTTCGTAAAAGACCGACGTTTACACAATTTCTTTTGTTCAACGCGGAATTAAACGTGTTTGATAATGCCGTTTACCGCTAGTCGATATCTCTATCCAGTTTAGAGATATTTGCGGTCAAACTCAAAAGTTGTCGTAAAACGTACTAAATTTCGGACGTTTTTTGCCCTCCCAAATTTTAAGAGGTGGTGCCCCCAAAAGTTGTACTTGCGTTAACACCCCCACCTAGAGACACGTTAAGTGCCAAAGTTTCGTTTGGCTACATCCCCAAACTCCGAAGTTATAATGGCTCATTTATTTCATTTTAAGCCAATTTTTGACCCCCCTTTGAAAAAGTTGTAAGGTAAGATATTCGCTGCCGAACTTCGAAGTCACCCGAGATCTGGCCACATTTTGTATGTTTTTTGCCCCTAAAATTTTTTTAAGGTGTGCCCCCCAAAATGTTGGACCGGCATTATAAAATAGGACCTAGTACTGACCATAGTGCAAAATTTCACGCCGGTCGGCCTACGCATCTCAGAGATCTCGTGTTGAAAAAATGTTGTTTATGTTTTTTGTGGTAAAACATAAACAACACTAGAAATTTGGGGCAAAGCCCAACGTGAGTCCGACCGGCGCCCTAAGTCCGATTGAGGGAAATTCTGGTTTCACCTAACGCAGGAGGAATCGCCATACACGGAATGACTATCCAATTTTGAATATCTGCATCCGTTTCAGAGATATTCGAAACCGAACTTCGAAGTCATCTGAAATCGGGCCAAATTTTGCATGTTTGTCGCCCCCGAAATTTTTTTGGGTGCGCCCCCCAAAATTTTGGACCGGCATTATAAAATTCGACCTAGTACTGCCCATCGTGCAAAATTTCGCACCGGTCGGCCCACGCATCTCGGAGATTTCGCGAGTGGAAAAAAAACATCATGCGTAAAACATAAGTCCTTCCGAAAACTATCGTTTTCGGGCGGACTAACTAGAACTTTGAGGCAAAGCCCAACGTGAGTCCGCCCGGCGCCCTAAGTCCGATTGGGGGAATTTAGGGGGAGAAAGAAGGGGGGTAAAATTTCCCCGGCATCAAAGTCACGTGGCCCGAACTCAAATGCATTGGCATACGCCGAACGCGCATTGTCGACTTAGGGTAGGTCAACATGAGCGCCTATAACTTTGTTCGT